>CEQE01148637.1_pt1 | contig 10763 bp, 8 predicted proteins | sample 356201 | NCBI WGS metagenome assembly CEQE01 (sample SAMEA2619970, study PRJEB7988) | marine metagenome | biome: marine biome (ENVO:00000447); feature: mesopelagic zone (ENVO:00000213) & marine oxygen minimum zone (ENVO:01000065); material: "saline water (ENVO:00002010), including plankton...
ACAAACGTTCATTGGGATTAATGGCCCTGCCACATTGATGAATGGGGAGCTTGATAAGACTAGTCCTGAGGCTGAAGAAATCCGTGAAGGACTTTTGAATTGGGTTGCGCTTCAGGACAAGTACTTTATTTCTGCCTTGATTCCTAGTGCTTTAGATGATGTGGGACAGGAAATTCGAAAAGTGAGTTTGATTCCTCGTGATGAAAAACTGTTTTCGGCAGGGATGCTAGTCGATCCGTTGCAAGGGCCTCATACCTCAAGTTATCAGTTGTATGCTGGTCCAAAATCCTACAATGGATTGCGTGCTCTCAATGTTGGGCTTGAGGATACTATTGATTTTGGCTGGTTTATTTATGGAAGTTGGTCGCTCGTTAGGGCAGTAGCAAAGCCACTTTTTTCTGTACTCAGTTTTCTCTATGAATATACGAACAATTACGGTTTGGCCATTATCCTGTTGACTATTGGGGTCAAGATTCTCTTTGCTCCTCTTACGTATAAAGCCTACGTTTCGATGAAGTCTATGGCAAAACTGCAGCCAAAGATGATGGAAATTCAGAAAAAGTACAAAGACGATAAGCAGAAAATGAATATTGAGGTCATGAACCTCTACAAGAACGAGAAGGTAAATCCTGTTGGTGGGTGTTTGCCGATACTACTTCAGATGCCGGTGTTTATCTCATTGTTCAATATCTTGTACATGACGGTTGAGCTGCGGCAAGCACCGTTCATGTTGTGGATTAGTGATCTCTCCTCGCCTGATCCCTTCTTTGTTCTTCCTGTGTTGATGGGTGTATCGATGTTTATTCAGCAAAAGATTCAACCAACACCCATGAATCCACAGCACGCGAAGATCATGTTGATGCTGCCATTCTTTCTCACATTCCTCTTTCTCAACTTTGCCTCTGGTTTGGTGTTATATTGGGTGGTCAATAACGTTCTGACCATTGCCCAGCAATACGTTACCGAACAGTTTCTCGTTCCTAGAACCGCTGTGACTGTATCGGAGGCGACATCGAAATCATCATCCACCTCGAATGGTAATGGGGAATCACCAAAAAAATCATCGAAGAAATCCAAGAAACAAGGCAAGTCATCTCAAGACAATAAATAATTTTTCTTGTCACACCGTGTTGCGTATTCATCTTCGTAGGGGTCGTCATTGATGAATCTTTCTGGCCATGGTGGCGATACTATTTGCGCAATATCCACTGCTCTAGGGGAAGGGGCTATTGGGATCATTCGTGTGAGTGGTTTGGCGACGATTAGGGTCATTAAACAACTTTTTTTTCCAAAGCATCGTCAGCCAATTGAACAATTGAAGAATTATGTGATGTATTTTGGGAGGATAGAGAATCCTGAATTAAATATCCTAGTGGATGAGGTGATGGTGATGATCATGCGTGCTCCACATACGTACACGTGTGAGGATATGGCAGAGATTCACTGCCATGGGAGTCTATTGGTTCTTCGCAATGTTTTAGAATTATTGGTGCAGCAAGGTGTAATTCTTGCTGACCCTGGAGAATTTACGAAACGAGCATTTCTCAATGGTCGTATCGATCTCGTGCAGGCCGAAGCTGTCATAGATATCATCCGATCACGGAGTAGGCGGGGATTGGGTGAGGCGTTACATCAACTTGAAGGGAAACTTTCACAGGCTATTACGAAAATACGAGATGATCTTGTGCACCTACTTGTGCATATAGAAGCGGGTATTGATTTTGTAGAAGAAGACATTATCTTCGTGACGTCTGAGGAGTGTGCCAATGTGACCAAGCTAAGTATTGTGGCACTTCAAGCTCTAATCGATACGGCTAATGAAGGACAGATATTACGAGACGGACTTTCCACCGCCATCATTGGCCGTCCGAATGTTGGGAAATCAAGTCTGCTTAATGCCTTGACGCAAAGCGACCGGGCAATTGTTACTCCTTTACCTGGGACAACACGTGATGTGTTGGAAGAATTTCTGAACATACGGGGAATTCCAATTAAGCTATTTGATACGGCTGGGATTCGGGATGGTCGCGATATCGCTGAACAGGAAGGGGTTCGCCGAACCTATCGTGTGTTAGACAAGGCTGAGTTTATTCTTGTTGTACTAGATGGAAGTACCGCGCTTGAAACGCAGGATTGGGAACTCTTGAAACAGGTACAGGAAAAACAACACCTCGTTCTCCTAAATAAGGCTGATCTTCCCATGCAGATATCTGTCGATGAATTACAACGACAGCATGTAAGTGGAGTGATCGTCAGAGTTTCCGCAGTAACTGGTATGGGATTGGAAAACCTAAAAGATGAAGTAAAGAAGGCTGTTATAAAGACGCCAATCCATTCTGAGGATTCGATAATTGTGACCAATGTTCGACACAAAAATGCACTCTGGAGTGCACGAGATGCGTTAGAACTTGTATCAAATTCTATTGATAATCAACAGCCAAGCGAATGTCTTGCATTGGATCTTCGCGCGGCGATTGATGCTTTGGGTGAAATTGTTGGTGTGACGACAACGGACAACATCTTAGGTCAGATTTTTAGCAAGTTTTGTGTTGGCAAATGACAGGCAGTCATTTTTTTCTTTGATCGTTGTTGTCTATTGATTCCATAGTCTTGCTATACGAAGTTCACAGTGCCGTGTTTAGAGCACAAAGTGCTCCTCGTGATTTTTGTAATGTTATCTCACCACGAGATCCAATCTAGAACGCCATTTTCAGCATCTCGTTTCGCCTGATTATATCGTTCGGGCGTTCCTACATCTGACCAATATCCTGTTGTCAGGTATCCATAAATTTTTGCACCATCTTCTAACCAATGTATATACGGAGTGATAATGGATGATTCTTTCCCAATAGGGATGTCTCGAAGTAGGATCGGATTCATAATATGCACCCCTGCAAACATTTTGCATGTTATAGACTGAGTTTTGTGTGCAATGGGTTTTCCTTGTCCGAGGATAGTGAGTATCTGATCTGTATCGGCCAATTCAATCGCTCCCCATTGAGCGACATTTGGGTCATTTCGAACCGCCATGGTAGCAAGGCCGTTGTGTGCGGTGTGCCTGTCGATCATATGACTCAGATCGACATCGATTAATGTATCCCCATTGAGCACAAAAAATGCATCGTTAGACGATTCTTGTAAAAAGTGTTCGGCTTGTTTGATCCCTCCTCCCGTTCCGAGAATGATCTCTTCTCTAGAATAAGTAATGTGCATATCCAGTTGTGAACCATTACCAAGGTAACGTTCGATTTGGTCGCCGAGGTGATGAAGATTTATGATGACTTCAGTAATTCCGTGGTCTCGAAGAAGACGAAGGTTCCAGAGGATCAAAGGGCGCTCTGCGACCGGAAGAAGTGCTTTTGGAATAGTGTTGGTGAGAGGTCGTAGGCGAGTGCCGAATCCAGCGGCGAGAATGATAGCCCGCATGTGTGGATTAACTGAGTTCTGGTACATATGGAGCAAGGTGGGTGTGTAGTGTTTTGAGCTCGGGATACTTTTGAAGATTTTTTTTCACATATCCGAGAGTTAGAGGAATTTTAGAAAGAAAGTTTGAGTTTTTTTTGACACTGTTGATATAGACAAACCGTCCAGCAGCCTTGAGGTTACGGTGGATGCTAGTGAAATCAAAGATTCGGCGAAAATCATCTACATTGCCGATTAAATCTTTTGGCATGCCTTTGATGTAGCGCATGATGCATTCATCAACGAGGTCTTCGTTAAGTTGGATATATGCGTCTCGAAGAAGTGATGCCAAGTCATATGTTGCTGGCCCCATAAGGGCGTCCTGAAAGTCCAGCAGCCAGATTTTATTCTTGTGCAACATAAGGTTTCTCGAATGGTAGTCACGATGTGTAAATATATGCTGTTGAGATGCGATGAGTTCAGCAATTTTCTGGAACTCTTCTTGCAATGGGAGAAAATCATTGGAGCACATTACGCACCCATTTCTTGAGACGATCCCATATTCAAGAAAGTGTTTGAATTCCCACATGAGAAGTGGGACGTCAAACATCCGTTCAAACGCGATGCACTGTTGTACTGTTTTGGTTTGGCGCGATGCACTCGTATGTGTTGCAATTAGGAGGTCAATTGCTTTGGTATACAGCGTACGGGTGGCTTGTTGGCTAGCGTTATGTGTGGCATGTTCAAGTGTTATGTTGCCGAGATCTTCCAGGTAAAGAAGTTTGGCGGCGTGATCGTAGTAATAGAGCCGAGGTACAGGAAGATTTGATGCACGTAGATGAGTATAAATATTCACAAAAGGAAGTTCAGAATTCAATATACGGCTTGTGCTGATCGCTTCTTCGGATTGCTTGAACTCTTCTGGGCCGTACATCTGCATTAGGATGAGAGATTGTGTGCGATGCTGGGACAGGGATTTCAGAGAAACACGGAAATACCTACGATTGGAGGCATCGCCCGGTAATGGGGTGAGATCAACTGATGTTGTTGGGATCTGAAGTTGTGTGCGGATCGTTTTTATGACTCGATCTTTTTCTAGGCGGCTCATGGGTACTATGTTGTTATATAACGTATGATTGTGTAGGCCTCATCTGTACGAACGTAATAATGAAAATGTGATATTTTGTAAATATGTTTCTTGTCCGTATGTAGTGTGGCGAAACGTAAGTTGAGTTCATAGCCTTATACCATGATTGCGTTACTCTCAGCTATTTTCTGTGTGCTAATGTGGTGTTACAATTGGCCAAACTTTCAAAATTGACAGTGCGAATCATCTGAGAGTAGGAGGTTTTTATGAGTCGCGGGATCATTTGCGTTTTTTTTAGTGCGATATTTTTTTCATTTACAACGGCTCACGCAGCTGAAGCTTTCAAGCTTGATATCACCAAGATTGTTGAAGCCTGTGATAATGGGGATTTTGAAACGACTCCAACCAGTGCGATGTGGGTTAGTTTTGATAGTTCAAACCAATTGACTATTGCGTTCAATGCTGATTTTGAAAATTCTATTGTGATGGAAATGGTTCGATATATAAAATCATCATCTCGAGCAGAGTTTGTTGCTATCGTAGCATCTGAATCTATTCATCCCGCGGTTCAACCTTCTCCCTTTGAAGTGTGGTTCTATTCAATTTATGGCCGGATTACGCTTGATGAAGACCTTCAACCAATTTCGCTGAAAGGAGACGTTCATGCCAGCTACATATCTTCCGAAGGAAACCAGAATCCGGGAAACAAATGTTTGTTGCGCATGAAATTTCGTTCTGTCAAACGGCTTGAATGAGTTGCGAACCCATTTGGGAAAGCAGAACAGTGAGGTTGATTTTTATTGTGTTCTTTGTGGCCATCTTACCGGAGTTTGTCTTTGCCGGTCCATTGCATGATGCTGCTCGTCGTGGGGAGGTTCCATTGGTGAAGGAGCTAATTTCTCAAGGCGCAGAGGTCAACGATTTTAAAATCCAAGGACGCATGTCGCCACTTCATCTTGCGGCGGAATATGGGCATAAGGAAGTTGTGAGTCTTCTTATCGAGGAGGGTGCTCGTATTAATGTTAAGGATCAGTTTGGATTTACCCCTTTGCACTTGACTGCACATGGGCGATATTACGAGGTCGCTGAGGTACTTGTTGAAAAGGGAGCGGATATTCATCTCACCACTGGTACTGGATTATCGTTGTTGCATATGGCGGCGGTGCAGGGTGGTGTAAAGATTGTAGATTTAATGATCAAACATGGTGCTATTGTCCATAGCAGCAATGATGATGGTTTTACCCCGCTCCATTCGGCGGCGTTGGGTGGGCATGTTTCCGTGGCACGATTACTTAGTGCAACGGCTGCTGATCTGAATGCTATAACCGTTGGGGGACAGACTTCTTTGGCACTGGCGTGTATGGTTGGACATACGGACATGGTAAGGTTTTTACTTCATGAAGGTGTCTATGTGGATACGCCTGATAAAGAGGGCTTTACTCCATTACATCATGCTGCAGGTAAGGGTTATATTGCTATCGTGAAAAGCTTGCTTGCTTCAGGAGCAAATATTTTGGCGCGTTCTCACCTCGGACTACAACCCATTAACATGGCTGCAGACAATGGCTATCTTGCTGTTCTCGAAATTCTCCTGCCTTACATGAACGATAAAAAACGACAAACGTGAGAGAAAGATATGTTGTTGATGTGTTAGATCATTCTTTCGTGAAAGAATTCATTGCTTGGAAGTGTTCTTGGTAATCGTGGGATCAGGTTTTAGCACTAGTAGCGTGGCTAAATGTTTTCTTAGTTGGGGTATTGTATTTAGAGTGTGTCGTCTTACTCTCGCACCATTTTATGCCACGGCATCAGGAGATTATGCAGCCTGATATGTGGGTGGGTTTGTGCTGAGGTGGAGGCACGAAAGAAAAAACGTATTCTTATTGAGCCTGATTTGACAGAGGCATTTAGAGGCTTGTATAAGGTTCGTTGCTTTCGGAAAAACAAAGTTTTCCCGCGAAATTGGGAATCAACATAGAGTGAGAGGCCTGAGTTCGAGAAGCCTAAAAAGTGAGAGGGAGCCTCTGGTTTTTGTTTTCATGGTTAGTTGTCATTGTGTCGACGAAAACTTTGCTAAAGGGGGTCGGTGCAATAATAATGATGGCAGGGTAGGAGAAGCGGTACAGTCAATATAGCATCATTGATGAGGGAAAGTTGCGGAAAGAAGCCTTTTCAAGGTATTACGTATTCAAGATTGTTTGAATTACACTCTGGAGGTCACAGAACGTAACCGTATGACTTAACAGAATTGCCCGGATGGCGGAACTGGCAGACGCGCCAGACTCAAAATCTGGTTCCCTTGCGGGAGTGGGAGTTCGACCCTCCCTCCGGGCACCACATGTTGCAATCTTTCGAGTAGTTTTTATTCCAACTTCATGAATTATGGACACTAGGCATAAGAGTAGAACAATAACGGAAGGGCCGAATCGCGCACCGGCGCGTGCGATGCTCAAGGCCGTTGGCTTTACCGACGACGATATCGCGAAGCCTTTGGTTGGCATTGCCAACACTTGGATTGAAATTATGCCATGCAATTCTCATCTCCGGAGACTTTCTGAGCGTGTAAAGGCAGGCGTGCGAGCAGCGGGAGGCACACCCATTGAATTTAATACTATTGCCATTTCAGATGGTATTGTGATGGGCACAGAAGGGATGAAAGCGTCGTTAATAAGCCGAGAAATTATTGCCGATTCAATTGAGTTGACTGCTCGAGGATACTTGTTTGATGCGGTAGTTGCTTTGTCGGGTTGTGACAAGACAATTCCAGGCACGGTTATGGCTCTGACTCGACTGAATCTTCCGTCGTTGATGTTGTATGGGGGATCGATCATGCCTGGTAAGGTTGGAGAGAAAGCCATTACCATTCAGGATGTGTTTGAGGCTGTTGGTGCAAACGTAGCTGGACGTATGACTGATGAAATGTTGCGTGATATTGAGGATCATGCCTGTCCAGGTCCAGGAGCGTGTGGTGGCCAGTTTACAGCAAACACGATGTCGATTGCCTTTGAGTTTCTGGGGATCTCACCTATGGGTTTTAATGGAGTGCCCGCAATGGATTTGAAAAAAGATGACGTTGCGTTTCAGACTGGTGAAATGGTCATGGCCTTGCTTCGCAAGGGGACCCTTCCTTCGGAGATTATTACGCGGCAGTCAATTGAGAATGCTATTGCTGTGGTTGCGACGACCGGCGGATCAACCAATGCTGTTCTACATATTCTTGCGGTAGCGCGAGAGGCTGGAATTCCCCTTGAGCTCGAAGATTTTGATGTGATTAATCAGAAGGTTCCGCTTCTTGCGGATCTCAAACCTGGTGGTCGTTTTGTTGCTGCAGACCTCTTTAACGCTGGGGGAACGCGGCTTGTCGCAAAGAGGCTGGCTGATGCTGGTCATCTTCACAGGGATCAACCGACGGTTACTGGACAGACAATTGGGGCCGAGGCTGGTAGAGCTCGAGAAACCGTGGGGCAGGAGGTATTACGTACAGTTGAAAATCCTTTGAAGGTAACGGGAGGGCTTGTTATTCTCAGAGGTAATATCGCTCCCGAGGGGTGCGTACTGAAAGTAGCAGGACATGAGCGTATGCAGCATCGAGGTGTGGCAAAGGTGTTTGATTGCGAAGAAGATGCGTTTCAATCCGTACAGAGTGGAGAGATTAAGTCCGGTGATGTTGTGGTAATTCGATATGAAGGTCCGCAGGGTGGACCGGGAATGCGTGAGATGCTTAGTGTAACCGGAGCAATTGTGGGGGCTGGGCTTGGTGATTCTGTGGCACTCTTGACGGATGGAAGGTTCTCCGGCGCTACGCACGGTCTTATGGCGGGGCATGTGTCACCTGAGGCGTCTAAAGGAGGGCCGATTGCTGCGCTGCGTGATGGCGATGTAATTGTATTTGACGTATCTACGCGCCGTCTTGATGTTGAGCTTGCAGACGACGAGATCTTATCTCGATTGGAGGACTGGAGTTCTCCACCTCCCAAATATCTTCGAGGTGTCATGGCAAAGTATGCACGGGATGTCCTATCGGCTTCTCACGGTGCCGTGACAATTTAGTCTCTACTTAAGTTACCCGTCTTCTCTCCTGACAGTTAAGCTGTGGCGTCAGGGCCATCACTTCTTTCACGATACATTTACATTTCTGTTATCTCTGTGCATTGCTTCGATCTCACATGAAATAGGAGAAATGTTTGTTGTTATTGCCGTGATGAGTGGTTTCCTTTAGACCTAAAGTTTAGTGAACCGTTGTGCTTGAAATTCTTTGCACCACACCTAGGTCACTCGCAATTATTCTGTTTTTTGTAAAGTGTTCGTTTGATTGTAAGAAAAGGTTTTTTGGATTTCGTTGTCTGATTTCATACAAGATCATTCTGATTGTATACGAGAAGGGAATAAGTCATCAGTTAAAAGTTGTTGGCTTAAATGCAAGATTCCTTTATTCCATGATTTTTCAAGAGAAGGGATATGCTCTAGGACACCTCTGGAGTGTATTCCCGTGGATTTCAGGATTGTAGCCCATCCTAAGCTTTCAGGGGACTGGACTGGTGTTGGGGTTGGATAATTTAGCACAAGGCCTGCTACGGGAGTATTTTTTATTTGCAACAACTTGGTTGTCATAACGCTATGATTGATTGTGCCAAGGGCGCCTCGAGCGACAACGAGGGTACTGAGGCCGAGCAGGGTTATTAGGTCGATGACATAGAATTTCATAGTGATGGGAACCATGATTCCTCCAATGCCTTCTACCAGGAGGATGTCATGTTGTGCATGTAGCGTATCAAAAGCTGTTTTAATTTTTTGTATGTTGATGGTCACATTGCTATGCGCAGCCGCAATGTGAGGAGCGAGGGTATGGGTGAGTTGATATGGACTTACAAGGTGGAGTGGATCAGAAACATCTGCAGCGAGCATCAAGCGGTCAGTATCATTTGGATGTATGTTTGCGCCAGTAAGAATAGGTTTCATGACACCTACATTGTAGCCTTGGTTGCGCAGTCTTACCGCAAGTGCGCAAGTCACTGCAGTTTTTCCGACACCTGTATCTGTGCCAGTTATGAACAGTCCACGGTTCAATGCAGTTTAATGGAATGCGCCACGGCGGTAGAGTCTCCAGAATACGACCCAGCCGACGAGAAGAGGATGTTTGCGTAGTCGAGGTGTGACTTCCACAGTAATTCCGGAGTGCCGTTCTACTTTCCAAAGGATATAGTCAACTCCGCCATGGAAGGTAAAGAGCCCTTTAATCAGTCTAAGAACGGAGAGGATTTTTCCTTGAAATTTTCTTATTTTCCATGCCATTTTATTTTGAGAGCGAACGTTCTGTGGAATTGTAGTATGGTACTGGATGTGAGAATCAGTTGTATGCTGTGTAACGTGATGTGGCATTGCCATGAGGCAGGCGTGTGTTACGCGTTCATAGTACGCGGAGGCTGCGTCAAAAAGACGTGAAGCAGTCTCTGGTCGTTCTGAACGTAGTTCTGCTTGGTAGCTAAGGGAGAGTCCTTTTTCCCAAATGTCTCGTGCTCTAAAATCTTGTGTCATGTATGGCAATGTTCTGGCCATCAGTGTCATGATCGCTTGTGCCATTGCCGCTTGGACGATTTTTTTCACCTGATGATTGCGAAAAAATACAAGTTCTGTTGGCTGGGCAAAGCGCCCCCAGAAATACGAATGAAACCATTGCATGGTTGTGCCCTGCTGAAAGTCTGACAAAGACACTATGGAGTATTTTGTACGAATCGTTTTGTCATCCAATGGGAATTCTAGGTAATAGACATTAGGTGGAAGAATCCTATTAAGTATAGCCTTGATTTTCCTGTCATGTACGGATGTATATTGATCGACAATGACATAGAGGTCAATAAGGCCGTTATCGGTTGATTCTCGAAAACATGATCCGTAAAAGAGGATTGCTTGAATCGCGTGGTCATAATGTGTGAGGAGTTGATCAATAGCGCATTGAGTTGCTGGCAAACTGGCATGTGTCTGCCGTTCACTGATGATTGAAGTGAGAGTGTGTGGAATGGTCATAAATGACTTCTTATATGCGGATGAAAGATGCGAGTCCTCCGCTCTCAACAATGACTTGATAGGAGGTCCCTTTCATACCGAAAAGTTCGCCATCAAGTGTGAATGGACACTCTAACTGAAGGCAAACTCGTTTCACATTATGGCTTGTATAGCCGTGTTCAGGCGTTCCGTATGGGTGTTCGTGTCCGCGTAGCAATGCTGGGAGTGTGCGATACATGTGTTTGGGGTTTGCGTGAAGGAGCGTGTAATG
>CEQE01143676.1_pt1 | contig 10762 bp, 11 predicted proteins | sample 356201 | NCBI WGS metagenome assembly CEQE01 (sample SAMEA2619970, study PRJEB7988) | marine metagenome | biome: marine biome (ENVO:00000447); feature: mesopelagic zone (ENVO:00000213) & marine oxygen minimum zone (ENVO:01000065); material: "saline water (ENVO:00002010), including plankton...
TAGAATATACTTGGCTTAGAAGCTTAATGAATAGACATAAAGATTTTTGGCAAATTACAGAAGATAGTTTAGATAAATCAATAAAAGCATTTAAAATAGATAATTCGATGCGCAATGAATTATTAGATCTTTATAAAAAACTATCTACATTTACTGAGGTAAAAGAAGTTTTAAATTCATTAAAAAAGAAAAACTATAAACTTGCAATTCTATCAAATGGCACTCCTGCCCTTTTAAATAAGTTAGTTTCTAGCAATGATTTAACTGATATTTTTGATGATATTTTTTCAATAGAAGAAGTCGGAATATATAAACCTGACTCTAAAGTTTATGATTTGCCCGTTAAAAAGTACCAGATAAAAAAAGATGAAGTCGCATTTTTAAGTTCAAATACTTGGGATGTATCCGGAGGTGGAAATTATGGTTATAATTCTATTTGGGTAAATAGAAATAAAAATATTTTTGACAATCTTGATTATAAACCAAGAAACGAAGTGGGAAACTTAAAGCAGTTGCTTGATATAGTTTAACAGATACTTTTATAGTCACTCATGAAAAATATTGAAGTAAAACAAATTTTAGATCCCATACCAACATCTGATGGGGCTGGAGTTAAATTAAAAAGAAGTATTGGTACACCAGCTATTAATTTTTTAGATCCTTTTTTAATGTTAGATGAATTTGGATCAGAAAATAAAGATGATTATATTGGAGGATTTCCACCTCACCCTCATAGAGGAATAGAAACCGTTACTTACATGCTTAATGGTGAGTTTGAACATGAAGACAGCACTGGAGCAAAAGGAAGAATGACTTCTGGTGATGTTCAATGGATGAAAACTGGAGGAGGAATAATTCACTCAGAAATGCCAGTAATGACAGATGGAAAATTACATGGTTTCCAACTCTGGATAAACATGCCTGCTAAATTAAAAATGAGCAAACCAGAGTATATCTATATAGATTCTAAGAAAATGCAGATACATCAAGATGAAGAGAAAAAAATAAAAATTATAGCTGGAAAATTTGGTGAAATTGAAGGACCTGTAAAAGGTCACAATGTTGAACCAATATATTTTGATATTGAGCTTGAAAAAGATAAAATATTTAATTTTGATCTTCCATCAACACATAACTCCTTTATCTATTTAATTGAAGGAAAGATAGAAATTGGCGAACAAAGTCATGACCCAGTTAAGGATTCTACTTTAATTCTTTTAACAAGAAGTATAAAACTCAAAGTTTATAGTTTAACAAAGTCTAAATTTTTATTAATTTCTGGTAAACCTATCGGTGAGCCAATTGCAAGAGGAGGGCCATTTGTAATGAATACAAAAGAAGAAATATTAACAGCTGTACAAGACTATCATAATGGAACGTTTGTTAAGTAATGAAAGCGGCAACAATATCAAAACACGGTGGTCCTGAAGTTATAGAATTAAAAGAAATCACATTGGAAAAACCTGATGCTAATGAAGTTACAATTGAGCATAAAGCAATAGGATTAAATTATATTGACACTTATCACAGATCTGGACTTTATCCTTTAAAACTTCCCTCAAAAATTGGTGCTGAAGGCGCTGGTGTAATAACACGTCTAGGTTCTAATATCAAAAATTTTAAAGCAGGTGATAAAGTTTCTTATGCCGGCATGCCGCTTGGTGCTTACTCAACACACAGGAATTATCCTACAAAAAATCTTGTAAAAGTTCCTGATAATATTGATCTTGAGGTTGCTGCAACTTTAATGACAAAAGGATTAACTACTTTTTATTTATTACATAAAACTTATCCAGTTAAATCTGGGCAAACAATATTATTTCATGCTGCTGCAGGTGGCGTAGGTCAAATATTTGGTCAGTGGGCAAAAAGTCTTGGATGTAAAGTAATTGGTACCGTTGGAACTGATGAAAAAATTGAGAAAGCAAAAAGCTATGGATATGATCATGTTATTAATTACAATAAAGAAAAGTTTTCAAAAAAAGTTTTAGAAATTACCGATGGAAAAGGTGTTCCGGTTGTCTATGATGGAGTTGGAAAAAGCACTCTTGAAGGTTCGCTAGACTGTTTAACTGTAAAAGGAATGATGATCTCTTTTGGAAATGCATCAGGACCATTAGCAGATATAAATGTTCCAAAATCACTCCAACCAAAAGGATTATATTTTGTAAGACCTTCTATGCAACATTATTTAAGTACAAGAGAGGAAATCAATGAAGGAGCAAAAATTTTATTCGAAAAAATAAAATCTGGAAAAGTAAAAATTGAAATTTTTAAAAAATATAAATTAGAAGATGTTGTACAAGCTCATAAAGATTTAGAGTCTAGGAAGATCCTTGGTCCAGCAGTTATTATACCTTAATCTAAATCGATTTTCATATCTGATAAATGTAATTTTAGAGTTTCTGTGGATAGATGTATATCTCTAATAAAGAATATGACTGAAACTATCATTGCTAAACAACAAGACCCAAAAATAATCCTTGCCAAAAAAATCATATCTAAATAAAGAGCAAAGACAGTCAGCATATTAAACAAAAATCCAAAACTTGCACATGCAAGTGTATATTTTAACCATCTCACTCTTCCATTTAAATTAATTAGCTGTTTTTCCCATTCTGGTGGAATGTGCTTTTCCCAAACATATTCGTCATGAATTTTTCTAATTAAATTACTTAATGTGTGAAAACGGTTACCATAAACACTCATTAAAAGTGGAATAGCAGGAAACATTAAAGCTGTAACTGTATAATCTATATTCATAGCGAATCAAATTGATTATGAATCTACCCTTTGCTATTTACAAGTAAATTCTAATGAAACAATTAAATCTTTTTATTCAATTAATAAGACTAAAACAACCTATCGGATTCATGCTTTTGTTCTGGCCATGTTCGTGGGGATTAACAATAGCTTATGACTTTTCAAAAAATATTGACACTTATTTTTTGTACTCGGTCTTATTCTTTATGGGTTCAGTTTTAATGAGATCGGCGGGTTGTATTGTTAACGATATAACTGATAAAGAATTTGATAAAAAAGTAGAAAGAACAAAGAATAGACCTATTGCTGCAGGTAAAATTTCTATTAGGACAGCATTATTTTATACTTTAATTTTATGTACTTTAGCTTTTTTAGTTTTAATTAATTTTAATTTGCTAACCATTATTTTGGCTATAGCTTCAATGCCTCTTGCTTTTACTTATCCACTTATGAAAAGATATACTTACTGGCCGCAATTATTTCTAGGAATTACTTTTAATTATGGTTTAATTCTTGGCTGGGTTTCAATCACCAATGACTTAAACATTGTGCCAGTAGTCTTCTACTTTGGGGCCATATTTTGGACACTTGGATACGACACTATTTATGGATTTCAAGATATTGTAGATGATGAAATTATAGGTGTAAAATCAACTTCAATAAAATTTAAAAAAAAAGCAAAAAATTTTTTAATTCTATGTTACTTCGTATTAACTCTATCTCTTTTAATTGTGGGTTACTTAATGAAATTTAATATTTACTTTTATTTTAGTATTATTTTAACAGTTATACATTTGTTTTTTTATCAAATTAGGTTATTTAATTTTCAAGACACAAAAAAATGTTTAAAAATATTTCGAAGTAACAATACGATCGGAATCTTGGTGCTTTTAAATATTTTAGTAGGAAAAATATAACCAATGACAAGTACTTTATTATTAAAACGCCTTTATAAAGATTATTCTAAAGAATTTTTAAAAAAAATCTTTTTATCTGGTTTTTTTGCAATACTTGTTGCCGGAAGTACATCAGGCATAGCTTGGTTATTAGATCCCGCTATTAAAAAAATTTTCCTTGAAAAAGATCAAACTCTAATAATAATAATACCTGTATTAATAATTGTTTTTTTTGCCGTAAAAGGTGGTTCTTTATACATTGCAAAAGCTACAATGATTAGTGTAGCTGAAGAAGTTAAAAAAAAACTTCAACTAGATATGTTGAAATCTGTAATAAATGCAGATACTCAATTGGTAGACAAAAAACATTCTGGAAAGTTTATTTCGAATATTACCTACGATGTTACACATTTAACTAATTTATTAAGTACAGCAATCTTAAATGTGTTTAAAGATGGTTTAACATTAATTGGCTTATTGTTTGTGATGTTTTACCAAAATTGGAAACTAGCATTAATAGCAATTATAATGATACCTTTAGCAAGTATTGCGGCTAAAATACTTGGAAAAAGAATGTGGAAAGTTGCCACTCAAGCTCAAGAAACATCTGGCTTTTTAAATACTTATTTAGTTGAGATATTTAAAAATCATAAACTAATTAAAATTTTTCAAAAAGAAAAATATGAAAGTGAAAGAGGAGAAAAATATATTGATCTTTTAAAAGAAAAAAATAAAAAAATTAATATTATTTTTGTTAGATCTTCTCCTATAATGGAGACACTTACCGGTATAATGATTGCAATACTTATTTTCTATTCTGGAAAACTAATTATTAATGATGAAATAAGTATAAATAATTTTTTTTCCTTTCTTGCGGCTATGATGCTAGCCTACCAACCTGTTAGATCTTTATCAACTTTAAATATGACAGTTAACCAAGGTCTATCTGCAGCAAAAAGAATTTTGCCAATTATTGATAATGAAAATGAAATTGTTGATGATAAAAATGCTACAGACCTTAAAATAATAAACGGAACTATTAATTTTAAAAATGTTAAATTTGAGTATGGATCTAGCGAAAAAGAAGTTTTAAAATCAATAAATTTAGAATTACTTGGAAGAAAAATGACTTCTTTAGTTGGTCATAGCGGATCGGGCAAATCAACAATACTTAACTTAATACCAAGATTTTATAATATAAATTCTGGAGATATTTTTATTGATGATCAATCAATTTACAAAACTAAAATTTTTTCATTGAGGAATCATATTTCTTTAGTTAGTCAAGATACAACTTTATTTGATGATACTGTAAGAAATAATATTGCTTACGCAAACCCAAAAGCAAGTAATGAAGAAATAGTTAAAGCAGCTCAGCTTTCTTTTTCAGAAGAATTTATTAACAATTTACCTGATAAATATGAAACAGTAATTGGAGAAAATGGAGTCCGTCTTTCTGGTGGTGAAAAGCAAAGACTTTCGATTGCTAGAGCTATGATTAAAAAAAGCTCAATTATTCTTTTAGACGAAGCAACATCTTCTTTAGATTCCGAAACAGAGAGTAAAATTCAAAAAGCGCTAAAAATTTTGACAAAAAATAAAACCACAATCGTTATTGCACATAGACTTTCAACAATTTTAAATTCCGATAAAATTTATGTTATTGATTCAGGTACAGTTATTGCTTCAGGCAAGCATGAAGAATTACTTAATAGTTCAGAAAAATATAAGAACTTTTATGAAAAGCAAATTCAAAAAAAATAATGTTTTTTTTTTATCAATCTATTGTCTTGTTAATTATTATATTTTCTCCAATAATTTTATTAATTAGGATTTTTAAAAAAAAAGAAGATAAAATAAGATTTAAAGAAAAATTTTGTTTTTTTTCAAAAAAAAGAGATAGGGGAAATTTAATTTGGTTTCATGGATCTAGCGTAGGTGAAGTTTTAAGTATAATGCCTCTTGTTAAAAAGCTAGAAAAGAATACTTCAATAAAAAAAATATTAATAACATCTTCTACTCTTAGTTCTGCAACTATTACTAAAAGGTTTAAATTTAAAAAAACTATTCATCAATTTTACCCTATCGACTTAAATTTTTTAACTAATAAATTCTTAGATTATTGGAAACCAACTGTTGCTATTTTTATTGAATCTGAAATTTGGCCAAGTATGTTTTTGAATATAAAAAAAAAATCCATTCCTTTAATATTAATTAATGCAAGAATTACAAAAAAAACTTTTAATAAATGGATTAAGTTGGGTAGTTTTTGTAAAAATATTTTCAGCAAAATTGATTTTGCATATCCTCAAAATCTTGAGACACTAAAATATCTTAAAAAGCTTGAAGTTAATAAAATTAAATTAATTGGCAATTTAAAATTTACAGAAAATAAAAATGATCGTCTAGATCTATTAGAAAAATCTTTTATACAACAATTAAAAAATAGAAAACTATGGTGTGCTTCAAGCACGCATGCTGATGAAGAACTAATTTGTGCCAAAGTTCATTTTAAACTTAAAAAAAAATATAAAAATTTGTTAACAATCATAATTCCAAGGCATATTCATAGAGTTGATGAAATAAAAAATAAAATTAAAAATCTTGGACTAAAAATAATTTCACGTAGTTCAAATAAAAAAATTTTAAAAGATCTGGATGTTTTCTTAGTGGATACTTATGGTGAAACTAAACAATTTTATAATATTGCTAATCCGGTTTTTCTTGGAGGATCATTTATTAAACATGGTGGCCAAAATCCAATTGAACCAGCAAGACTGGGTTCACAAATAATACATGGACCAAATGTTGATAACTTCAAAGAAGTATATAAATTATTTAATAATAAAAGAATTTCACATAAAGTTAAAAATATTCAGCAATTTACTAAAATAGTTGATAAATTAATTAATACTTCAAAAAGAGATAATAATAAATTTATTAAAATAAAAAAAATTGGGAAAACAATCTTAGACAAATCCACACAAGAAATTAATAATATAGTAAAAAATGAAATTAAAAAAACCTAAGTTTTGGGACTATGATAAACCAAATTTTTTGGCATTATTATTGTGGCCCTTGTCTATCATTTATAAAGTGATTTTTAATTTAAGTAATAAAAAAAAAATTAAGATTAATTCTATAAAAACAATCTGTATAGGAAACATTTATATTGGTGGTACCGGCAAAACATCTTTGGCAATTAAGATTAAACAAATTTTAGACCAAATAAATATTAGAACCTGTTTTATTAAAAAACAATATGCAGACCAAATTGATGAGGTAAAACTTCTACAAAATTATGGTAAAATATTTGTTAATAAAAAAAGGATTGAAGCTTTAAAACAAGCAGCGTCTGAAAATTATGAAGTTGCAATCTTTGATGATGGCCTACAAGATAATTCAATAGAGTTTGATTTGATTTTTGTATGTTTTAACAAGTTAAATTGGATTGGAAATGGCTTTGTTATTCCTGCGGGACCACTTAGAGAAGATATTAATAATTTAAAACTTTATAATCATGTTTTCTTAAATGGAAATGAAGAAAAAACTGAAATTGAAAAAAATTTCATAAAGAAAATAAATCCAAAAACAATTATTTACGAATCAAGATATAGGCCGCTTAACTTAGAAGATTTTGATAAAAGTGAAAAATATTTGGTTTTTTCTGGTATTGGTAATCATAAAACGTTTATAAATATGTTAAAAAAAAAAAAATTTAATATTTTGTCAGATTTAGAATTTCCTGATCACTTCTATTATAAAGAAAGTGATTTAAATAAAATTTTTCTAAAAGCAAAAAAATTAAATGCGAGAATTATTACCACAGAAAAAGATTACTTAAGAATAAATCAATCCTTATCAAAAGATATAAAATTTATTAAATCAGAACTAGAAATAATGGACGAAGATAGTTTAACTAGAGTTTTAATTAATAACAATGTCAATCATTAAATATTTTTTTGAATTTTTAATAATTATAATTCTTTTTATTTTTTTTAAAATATTAGGATTAAAATTTGCTTCCTATGTGGGTGGAAAGTTGGGAAATCTTTTTGGCCCTTTTTTTAGATCTAATAAAAAAATTAAATCTAATGTTCTTAGGGCTTTTCCAAATTTAGAAACAAATGAAATACAAAAAATAACTAACATGATGTGGAATAATTATGGAAGAATTTTATCAGAATATATGTTCATAAAAAAATTCAGACGATCAAAATTCAATTATAATATTACAGTAATTGGCCAAGAAATTTTAGACAAAATCAAAAATGGTGGAGAACAAGTCATTTTTGTTTCAGGTCATTTTAATAATTTTGAACTTATGGCAATGCAAATTGAAAAATCTGGAATAAATTTAGCAGCAATATACAGACCGTTAAATAATATTTTTGTTAATATAATTATGGAAAGAATCAGAAAAAATTATATTTGTAAAAATCAAATTAAAAAAGGCCAATCTGGTATAAGAGAATTATTGTTCCTATTCCACAAAGGTCATTCCATTGCTTTAATGATTGATCAAAGACTTAGTGAAGGTATTAAATCTAAATTTTTTGGTGAAGAAGCATATACAACAACTATGCCTGCTCAATTTGTTAAGAAATTTGATTGCAAAATAGTGCCAATTTATATTGAAAGGATTAATGGAATAAATTTTGAAATGAAGGTCTTTGAACCAATAAAATATGACAAGAATATACCAACGGAAAAAATAACTTCTGATTTAAATTCATGGCTTGAAAGGATGATTTTAAATAATCCTGGTCAATGGATATGGTCACATGACCGCTGGAAATAAATCCTATAGCTTATTTTAGTTTTTCTTTTTTTTCAGAAGCTTCCTTATAAGAGTAATATGCCTCTTGTAAATCAACATTCCAATAGTTTAGATATTCAAGTTTTATTTTTTTTCCTGAGACGGCACATATCACATGGTCGCCATCCTCAATAATTTCAAATTTATTCGGAAGATATTTTATTTTAGCTAATTTTTTATTCATTTTTAGTTTATATATAATTATATGAAAGTAGGAATAATTGGAAGTGGTGGTCGAGAACATGCTTTATGCCATGCTTTACACAGATCCAAAGAAATTAAAGAAATATATTGTTTTCCAGGTAATGCAGGTACCACAAAATTAGCCAAAAATATAAAAATAGATTTTAATGATTTTGAAAAATTAAAAGAATTTGTAATTAATGAAAAAATAGATTTAATACTGGTAGGTCCAGAAAAACCTCTTGTTGACGGTATTGTTGATTTTTTTGAAAAAAATAAAATTAAAATATTTGGCCCAAATAAAATAGCTTCCCAATTGGAAGGTTCAAAAATATTCACAAAAAAAATATGTGAAAAATATAAAATTCCAACTGCCAAATTTGGTATTTTTCAAAGTGTCGAAAAAGCTAATTTGTTTCTAAATCAAAATAAATTTCCTATAGTCGTAAAAGCTGATGGACTGGCAGCTGGAAAGGGTGTTTACATTTGCGAAAACAAAATAGAAGCTGAAAACTCAATAAAAGAAATTTTTGGAGGAAAGTTTGGTTTAGCCAAAAATATATTAATTGAAGAATTCCTTGAAGGTGAAGAAATGAGCTATTTCATTGTTAGCGATGGAAAAACCATAAAAAACTTCCAAACAGCTCAAGACCATAAAAGAGTTCTTGAAGGTGATAAAGGAAAAAATACTGGTGGAATGGGCGCTTACTCACCATCAAGATTAATTAATGAAGATTTAGAAAAAAAAATAATGAATAAAATAATTTTGCCAACTATAAAAGGTTTAAGTGATATTGGATGTAAATATAAAGGTTTTTTATATGCTGGCTTAATGATTGTTAAAAATGAGCCCTATTTAATTGAATATAATGTAAGAATGGGCGATCCCGAATGCCAAACCATTTTACCAAAACTAAAATCTGATTTGCTGGAAATTGTAATAGCTTGCTGTTCAGAAAACTTGTCAAATATAGAAATTAATTGGTTTGATAAAAAAAGTTTATGTATAGTTCTTTGTTCAAGAGGATATCCTGATGAATACAAAAAAAATGTATTAATTAACAATATTGACAGAATTGAATTAAAAGAAAATGAATATTGTTATCATGCAGGTACCCAAAAAAATGAAAATAAAATATTTTCTACCGGTGGTAGGGTATTAAATTTTGTCTGCTTAAGTAATAACTTCAAAGACTGTAGAGAAAAAATAATTAATAGTATTAAATCATTAAATTGGAAAAATGGTTTTTTTCGAAAAGATATCGGATATAAAGTAATTAATGAATGAGAATTATTTCAGGAAATTTTAAAGGAAAAACAATTTTTCAACCTAATGATAAATCTACAAGACCTCTAAAAGATTTAACAAAAGAATCAATATTTAACATAATAGAACATTCAAATTTATTTAATATAAAAATAGAAAAATCACATATTTTGGATTTATTTTCTGGAGTGGGATCTTTTGGGCTTGAATGTGTGTCAAGAGGAGCCTTGTCAGTTACATTTTTTGAAAATTACAAAAAAGTATTACCCATATTAAAAAAAAATATTTTTAATATAGATCTTTTTAAAATTTCAAAAATTGTAGATCATAATATTTTTGATCAAAAAGCATTCGATAATTTGAAAAAAAAATTTGATATAATTTTTTTGGACCCTCCATATAAGGAAAAAAAAATATCTCAATTGTTAGAGAAAATTATTGAATTAAATTTATTAAAAAAAGACGGAATTTTTATAATCCATAGACATAAAAAAGAAAAAGATATTTTGCCTAAAAAATTTAAAATTTTAAAAGAAAAATCATATGGTATTTCAAAAATTATTTTTGGAAAAAACTAAATTAAAATTTTTTTTGTTTCTTTTTTAATTAATTCAACAGAAGGTTGATCAAATGGATTAATTTTTAATGCCCTCCCTAAAAGTATAGTTTCTAAAATAAAAAAACAAAATAATTCTCCCAAAGTTTGTTCGTTACGATTAAATATTTCAAAACTTCTAAAAGGTATTTTTTTTTTTCAGAAATATTTTCTCCGTAGCAACTTTTTGAGAGTATATAATTTTACTAATAGTTTTATTTTTCAAATAAATATGGCTT
>CEQE01134029.1_pt1 | contig 10760 bp, 12 predicted proteins | sample 356201 | NCBI WGS metagenome assembly CEQE01 (sample SAMEA2619970, study PRJEB7988) | marine metagenome | biome: marine biome (ENVO:00000447); feature: mesopelagic zone (ENVO:00000213) & marine oxygen minimum zone (ENVO:01000065); material: "saline water (ENVO:00002010), including plankton...
GCAATCCCAATACCCTGGTGTGAGGGTACGCACAAATGAAGATAGGAATTGCTGATACGTGCTTTGCAAGGATAAACATGGCAGACTTTGCCATAAAAACAATAGAAGGAAATTCAAACCATGAGATAGAGCGCTATACAGTTCCTGGAATGAAGGACCTTCCGGTAGCGTGCAAATTACTTTTTGAAAAATATAAATGTGATATTGTCATGGCATTTGGCATGGCAGGAGCGAAGCCAATAGATAAGCAGTGCTCTCATGAAGCTTCTCTTGGAATACAAACAGCGCAGCTAATGGCAAACAAGCATATTATAGAAGTATTTGTCCATATGGATGAAACAAGCGATGATAAAGAGTTATACAATATAGCAAAAAACAGGGCAGAAAAACACGCCTTAAATGCAATTGAATTATTAAAAAGCAAAACAGCCCTAACAAAAGATGCCGGTACAGGAAAAAGACAGGGAAAAGAAGATGAAGGCCCTATAAATATCTAAAATGAAAAAATTAGCCTTAGTTATATCAGATTTTAACGAGAAAATAACCTCAAAGATGGAGGAAAACGCAGAAAAAGTAGCTGGATCTCTGAAAGCTGAAGTCGTAAAAAAAATTCATGTCCACGGAGCATTTGAAATACCCTTTGCAACAAAAAAATTAATCAAGGACAAAGAAATCGATGCAATAGTGGTTTTAGGAGCCGTAATCCATGGAGAAACCGGACATGATAAGATAATTGTCAACAGCATTGCACCGAAACTGATAGACCTTTCTTTGGAATATGACAAACCGATAGGTTTTGGAGTAATAGGTCCTAGGGTAACATACCAACAAGCTGAAAAACGTGCTTTAGAATATTCAGAAAGGGCTGTAAAGGCTGCTTCGGGATTGGTTAAATAAAATATTATTTCTTACTGGCTTTATACATACTCCATGACAAATAACCCAACACAATAACAGCAATATAGCTAAAATACAATGGAACATTAAAATTACTAATAACCATCTCCCAGCTAAATACAGATCTCAATAAGTGCAAAAAACCGACTATACCAAAAACAACAGAAGCAATCAACAAAGATTGATTTTTATCCATATTATCCTAACCAAAAAACTTCTTCAAAGATGTTTCTTTTCTCCCAACAGCTTTTTTCTTATACACTTTTCCTATCCTCTTTTGTTCCATCAAAGATTCCACAAAAGGCTTCCTTGTTCTTCTGTTTAGAACATCTTTTTCCAGAATCTCTGCTAATTTCTCCGGCTTTATTGAGGATTCTTTCAGAATCAAAGCCAATCTTTCTTCATTCGTTTGTTTAAACTCCCGTATCACATCATCCCTATTCAACAACTCTGCTAAGAATTCCTTTCTTTTCCCTTGGCTTAAAGTATCATACAAAACATTCACAAACTTTTTTGGATTTGACATCAGCAAGAACTTTGTAATCTGCATTGTCCTTATGACATCATTCTTGAAATATTCTGTCTTTAGCTCTTTCATTACATCTGATAGTATATCCTCAAACTCAACAGTTATTATGCCGTTTTTCTCTAACTTCCTTACTATTCCATCCTTGCCCTTTGGCAGAGAATTTAGAACAACAACATTTTCTATTTCAACATCTTTGCTCATATCCTTGGTATATTTTTTTATAGCAGCAGTAATGTTTTTGTCATCAAATTTCTCATCGATAACCTTCCCCATAGAACTATTTTGTTCACTAAAACCAGTTATTGAGCAGGTAACCTCTACATGCATTATATGTGTCAAAACCCCTTTATCGAACTTTAAAGCCAGAACTCCAACATCTTTATTGCCGGATTTAAGATTATTAACGGTAAAATATCCTTTCCTGTTAAGCCAGAAATTAACTACTTCTTTCTCAGCAGACAATAGACTACACCCCCTAAAAAATACCAAAACAGTCCAGATTTATAAGGTTTTTGATTCTGCTATTAAACTTGATAATGAAACTAAAACCAAAAATTTATAAATCATAAACATAGTTCCAACTCCTAATGAAAAAAGCGGTTACTGTATTAACATTAGCATTATTTCTTATTAGCCTAATTCCTATTTCTATTGCCCAGGATGACGAGCAGAAAAGGCTAGAAGACAGGGAGAAAGACAGGCTCAAAGCTCTTGAAGATCAACAAAAAGACAGATTAAAGACAGCTAAAGATGCGCAAAAAGACAGGCCAAAGCCTGTAGCAATTAGAGTAAAGAAAGAAGATCTCCTTAAAGAAAGAAAATTTACAGACTTGAGAAAAGATCGTCTAGACAGATTTAAAGGATTAAAAGAAGAAGATTTAGATAAGTTCAAAGACCTGAAAAAAGAAGAGCTTGAAAGGTTTGGAGACTTAAAGAAAGAAAGATTAGACAGATTAAAGAGTCTAAAGAAAGATGAAGTCGAAAAATTCAAGCATTTGAAAAAAGAAAAACTGGAAAGAGTCAGTAAATTACACAAGAATAAAGCTGAAAAATTATCAAACTTAAAACAGGAGCAAATTACAAGATTAACTGATGTCAAAGAAACCAGGCTAAGAAAGATGACTGGTTTGGACGAAGAAAAGCTAAAGAAAATATCTGATTTGGATGCAAGACAAATAGAAAAGTTTTCTCATTTAGACAGATCCAGATTAGAAGAGATTTCTAAACTCGGGAAAGTAGAAATAAAGAAAAGATTGGATAAGATAGAAATCAAAGTAGTTGATAAAAAACTAAAATACAAAAAAAGGATAGTTCTAAAAGACAAAAAAGTAGAGATAAGGGAAAGATTTGAGCAAGAAGAAGAAAAACTTCATGATGCAGAAGAAAAAATAAAGGAAAGAAGAAGGTTGCTGATAAAAGCAAAAGAAGACCGAGATGATGATGCAATAATAGAGCATGCAAAGCAAGGCTTGCTAAGAGCAGCAGATGCAATAATAGCTCATCTTGAAAAAGTAAAAAATAAAGTTCTTGAATCTGAAGATTTGACTGAAGAACAAGCAAATTCCATTATTTCTGATTTAGACGCAAAAATCTCTGAGATTAATGATGCAAAAGCAGATGTAGAAGCAGCAACAACAAAAGAGGAGCTAAGGGCAGCAGCAAAGAAAATAAACGCATCCTGGAAGAGAATTAAGGTAAAAGCAGACGAACATACTCGAGATGTAGTAAATGGAAAAGTAAGAAGCATATTGAAGAAAAGCGAGCAATTAGAGAAAAAATTGGATAGAATTCTTGCAGAGATGGAAGAAAAAGGTATTGATGTAGAAGGTCTTGATGAAAAAGTTACTCAATTTAGCGATAAAGTTGCAGAAGCAAGAGAAAAATTAAGACAATCCCAAGAAAAGTTCAAAGAAGCCAAAGCAGCAGACAATAATGATGACAAAAAACCTTTGTTAGAAGAAGCAAAATCTCTTGCAAGAGAAGCTCATAATGATCTAAAAGAAGCTCACGATATTTTGAAAGAAATAACAAGAGAGATAAAAGCAGCTTACAAAGAAGCTGATTTCGAAGAAGAAGATGAAGACGAGTTAGTAGAGATAGAAGAGGAAGAAGAAGATGAAACTGAGGACGAGGAAAATGATGCTTAAGAAACTAAATTTAAGCATTTTAACGATATTGGCATTGTTTTTAATAGCTAGTTGTGCACCTCAACCTAGTGCTCCTACAGCTCCTGCCGCACCAGAGGCACCAGTTGAAGCTCCTGCAGAAACAACAGGAGAAGCTTCTGTAGACGAAGTTGCAGAAGATATCTCTGATGCTGGAAGTATAGATGATGAACTTGACACATCTGAACTAGCAGATGTAGACAGCATCCTTGCAGATATCGAGAATATATAATTTAATTTTTAACAATTTTTATATAACAACCTTAATTCTTTATTTTTATGATCGATATTGATGAATCTTAATCTAATATACACCCACTGGACATTGCTCCTATTGCACTGGACATTCATGCGTGAGGTTTATAAACTACAACTTCTCTAATTTTTGATATTTTTTACACATTATAAATCCAAATAGAGTTCATTTATGATTTAAAATGATTTTAAAAAATATTAATCAAAAAATAGAAGATAATTTTGAAGTTTATCTCAAAGAATGTCCAGAAGTAAAAACTACTATTCATTGGTATGATTTGTACGAAGGGCATTACATCAATTTAGATAAAAATTTTCAAAAACAATTATTTGAAAAAGTCATTAGAAAAGCCGGAAATTATTCTGAATTGGGGAGAATATTAAACATAGGAAGGAAAACTATTTCTGCTTGTAGTAAAGGAAAATCCAATCCTCAAATTAAAGTATTAAAGAAAATAGCTAGTTATATTAATTATCAATTTTCCGCGATAAATAGAAAAATAGTTAAAATAAGTAATCTCAAACCAAATCTACCATTTAAACTCCACAATAAAGAAGGAGCTGAAATTAGAGCTGCTTTTCTATCTGATGGTCACGTAGATAAAAGTCCAACTGCCGGACCACAGTATTGCGCATTAGAAAAAGAATCTCATAAAAGATTAATCAAACTTTGCAAAGAAATCTTTGGTAAATTTAATATAAAAACTAGATGGGGACATAAAACCTATGTAACACGATTTCCTGCGGCTTTAAACACTCCTTTAAGACTAAGCGGTGTGCCTTCTGGTGATAAACGTTTGACTAATTGTTACGTACCACAAGATATTCTTGAAAATGAAGAATTTATGAAAGTTTATTTGAGGCAAGTATTTGATGACGAAGGCAATGTAAGCTATAAAAATGATAAAAGATCTGTAAGACTGAGTAGAAGTGTGGATATAACCAGAATAGTTAGTCCAATCCGAATTAAGTCTGAAATTTGGACACCATATAAACTACCTACAACCCTTATAAATAATCTTTTAATTGGAGAAAAAATTATACTTGAAAAATTAGGAATAAAAACCAATATTAATCCAGATGGGATATATAGGTCAAAAAATAACAAGATTACTGCAAAATGGAGATTGGTAATACTACAACAAGACAATCTTAAAAAATTTTCAGAGTTAATTAATTTTAATCTCATAAATAAAAGAAAAAAATTGGAAAATATTTTAAAGTCATATAAAATAAATAAACGTCATAATGGAGAAGGGGATAGACATGCAGCTGAATTTCTAAAGAAAGTTTATAAAGAAAAAGGATTTTTCAAATTTGGAGATTTGGGAAGAGAATTAGTCAGAATGGGAAGAAGCCACGATTCGGCTGGAGTTTATTTGAGAAATTTACAAAAGAAAAATATAATTAAAAAAATAAAGTATGGTCATTATATCTTTACAAATGATAAATATTAATGGAGGTCATCTTGAATCAGGAGGTTCAATAGCTCGCGTAGCCCTAGCCCTCTCAACCCTCACTCATCAACCTTTTGAAATAACAAACATAAGAAAAAACAGACCTCAACCAGGACTTAAGAACCAGCACTTATTCTGCATCAAAGCTCTGGAGAAATTATGCAATGCCAGCGTTGAAGGTGCGTCATTAGGCTCTACAAATCTAAAATATGTTCCCGGTAAAATTGTAGGAAAAACTATAGATATAGACATTGAAACAGCAGGTTCAATTACTTTATTCTTACAATCAGTTTTACTGCCATCATTGTTTGCAAACAAACCAGTAAAATTCAATATCGTTGGAGGCAGCGATGTTTCATGGAGTCCATCTTTTGACTATTTCAATAATGTTTTCCTGCCTCAAGTACAAAGATATGCAGACATAGAATGCAAATTAATCAAGCGCGGCTATTACCCAAAAGGTAATGGAAAAGTAGAAATAACAATCAAACCAACATACAAAATCTCCGACTTTAATAATTTTGATGAGCTAATAAATGAACTAAGAAATAATATACCTAGAATTAATTTAACAGAACAAGGCCATTTGATTCAGATAAAAGGCATCTCTCATGCTTCTTCAGACTTGCAGGATGCGCAAGTTGCAGAACGCCAAGCAAAATCAGCTGAAATTTCTTTACAGCAACATAAATGCCCAATAAACATACAGATACAATATAATAACACATTATCGACAGGCTCCGGAATAACTTTGTGGGCAATATTCTCAAAAGACGTTAATGAAATTGACATGAGAAATCCAATAAGGCTTGGCGCAGATGCATTAGGTGAAAGAGGGAAAAAAGCAGAGATTGTCGGTCAGGAAGCGGCTAAAATTCTCACAGAAGAAATAGAGAGCAAAACACCAGTAGATGCACATCTTGCAGACCAAATCTTAAAATTCATGGCACTCACAAGCGGAAAAATAAAAACATCAAAAATAACCCCCCATACAAAAACCAACATCTACACAATAGAGAAATTTTTAGACAAAGTTTTTGAAATTGATGAAAATAATAATACCATCTCTACACTAAGCTAAGGGAAACAATAAGGTTTATAAACAAAACTCTAATCCTAAAAAACCATGACCGAAAAATTATTATGCACATCTTGCAAGAAGAATGTTGCAAATTCTGAAGGTACTGCCAGGTTTAATTGCCCGAATTGCAATAAAACAGAGATTGTCAGATGTGTACACTGCAGGAACATAGCAGCTAAGTATATATGTCATTCATGCGAATTCGAAGGACCTAACTAAAATGGCCCAAGTAGTAGTCACATTAAAAATAATGCCTGAAAGCCCTGAAGTAGACTTAGGCAACATAGAAACAGAAGCAAAAGCTAAAATCCAGGATTTTTCTCAAACTCCGGAAATGAAAACAGAACAGGAACCGATTGCTTTTGGGCTAAAAGCATTAAAGATAACATTTGTAATGGACGAAAGCAAAGGCTCAACTGATTCTTTAGAAGAGCAGTTAAAGACCATCTCTGGAGTTAATTCTGTAGAAGCAGTAGATGTTCGAAGAGCTATCGGTTAGCTAAATACTTTATACTTAAGCTCTGCATTTTCTGTTTCTTCCCAATTGCCGCCTATTGCTGCTATAGTTCCTTCTTTTGTTATAACACACAAACTCTGCCAGGAATATAAATATTCGAAAGTACCCTTTATTCCGATACAGTCTTCTTCCGCAATGTCATCTATACCTTTATTTATTGCTTTTATATTGGAAGGTACCAATCTTGTAAAGACAAGATAACTTTTAAATCTTTTTGAAAAAATATCATGTTCAAATTTCCTTATATCTGAAATTTCACCTTCACTGAAATCATAATAAGCAAGCAATTTAGAGCCAATGTTGACCCTATTACCTTCAGAAGCTTCTGGTTCTTCTTCTATAACTTCTTCTTCAACAATCCCTATAGATTCAACATCGTCTTCAATGATCTGTGCGGCCTGAGGCTCATCCTCAATAATTTTCACTTCTTTAAACACTAATCTGCCTTCCACAAAAGTCTTCCTGCCGGCTTCAACATCAACTTCCTCTGAAAAATCTTCATATCCTTCCTTCTTTACAACAATGTTATGCAAACCAATAGGGATGTTGTATAAAGTAATTGGGCTTTTACCGCTATAAACTCCATCTACAAATATATCCCCATCACCAGGAAATGTTTCTATCTCAATAAAACCAGAACCAGCACTCTCTTCAATAATTTCAGATTCATCATCTCCTTGACGCACAAAAATAAGCATGAGAATAACTATAACCGCTATCGCAAGATAAATTAAGTTAGATTTAGACTTAAGCTTGTTTATCATTCTACCTCTTTTTTATAATATCTTTACAATACCTAATATAAAAATCTATTCCTTTAATAATGATAATAATTCATTATAAAGAATATCAGACCTTATCCCAGTCCCTGAAAAATGTGTTTCAGAAACCTTAAAACCTTTTTTCTTTATCTTTTTAATAATGTCTTGTTTTCTTGCCATTGTTCCTAACTTCTTTTTTCCGGCAATATCATGAAGATCATAGAATCCAACAACATTAATTTTCGCTTCATCCTTAATTATTTTTAAGAATTTCAATAGTTCACTATAATTATTATTTATTTCATTATTTTTTATTGAATTTTTAGTATTGTTTGTTTTTTCATTGTTTAAAATTTTTAATTTTAAGCTTGAAAATCTTTGATTTTCATTGTCGTTTTTTAATATTGTACCATACATCTTACCAACCAACCTACTATCCCATAAATTTCCCAACCACAACGGCCCAACATCATCAAACATCCCATGCTGCAAAGCAATCTCATCGCATAATTTCTTTCCTTTAACGCATTCAAAGAAAACTCTAAAATAATGGTCTTTGAAATATGAAAATATCGGAAACAATGCTTTCTCATACTGCATCCCTACAAGCTGAACTTTCCTTATCAATATCCTAAGCCCGGTTTCATGCATAAGATAATTTTTCTTGTTAGAGCTCCAATACTTCCTTTTACAAGCCTTAGGATAAGTCCCGGTCAGAGCAGCAGTATCTGTATTGGTAACAGCCAAAATACCATTTCTTGATATTCTTTTAATTGAACTATCTAGCATAAAATTAGATGATCCAAAAACATCTAAATCTATAAAATCAAATCCCTTAGATTTTAATAACATCACATTAGCATCTTCATTTTTAATCACAAATTTTACTTTGTTATGCCTCATATTTTTCTTTATCAAAGCTGTTGCTTTTTCATTTAAGTCATTAGCAATTATAGATTTATACTTTAACTCTTTAGTAAATCGTATAGCTCTAATTCCACTTCCTGCCAGAGGATCGCAAAGGTTCATTGGAGAAAATTGTTGTAGTAATAGGATTGTTATGTCACGATTTAATTGCATTATAGGATTGTAAAACACAGGAAGTTTTTTGGAAATCTTTTCTTCTTTAGGTACAAATATTTCTGCAAAACCTTCTTTTATTTTTCTCATGGAAAAATTTAGTAATTTAGACATTTTTGTACCTTATCATTCTGAGAAAAGAATCTAATATAATAATCTAACTTTTTAAACTCTCTATTTTCGGCTACTTTTCTAATGCTTTTATGGACATTACTCATTGGTAATTTTCTTAAAGAAGAATCTTTCCTCTCCCTAACCATATGCTCTAAAGTAGCATAAACTATATGTTGTTTATGGACGCCCTCATAATATTTACTATTTTTGGATATTCTGACTCCATCAATAAAGCCTCCCAATTTAAGAAAAGATAAAGTACATGATACCGCCATATTATAAAGGCATTTATACCCGTTACCTCTTTCATTTCTAATTGAAAAATGTAAACCAATACTTCTTACAACTTTTTCTAATTGGAATAGTAGTTCTTTGTTAGCACAAGATATTTGTAATTTAGGTATAATCAAACCACCTTTATTCCTTCTCATTGGAATTATTGCTCCTTCAGTACTTGCCCAAATTCTTAAAGCAGCTATTTTTTCAGCTTTTTCGGCATTTAGCAAATAGAATAGATGTGGTTTAGCTTCTTTTTTATAATCTTCTATACTCTGTGAATGATACTTTGAAGTTTTAAAGTTTCCACAGAGTTTGATTAAATCTTTATAAACTGGCTGAAAATCTTTACTAGCATATCTTGTCACATAGCATTCTGTATATTTATTATCATTATTATCTTTTAATAAATATGAACTTGGTAAAAATTTATTGTAGCTTAAATAAATTGAATCTAGTAAAATATGGTGTAGTTCTTTACAAATATTTTTAAAAGAAATTGAATAGAGATTTTTTCTTTTATGAAAATTACCAGAACCATCAGTTTGTAATAAAGGACAAATCATGGCCTTCCTTAGATCAATAGATTCTAAATTTTTGACAAAATCTGTTTGTGGCAAGTCGAACTTTAGAATTAATCTTATATTAAAGAAAGTAACAAGGAAATTTTGCAAATCTTTATTCCTAATGACAAATTGCTTATTAGTTAAATGATAAATATTTATATTAAATAATTTCGAAATTTTGTTGACGTAACGTTTACCAGTTTGCTTTATTATCAACACATTTTTACTCATTATTGAAATATAAGGTAAAATCTCAATAAAATCTAGATATTTAAACGATAAATTAACTTTCTTTTTTGTGAAAATTCTTTTTTCTCTTATAGATTTATAAATATCTTCTTTTGTGAATAAGGTATCTCTTGCTATTTTTATTAAAGTTTTTAGAGAAATTGCACATCGGTTCCCTTCCCAGTGAGCTAAAGCAGATTTTGAAAAATTATATCTTCTTGAAAATTCTCTTTGGGTTAAATGTAATTTTAACCTAATTGATTTTAAGAATTTTCCAGCATAAAATCTTAGGTAAGGAATCTGAATCAAATCAAAATAACCATTTGAAGTTAAAGCACCATCTTTCAAAATTGCATATTCCTCATAAACTGAAGTTTTGTTTATAATAATGGCTTTATTATTTTTCAAAAAATTTTCTATTTCTAATAAATTTCCAATACTTATTTTTTGGTTAATCGACTTCATTTAAATCACCAATTTTCTACAGTTGAGACTATGTAATTGATTTTTAAATAGCTTACGGGCGAATGTCCAGTGCTTATTTTCAATATAGAAAATAAAAAATCATAATTTGATAGTCAAAACCTCTGAGAGTTATTTAATGAATCCAAAGATTATACCAAAAACAATTGAAATTTTAGAAATACATTTTGAAAGAATTCAATCAAAATAAAAGACTATCGGATTTAAGCAACTGTAACAAATCTATGCCTTATTTCCCTTACATCATCATTGCTTACTGTGATTCTTGCAAGATAGGTCCCCGGCTGCACATCTTCTGTATTCCAGAACAAAAACTTGCCGTCAGTATCACCATCATCCAAATCAAAGTTG
>CEQE01324399.1_pt1 | contig 10753 bp, 11 predicted proteins | sample 356201 | NCBI WGS metagenome assembly CEQE01 (sample SAMEA2619970, study PRJEB7988) | marine metagenome | biome: marine biome (ENVO:00000447); feature: mesopelagic zone (ENVO:00000213) & marine oxygen minimum zone (ENVO:01000065); material: "saline water (ENVO:00002010), including plankton...
AAATTTTAGCAAATATCGGAACAAAAATAATTTTAGGAATAGAAATGGCACCAGAAAGAAAAGCAATCATTGAATCATCTGCCCAAGACTTAAGCCAGGATGACAAGGCAATAGCCTCGCTTGACATAGGAGAAGCAATAGTAACAAGCACTTTTTCAAAATTCGCAGTTCCAGTAAAAATTCCTTTATTTGAGACTTTGATTACAAGCAAAGAAACTAACTATAAGACAGAATTTGTAGGGCTGCGTTCTTAGTCAAACAAAACATCCCTGGAGCCAAAGTATTGCTGCCATTCGTAATAATAGTCCTCCTCTTTTTTTTCCGGCATTTTTATTCCTCCAACTCACTCATATAACCGTTAATGAAACCTTCTTCCCAAGCAGATATAGCGTCATCTTCTAGTATTTGCTCAACAGAGTCATAGAAATCATCTGAATTCAACTCTTCTTCGTCTCTTATCATGATAACCCCCCATATAAAACAGATAAGTATTTTATTTATATATACTTTTTCCAGTTTTTACTTAATAAATTTTAACATATTTGCGAAAAATTTAAATAAAAATAACTATTTATCGCTTAAAACTTTATAAAATTAACAATTTTAAACACAATGACAGACGCTAAAGATCGCAAAATAATAGATGCACTAACAGATAATTCCAGACAGTCTTTTAGAGAGATTGCTCGCAAAGTAGGTGTTTCAACAGTTACTGTCATGAAACGCGTCAAAAGACTTGAAAAAGAAAAGACAATATTAGGATATTCTGCTGTGGTAGACTATGAAAAGCTTGGATATGATACTGATGTTCTTATTAATGTTAAGATAGTTCATGGCAAAAATACAAGAGGGTACTCTCGTCTAGCTGAAAAATCTGAAATTTTGAAGCATCCGAATGTACTTGCTGCTTACGATGTAACCGGAGATTTTGACGCTGTTATTATGGCTAAATTTAAGAACAGGCGCAGTCTTGATGATTTTCTTAAAAAGCTTCAGGGATACGAATATATTGAACGAACTAACACCATAGTTGTTCTCGATACTGCAGAAAAAAAAGGAATAAAACTGAGCTAATTATGAATAAATGTTTTATATTAACTTAGAATCCTTTTCTCATATGAAATTCGCTCATTTTGCTGATGTGCATCTCGGAAGCTGGAGAGACCCAAGATTGGCAGATGTCAGCACTAACGCTTTCATGAAAGCAATTGATGTATGCTATGAAAAAAATGTTGATTTTATTCTAATTAGCGGCGATTTTTTTAATACATCCCTCCCTTCAATCGACTGCCTGAAAGAAACTGTCAAGAAACTCAAAGAAATAAAAGACAAAAAAATTGCGGTTTACGCAATTGCCGGCAGCCACGATTTTTCTCCGACTGGAAAAACAATGCTCGACGTCCTTGAAAATGCAGACCTGCTAATCAATGTGATGCGTGGAACTGTAGTTGATAATAAACTGGTTCTCGACTTCACTGTTGACGAAAAAACAGGAGCGAAAATTACAGGAGTAATTGGAAAGAAAGGAATGCTTGAACGCAAATACTTTGAAAATCTAATAAAAGAAAATCTTGAGACAGAAGAAGGCTTTAAGATATTTATGTTTCATACTGCCTTATCGGAATTCAAGCCAAAAGGGCTTGAAAAAATGGATTCAACACCGTTATCTGACTTTCCAAAAGACTTTGATTATTATGCAGGCGGCCATGTCCATGAGCCGTACAGAAAACAGCAGCCAGGCTATGGAACAATCGCTAACACAGGGCCTTTGTTCCCAAATAACTTCAGAGAGCTGGAAAAACTTGCCTGCGGAGGATTTTACATTGTTGAAAAAAAACTAGGAGGATTAGAAATTTCATTTGAACGAATAATGATTCATAATGTTTTCAGCATTTTTGTTGACTGCAATAAAAAATCAATTAGTGAAGTTGAGGAAGACATAATTAAACAGATATCTGACAAAGAATTTAACAATACTATCGTTACCATTCGTCTTTCAGGAATTTTAAGAACAGGCAAGCCGTCAGAAATTGATTTTAAATCAATTTTTGAAACATTATACGAGAAAAGCGCGCATTTTGTTATGAAAAATACTTCTGCATTAACAAGCAGCGAATTCGAAGAAGTGAAAATCAGCACAGAGTCTGTCGAAGCTACTGAGGATGCTGTAATAAAAGAGCATCTTTCCAAAGTAAAAGTTGACGGCTTAAATCCGGAACTTGAATTTAATCTTACAAAAAATCTCATGAACACTCTTAATAATGAAAAAGATGAAGGCGAAACAACAGCAATCTTTGAAAAACGCCTTAAAGACGATGTTGAGAAGATTTTGAAAGTTAAGCTGTGATTTTTAGTAAAATTTTTATTTGATAAACTATTAAAATTACATTATGAACGTGCTTTTTATTTGCAATCAAAATATGCATAGAAGCAAAACAGCAGAAGAATTGTTTAAAACAAAATTTGAAACTAAATCTGCAGGTCTTTTTAATGAAAATCCTGTTACAAAAAGTCAGTTAGAATGGGCAGATACTGTGATTGTTATGGAAAATTTCCAGAGAACTGAAATATCTAAGAGATTCCCTAGGCAATACATGCAAAAAAGAATTCTCTCTCTCGATATCTCTGATATGTACAATTACAAACAACCTGAATTAATTAACATACTACAATCAAAAATTAGCGAACTATTCTAACCATTTCTCGAATTGTTTCTTGGCTTTTTTCTTTGAAGTAAATATTTTTGTTTCTGAGATTGATAACTTATTCAATCTTCTTGTAACTTTGAATTTTTTGCCACTGAAACTTATTAATTCTGCAAAAGAAACTTCCCAATTCTTATATGGATGTTTTTTAGTTTTCATTTAGTTCTGTTGTTGCTCTGAAACTTTTTTCCTGAGGAATTAGTTCGTAACCCTGCTGTTCTAATTCATCTACTAATCCTGGGTCATACAGAAATGCAGTTACAGCATCTATGGATGCTATTACATTCTTCAATTCTCCTTTTTCGCCTTTGCTTAACAATTCCTCAAGCTGATACAGCTTGTTTATTCTTACTAAGTCATCTGTTTCCTGCACTCGTATCATGTATTCTTCGGTCATTTTCATAATACCTCTTTCAATACAGACAGTACTTCCCTTCCATATTCTTCAAGCAAACTTCTTCTGTATGTTTTGCTTGTTTCAACAACAGCTTTTGCCATCTTATCAACTCTTATCAGTCCAGCGCCGTAAACATCTCTCTCTGGCAAATCGCCCTGCTCAAGCTTTTGCGCAGAATCTTCCATAAGCTCTTCTAAATCACAGTCTTTTTTAATCGCAGACATAACCAAAGCAATGCTGCCAGCTACATGGGGAGATGCCATAGAAGTTCCTGAAAGCGTAGCATAACCTCCAATATACGAAGAAGTTATGTCCACTCCAGGTGCAGAAATGTCATTAGTTTCGTAAATGTTGCTAAACCCGGCATGCCTGTTCTGCTCATCCACTGCAGCAACTGCTATGACTGGCTCGTCAAAAGCAGCCGGATAATTTGGACCAAAACCAGAATTGCCAGCTGCTGCAACTATGATAACGCCTTTATTAGCAAGATAATAGCACATATCTTCCAAAGCTGTTGAAGCGTAAGGAGAACCAAGGCTTAAGTTAATAATATCTACATCATGCGTAGCTGCCCAATCCATTCCAGCAATAGTATCTGCTTCAGTTCCCATGCCGTTTTCATCAAGAACTCTGACTGCATACCTTTCAGCATCACTTGCAACTCCGTAATTTTCTCCAAAAGTGATGCCTGCAACATGCGTTCCATGCCCATTAAAATCCATAGGGTCAGGGCTATTGCGGATAAAATCATAACCTTTAGTAGCTCCAAAATTCCTGCTTATTTCAGAATGATTGTAATCAACACCAGTATCTATTACGGCAACTTTAACTCCTTTTCCTAACGCAAATTCCTGCGCTTCATAAGCTCCTATATTTTCAAGATTCCACAAACCATTGCTATTTCCTCTGGTTTTAGTAACTGTTGGAATACTGAACCTACTGGAAACATCAATAACAGAAATAGCAGAAGCAATCGATTTGTAAGCTCGGTCATCAGCTAACTTATGAAATCCTCTGCTTATTCCATGAGCATCATCACTATCACATATGAAGCTAAGATAAGGCAAAGATTCGAAAACTCTTGTTACCCTCCCTAATCTATTAAGCTCTCCTGTTAACCAATCTCTTTTACTAAACTCTGTTTTTACTATAAGCTCTATAGGCTCTTTTTGCTGCCTGCCTATGCCTATACTCTTGTTAAGAATTTTTCTGCGTAAAAAATTAAGCCTGTGATTCATTCATAGCTAAGTTTTCTGCAGATTAATATGATGTTGCCAGAAAAAACCGCAAGATTTTCAGAAAAGTTGAAAATACCTACAATAAAACCGAAAATCTTTCAAGTTGCTTAAATAGCACTTGAAAATCTTCCGGAAACTCCGGAAATTATTCAATCAATTTCTTCAGAATTTTGTTGACTTCCTGAGGAGTGGCTTTGCCTTTGCTCTTGCGCATGACACTTCCCACAATGAAATTGAAAGCTTTTTCATTACCTGCTTTGTAATCTTCAACAGCTTTTTCATTCTCAGAAATAGCTTCCTTGCAGTATTTTTCTAAAACATTTGTGTCAGAAACTGCTGCCAGCTTTTTGCTTTCAACATATTTGTCAACATCAAAAGGCTTCTCAATAAGCTTTTCAAGTATTCTCTTTGCAACTTCGTCTGTTATTTTTTTGCTTTCAACTAGTTTTAACAACTGTACTATGTGCTTTTCATCTGCCTCTATCTCATGCAATTCTTTTTTGTTGTAGTTTAAAACCCGCATTAGCTCGCGCCTGAACCATCTGGCTGCCAAAACAGGATCTATTTTTTTCGCAACCACTTTCTCAAATTTTTCAGCTAATAATATTTCAGAGCTCAAAACTTCAGCATCTGTTTTGTCTATCTTTAAATCCTTGATATATCTCTCAATTTTCTGAGCAGGCTTCTCAGGAAGCTTAGAACTGATTTTGTTAATCCATTCAGTGCTTACATTAATAACAGGCAAATCAGGCTCTGGAATGAACATGTAGTCCATTGCTTTCTCTTTTTTCCTCATGAAAACAGTTACAGAAGCAGCGTCATTCCATGCTCTGGTTTCTCCTCCAACACTTTTTCCTTCCTTAATTTCACGCTGCTGCCTTCTTACCTCATATTCTATTGCCTGAATTATGCTTTTGAATGAATTGACATTTTTTATCTCAACTCTGTTGAAATCAGGGCCAATGGAAACATTAACATCTGATTTTAGCCCTGCATCTGCATCAATAGCTTTGATGTATGACAAAGTTGTTACTAATTTCTTTAGCCATTCCCTTACGGATTGCGCAGAATCAAAATCAGGCTCTGTGACAATTTCCACTAAAGGAAAGCCACTCCTGTTATAATCAACATATCCTGTATCAGGCTGCCAGCGTGCAGGGTCTTCTTCCAAATGAACTTCTGTTATTCCAATACTCAAAAAATTGCCTTTTTCTCCAACAGGAACAGAATAGCTTCCAGACATGGTTCGTTGAAACCCTGTAGGCATGTCAGGCCAGTCATAGTGCTTTCTTTGGAAAAGAAGCCGTTTGTTAATTCTGCAGTCAAGCATGCCTGCTATTGAAATGATTTTATCAAGCGCTTCCTTATTAGGAGGCATTGGCTTTGAGCCAGGCATCCCTGTGCAAATAGGGCAGATGTTAGTATTTGGCTCTGCCTCTCCAAGCTTGCAATCACAAAACAGCTTTGCTTTGCTGTCCATGTGAAGATAGCCATGAACCTCTAAGCCTATCTTTATAGCAACCATTTCTTAATACACTTACTTTTGTTTTTATAAATTTTTAGTAGCAGTAACAGTTTTTATAAACAATTACTCATTCTGATATTATATGACAAAATGCAGCAACTGCAATAACAATGCAATAATAACCACTGAAAAAGCTTTTTGCAAGGAACACTTTGTAAAATATTTTGAAGATAAAGTTATTTCTACAATTACAAAATTTAAATTAGTTAGCAGTAATGACAAAATAATAGTGGCCAGCAGTGGCGGAAAAGACAGCACAACTGTTCTTTACATTCTGAAAAAATATTTTGGAAAAGTAGAAGCATTAGCTATTGACGAAGGAATTCCAAGATACAGAAGCAAGACTTTGGAAGACCTTGAAAAATTCTGCAAACGCGAATCTATTCCTCTGAAAATCTATTCGTATAAAAAAGAGTTTGACTTTTCACTTAATGAAGCTTTGAAAATAAAGAAAGACCTTTCGCCATGCTATATGTGCGGAGTATTAAGGCGCTATCTATTGAACACAAAAGCCAGAAATTTTACAAAAATAGCAACAGGGCATAATTTGGATGATGAAGCACAGTCCATAATGATGAACCTTGTTAAATCACAAATACCTTTGCTGGCAAGATTAGGACCAATAACAGACACTGCCGAAGACAAAAATTTTGTTCCAAGAATTAAGCCATTGTACTTCTGCACAGAAAAAGAAGTGGCAACATACGCATTTGTCAACAATTTTGCAACACGTTTTACTCAATGCCCTCATAGCCATGACTCATTCAGAGCTTTTGTCAGAGACGCGCTTAATGATTACGAAATTGAGCATAAAGGCGCTAAGAAAAATCTTGTAAACAATTTTCTCAAGCTTTTACCGAAAATGAAATCTAATCAAAAAGATTTGCATCTTAACCATTGCAGCAATTGCGGAGAGCCATCAAGCAAAGAACTGTGCAAAGCATGCTCTTTAGTTAATTCTATAGCTAATGCTTAAATTCACAACATTTAAAATAAGAATAACACTCATAGTTACCATGTTTTACGACATAGTATTTCCGAAGAGTAATGAGAAAGACTTTATCGAGATAGCTGAAAAACTCGACATAGATGGATTATGCTTTGCTTATCTTTTTACTGACAAAACAACTACTGCAAAAATCAAAGATAAATTAAAACAGTTGCAAAAGACTACAAAAATAAAATTAAAAGCAGTTTTTAGCGCTTCTGGGAATAAAATTTACAAAGTTCATGACACTGGAGAGATAGCAATTTCTGAAGCTTCTGAAAACATCAGAGATTTGATAGCAAAATACAAGCCTGATGTTGTTTACAACCTAGAATTAGGCTCAAAAAAAGATTTTGCCAAGTCCCGCAACTCAGGACTGGACAAAGCAACCTGCCAGTTTGCCAGCAAAGACAATGTAATAATTGCTTTCTCTTTTTCAACCATTTTAAACTCAAAAAATCTGCCTCATTTGCTTGGAAGAATCAAGCAAAACATCAAACTCACTAAAAAATACAAAGTTAAGACAGCAATAGCAAGCTTTGCCTCAACACCTTACGAAATGCGCTCACCGCATGATCTGAAAAGCTTTTTGCTGTCAATTGGAATGTATACAGCTAATGCGAAGAACTCTATTGAAGCTATTTCTGGGCTTTTTAAGTAGAAAGCTTTAAGTATTAATAAATGAAAAATAGACTTAACTAGATAATAGAGGCTTATGATGTTCAAAGGCAAGAAAGCACAGGCAGCAGCAGTAGCAGGAAGAGCGGCAGCAAGAGGAGGAAGAGCATCTAACTTGTTTGACAAGTTAAAACAAGGTCATTCTAAATTCAAACAAACTAAGCAACGTGTCAAAGACACTGCGAGCAAGATTAAGATTGAGGCAAATGAATACATGCCTGGTTCTGCAAAAAGACAAGAGCGCTGGAGACAAAATGACGAACATAAAGATGCGCTGGAAGGGCATAGAAAAGATTATTGGAGTGGAAAAATAACTGCTTCAGAATTAGTGGAAAAAAGAAATGAATTAAATCAATTACGTCAGGCAAATGTTGCACAATCTGCTACAGCAGCTGCACCAGCTGCACAGCCAGCCCCACAACCACGTGGTTTTAAGATGCCTAGTATTCCTGGTAAATCTTTTGCTGCTGGTATTGCAGGAGGCGCTATTGGCGGAGCTTTGGGTGCTTTTGGTAATGAGCGTGAAGGGACAACTACTCTAAAACATATCATAATTGCTGCTGCAGTTTGGATTGCTGGCTGGGGTTTAGCGCGAGGAGGAGAAGCTCCTATATTGATAGACCTTCCTTTTTTGATATTTCTCATGCTTACTTTGAAGATAGAGCCTCTTTTAATTCTGGCTGTTGTTTTTGAATTAGGTTCTTCATATCAAGGCTTAACAGTTGTAAGATTTTTGCCTGATTTTATTACAAACGTATTTTTCAATCCTCTCATGCCCTGGTGGCTGATTTATGCAATACTAAAAAGCGGAGGAAAAGCAGGAAGAATCTCTGCCATTCTTTATGTTTTCACAATCTTATTAGGCATAGGATTAGTTGTTTCAACATTTACAAGCATACCTTTACTTAGTCCAGAACAAACAGATGGTCAAATTAGCGCTGAACAAGTAGACACTGCTGCAGCTATTGGAGGAAAAGCAATAGGAGGCATAGGAACCCTTGCAAAAAATACACTAGACGGATTTATTGGAGGTGTATCTGGATTTTTTAACGCAAGAATCGCATCAGCTGGCGGTGGAGAAGTCTTTGGTGGAAGCGCAAAAGAAAAACAGCCAAGGCTTGGCATTACCATAGCGCCTCTTGGAACAGTTCCCTTTGAAAATAGCAAAGTTATAAAAGCTAAAATTGAAATGCTAAACCCATTAGAAGGCCAGAATTTTATTAGAGTTTCTAACGTAAGATGCTGGCATCAAAAATCCAAAGGCAGTACAGAAATTGAAGGAGACATACTTGAGATTACAAATCCTGACCGAGTAAGCGGTTTTAGAGTATTCTATGACGACCCTAAAACAATATCTTGCGAATTTTCAAATGAAGACATTAAAGGAATTTCTTCAATTAACTTAGCTGTTGAATATGATTTCCAGGAAAACGTCAAGCTTATCACATATCTTATGAAAGATGATTTGCGGGAAGATTTGCTTATCAGAAATGAAGATCCTCTTGACTTTATATCTGTTCCTTCAGGCATGAGACATCCTCGTCCTGAATATGATAATGGGCCTGCTGAGCTAGGCATAGGCCCTATAGAGTTGCGAAACCCTCCTTTAGGAGTTAAAACAGACAAACATTACCCTGCTTTTGAATTTGGAATTAGAAACAGGAAAAGCCTTTTCAATGGCAAAATACTCAAAGTGAACAACATAGTTGTTACAATGCCTAACGGTGTAGTTTTAGAAGCTTTGAAAAAATGCGGTTTCGAGAAAACAGGAGCTAACGAATATACTTCACTTTATGACACAACAAAATCTTCGCTTCAATTTGAAAATATTGACAGCAAGAGATTATTTGCATGCAACATGAATGTTTCCCCAGCTAAGGCGTTAGGAACATCATCTCATGCTGAAGTTGAATTTAATGTGGATATTGACTTCACTTACCAAGTAAAACAATCGTTAAGGGTAGAACAAAGATGAAAAATTATTTTTTATCACTTCTTTTTTTATCTGTTGTAATTTCAGGCTGCCAACTTGGAAACACTTCCAACGCTATTCCTGATGTATCATCTGCTTTTGAAGGAGATGAAGGCCTGGTTTTGAGTTTTTTTGAAAATGCGCCTCCTGACAAAGTAGTGCCAGGCGCTACTATGCCTATTGCTATCCTTATTGAAAACAAAGGAGCTGCTGACGTAACATGTGATGATTCTTCTTTCCGTGAAGATGCTGGCTGTGGTTATTTTGTTGTTGATGATAATACGCCAATTGTTAATATTATGCCAAAACTTGGCGAAAGTGGTGCTCCAAAATCTACACTGTTAAAAGATGCCCTAATTGGCACAGACAAGATTGAAGGAAAAGAATCTTATCTTGCAGGAGGCAGGGCTGTTATCGAACTAACAGCAAAAATTGAACATCCGAGAAAAGAAACCAGAAGAAGCGTGATTGCCAACATATGCTATCCGTACAAAACTTTTGTTTCTACTTCTGTGTGCATTGCCACTGCGCATTACACAGTGCCTGAAGACAAACTTGTATGCGATCTTAAATCAATAAGCCTTACTGACCAAGGAGCGCCTGTAGCTGTCAAAAAAATAGAACAAGACTCGATAATTATTGGAAATAAAGCCAGGCCAAGATTTAAGATTTTCATTTCTAAAGTAGGAAAAGGAATAGTGCTTAAAGATTCTGCTGGTGCCTTGAAAAATGCGTGCACACCAAACAGCGATGAATCACCCGGAATCGGAACTGTTACTGTTGAAGAAGCTACTTTATCAGGAATAAACCTTGATTGCGAAAATGAATCAAAAACAATAACAGGACGCTCTTCCAACGAGTTCATAGAATGCGGCAGTGTAAATATAGACAATTTGCCAGATGAGTTTAATATAGATGCTGATAATAATTTAGTAGCAACGCTTAAAATAACTCTTAGCTATGGCTTCCAAACTTCTGTTTCAAAAAGCGTTAAGATTGAAGTTTTAGATGAGCCTCCTGAAATTAAAAAAGTAACAGTTGATAAGGAAATAAATCCTGGAGAACCTTTTAACATGTTTTTTTTAGCTGAAGATGATTTTGGCTTAGAAAATATCCAGCTTTTGGAAAGAAGCAAAGTTTTGGTAGATGAAAATTCTTTCCCGCAATATGAAACACTTGTAAACATCCCGGACAACCCATTTGAATGCAAAGACAAACTAAGCTGTGAGAACACATTCACACTCACTGCT
>CEQE01035966.1_pt1 | contig 10748 bp, 8 predicted proteins | sample 356201 | NCBI WGS metagenome assembly CEQE01 (sample SAMEA2619970, study PRJEB7988) | marine metagenome | biome: marine biome (ENVO:00000447); feature: mesopelagic zone (ENVO:00000213) & marine oxygen minimum zone (ENVO:01000065); material: "saline water (ENVO:00002010), including plankton...
AACCGAATAATATGACAGCCCTTGTCATGGGTGATTTCGAGCCGGAAGCGATGACAGCTCTTTTTGAAAAATATTTTGGTTCTGCCAGCCCCGGCAAAATACCAGAACCTGAAACCTATCAGATAAATTCATCAATTATCGGTAAAACATATTCTCAGAATATTCAGTCAAAAAATATTTATCTTAATTTAGGAATTGTTGCGCCTGATGTTGGAGATGAGGACTTTTATGCCTTCGACCTTTTAACCAGAATATTAAATCTGCATCTCAAAGATAATCTGAATGAGCGGCTGACAAGAAAAAAAAATGCTCAATTACTGGGAATATCATCAAGTTTTAATTTTTCCAAATTTTTATCTACTTTCACCGTTTCAGCTACTTTGTCTCCTGATTCCGATGTCAAAGCAGTTAAAAATGAAATTATCAGCTATATAAAAGAGTTTATCAGGGGAAAATTCAAAGAGAATGAGATAAGGGGACTTATGACATCGCTAAATGTCAATGAACAGTTTTTATCTGAAAAACCGCATTACTATGGAATGATGAAAGGCCACTGGCTTGCTGTAGGAGGATGGGACTTTACCGGTAGTTATATAGATAATCTCTCAAAAATTTCTGTGCAAGGACTTAAAAAGGCAGGGGATGCCTACTTCAGGAACCCTCAATTTACTACTACTATTACCAGTCCCGGAGATCAAAAACCGGAGTTTGTTTCGCAAGAATACTATTTACCGGGAACAGGAAAAATTAATTTTATGAAGGAGAGCGTTCTTTTAACTGAATCATGGGAAAAAGGAAATATCTCAAATAAAACTGGTAGTAAAAAAAGTAGAGAGAAAAAATCTTTAGAACAAAGAAAATTATCAATTTCCGAAACCAGAGGCTTTGAAAAAACCGTTTTAAATAATGGTCTCACTCTTTTAATCAATTCCAACCCGGATTCCACGGTTTTTGCCATTCACCTTTTAGCGAAAAACAGAACCGCTTTGGAGCCCGAGGGAAAAGAGGGGATAGCAAATTTTCTCCACAGGTTGATAGAAAAGAGAACCGGCACAAGAGATAAGAAGCAGTTTAAGGACTCGCTTAACGATATAGGCGCCGCATTGAAAACGAGGGACAACCCTTTTATTCCTTACGATGACTATTATACGTCACGGGAGTTTTCCTTTATCCGCTTTGAAACTATCGACAAGTTTTACAAAGAGGCCATTTACAATTTTTCCGATATCGTTTTAAACCCGTCTTTTTTAGAAGAAGATATTGAAGGTGTTAAAGCAGAGCTAATAAGTCTTATTAAGAAGGAAAATGAAAACCCACCTAAAATAGCCGGTAACCTTCTCTATGAGAGCTTATTTATTGGAAATCTCTTCTCACGGAGAATAAACGGAACAGAGAAATCCATTGCATCCATTACAAGGCAGGATTTAGTTAAATTTTATAAATATTATTTTGCTCCGAATAACCTGATTATTTCCATAGCCACATCTCTTGGCAGGGAACAGGTTCTAAAAGAATTCGAAAAATATTTCAAAGGGCATTCACCCTCAAAGGCTCCACTTCTTTCTTCTGAAGAATATTCTGATGTCTCAAAGGAAAAATCAGTGCGGAGTTCTTTGAATAAAACGCAATCTTATATCCGCCTGGGAGTCTTATTTAAAATGAATGAGGATGATGAGGCGGGGTTTCGGGTGCTGGCATCCATTCTATCGCAAAATTTATCTCAAAACCTTAGAGAAAAAAAAGGTCTGGCATATTCCCTGGGTGCCGGATTTTCGATGCATAATAAATACGGTCTTTTTCAAATCGCTGTTGGAACAAGAGCAAAAACATTAGATGAGGCGGAAAAAGGCATTTATAATGAAATTGAACAAATTAAAAATAATACGGTTTCTTCTAATAGACTGAATAAGCTCATTAACTTATATAATTCCAGAAGATTAATGCGCTCTTTAACCCGCATAAGTCAATGTTTTCAGGCAGGACTGAATGAGTTCTATGGAAGGCCCTTTAATCATAATGAAAAACTTTTACATGAAATAAAAAAATTAAGCTCTGAAGAAGTTCAGCAAAAAGCCAGAAATTATTTAAAACGGGAAAATATGGTGAAGATTATTGTTGAATAGTAGATAAAAATAGCCACAAAGTCACTAAGAAATGCTTTATTGCCCACGAAAAACACAGATTTAACTTGTATTGTACTAAAATAAATGCAGTCTTTTCTTTTCCTCAAATATCCTTTCAGAAACAAATTCTTTTAAAAGAGTCTGAAATGAAACATAGCCTTTCACTCGCGCCAGATGTCTCAGGTCATTAATTATCTGTTCCGGTAGTGCAACAGAAGTTTTAATGGTTTTCAGTTTGCCTTTATATACAGGTTTGACGTTAAGTGGTTTATCTATAACCTCAGTCTTCGATACATATAGATCTCTCAGCTTGCATTTTTCCAATTCCTTGTTAATTCTTTCTTCAGTTTTTTTTTGTTTGTTTTTCATGAAAACTCCTTTCTTGTTTCATCATATCCCTCGAATCAATTGGGTGAGCGGTATCTTTATCAATATGCTGAAAAACAGTAAATAAGTACCTGCCTTCGAGGGTTTTGCCAAATAACACCCGGCGATCTTTATGCCTTTTATGGTTCACAATAATAAAAGGCGGATTATTAAAACACTGTTCTATCTCTTCCGAGGTCACATTTTGCTTAATTTCATTTTTCCATATATTGTTTTCATCCCATTCAACATACCTGTAATTTGATCTCATATGAAATATTAATACCGTATATACGGTATCTTGTCAAGGATGTTGTCCTTCCTGGGTACTTCTTGTGACCATTTTTTTAAGTCCAGTGAATGTAATTCACTCATTTTCTTTGACAGAATGCACAGGATAAACAAGATAAAAAAATTGAACATTACAGACTCCCCAATCACTAAAGCGATCACCCCTCTTTCGATATAGTCGGGATACGTTTCAAGAGAGGATCATTGCTTTAGGTCAGATAAAAATCCAAGGCAATCTTCCATGGGGTAATTGTATTATTGCGGCTTTTGGTTTAACCTGAATGAATCAGTTGTCAGGGGTCTGGGGGCATGTGTCAGAAAATTTTCTCTTTGTGGCTTTGTGCCTTAGTGGCTAATTTCAAAGGTTCCTATATAAATTCTTCCCAAAAAAATGAAAAACGATCAAATGAGTTCTGTGGTCTCAATAAAAAAAATACGATCCTATGATCATAAAGCGGTATCCGATGCTGTTAAAAATTCAGTTGATGATCTGGGAGGGATCAGCCGATTTGTTAAAAAGGGAGATACGGTTTTACTGAAACCTAACCTGCTTGCGGCAAAAGCTCCCGAATCTGCCGTTACAACGCATCCCTCTATAGTGCAGGCCGTGGGCGAGCTTGTCAAAGATTGTGGAGGGAAAATCATTATTGGGGATAGTCCCGCGATAGGAAGCTGGAATAACATTACTAAAAAAACCGGAATGTCCGGAGTTGCCGATAGGCTGGGAGCCAGGCTTGTTCATTTTGATAAACCTGTTCAAATAAAAAAAAATGAAAAACATTTGTTTAAATTATTAAAAATTTCAAAGGATGTACTGGAAGCGGATGTGGTGATCAACCTTCCGAAACTAAAAACTCACACGCAAATGTATTTAACGCTCGGAGTAAAAAACATGTTTGGTTGTGTGGTCGGTAAAAAAAAACCGCAGCTTCATATGGAAGCGGGGAAAGACTCACGGCATTTTGCCAGAATGCTGGTAGAGATTTATGACGCAATAGCTCCTGCTCTTACTATTATAGATGGCGTTATCGGAATGGAAGGGAATGGGCCGGGAAGCGGAGATCCGAAACTAATAGGGCTTATACTGGCTTCGAATGATGCAGTTGCTATGGATAGAATAATTTGTGAAATTATAGGGGCTGAGCCGGAAAAGCTCTTTATTCTCGCCGCTGCAAAAGAATTGGGGTACGGGAATGCAGAGTTAAATGAAATCCAGGTGAGAGGTGAAGACCTAAAAAAAGTAAAAGTTGGTTCGTTTAAGTTTCCTTCGTTGACCAGCGCGGAATTTGGTCCTCCTTTTTTGAGAAAATTTATTAAGGATCTTGTAACCTCAAAACCAAAAGAAGACCATAATCAATGTACCTTATGCAATTTTTGTATGGATGTATGCCCTCCAAAAATAATCAAAAAGAATGGGGATAGATTAAACTTTAACTACGATGATTGTATTCGCTGTTACTGTTGCATCGAAGTATGCCCGGAAGGGGCCATGAAAGTAAAACAAGGATTGATAACAAGGTTCTTAAATTGATAATTGAGTCCTCCCCGCAGCAAGCTGCGACTGCGCTTGCTAACACTTTCAAATAGTAGGATAATATTAATATGGGCGCTACAAAAACAATAACATTATTTTTTATATTGCTGGTAATTCCTGTTTCTTTATTTGCTCAAAGTAATGACGATCTAAAAAAGGCTATTTCTTTTTACAATAAAGGCAATTATTCAGAATCGGTTAAGCTTTTTGACCCTTATCTTGAAATAAAATCTGACCCAAAGGTTTATTACTTAAAAGGTTATGCGCTTTACAAAATGAGCAAATTTAATGAGGCGCGGGAAAGTTTTAGGCAAGCATATCCACCTGACCCAATTCCTTTAATTGCTCAAGATAAAGCAATTGTTCAAAATAATGAAAACCTGAAAAAAAGAAAAGATGGCTTAATAGAAGCGATTTCTCATTACAATAAAGGCAATTATTCAGAAGCAGTTAAGCTTTTTGATCTTTATCTTGAAAAAAATCCTGACCCGGAGGTTTATTTTTTAAGAGGTTACGCGCTTTACAAAATGAGCAAATTTAATGAGGCGCGGGAAAGTTTCAGGCAAGCGTATGCTATTGATCCAGGAGTCAAAGTGAGTAAAGCATCAGATATACTGATTTTTCCTGATAAGTCTGATTAATCTCAAATTTTAGATGGTTCAAGTATCACTCATCAAAAAAAGTAAGGAACACCGCTAAAAGAATGTAAGTTAGATTGCTGTCAATTATTCCAGCTTTTTTGTATTAAAAATTGAATTTATCCGGATTGTCCTCGATAAGTTTTGAAAAAGATTTATCCTCTCCAAATTTGGCTATCAATTCAGGATTAAGATCAAAAGCTTTATTTAAGATATTGATAGCCTTGGGCTCATCTCCATCAAAATAATATGCTTTTGCCTGGTTGAATTGCAGGTTAGGATCATCAGCTTTAATCTCTAGCGCTTTTGCGTAGTTTGCAATCGCGTCTTTGAATTTTTTTTGTTTCCTCAGGGCTATGCCCAATTGGTTATAGAGGTGAATGTGATTTTCGTTTATGCCTATCGCTGAGGTGAACAGGGCTTCGGCGTCCTGGAACAGGTTATGTTTTAAGCAAAAGTCTCCCGCTGTAAGGTAAAGAGATGTTTGTTTTGGATGGCTCTTTATGGCTTGCTTATATACATCTAATGCCTCTTTTGGAAGTCCCTGCTCTATATAATTTTCAGCAAGACCGAGATAATTCTTGAGAAATTTATTGTTCTGTTCAATGCCTTTATCGAAATACGATTTGGCATTTTGGTAGTCTCCCTCCTTTTGATAGAGCACCCCAACGTTGTAACATACCTGAAGATTATTGGGTTCATATTCCAACACTTTCACGTAATTTTTTTTAGCCTCGGCTATATCGCCCAATTGTTCATAAGCCGTTCCGAGACCCTGGTATGCCCTCGGGAAGTTAGCTTCAATTTCGATGATACGTTTGAAAAGCTGAATTGCATCATCGATATTACCCATCTCCAATAAAGTGTTGGCCTTTTCGGAGAGTATATCCACATTATCGCTGCTGATTTTAAGAGCTTTGTTGTAAATAGTGATAGCGCTTTCGAAGCTCCCCATATCCCTTAACTTATTCGCTTTAGAAATAAGCTGGGTTACTTTTCTAACTGTCGAAGAGTTTTCCGGTGTTTTTAAAACTTCTACCAGCTTGTTTGCTAATGAAACTTGATTGCAAGGAAGCAGCAGCAATTGTGAGACACCTGCTTTAAGGGCAGTGACAATTTCATTTTTTTCATAAGAGTTCTCTATGAAAATAAATGGAATTAAATCGTGAATGTTCTCTTTGAGAAGCATCTCCTTTACAACATTGAATAGCTGTATTCCGGTTTGTGATGACGTGCGGACGTCCAGGATTTTTTGATGGCAAATAATTAGATCGATACTGCCAATATCATCTTTTAATTTTTTGGAAATTTCATAAGGGGAATTAGTGGCTTTTACATTTTGATTGATTCCAAGGGTCTCGAGGTGAGCTTTAATCTCTTCACGAACATTGAAATCCCCGCTGACAATAACAATTTTTTTGTCTACAAAAGTGGAAACTTTATCCCTGGCCTGCTTTAAATGCTGCTGCTGCTGTAGAATATCATGGACCTCATTTTGATGGCTTTTTTCCATCGGGCCTCCAATCGTTTAATGTAACAGATATCCTTGGGACAATTTTCCGCTAAAAATAAGGAAAGATAAGCCAGCTATTTATTGTTGATTTTAGCATAATTATGGGTCTAATGAAAATACCAATAATTTTTTACCCTCCTGGAATTTGCGGTGTGTAAATAATATAAAGTAGAAGGTAGGTCATGGTGCTCGTAATGAGAAGAAGAAGGTACATTATCATAGTTAATTTTCCTAAAAGCCGGTGTCTTTTTGCTCCATTCGTCAAGACTTTTTCCATAATTTTTTCAAAAGCAAAGACCAGGATAACAATCATAAATCCAACCAAATAGACAATATAACACCTGAAGGAACTGCATCTGATAAAAGATAACAACCCCAAAAATGCCAGGATAGATAAGAGTGTTATATAAAAATTTTTCGTTTTTACATGAAGAGCTTCTTCTTTAAGAATCCTTTTTCCATTTTCTTTAACAGAAGCCCTGAAACCAAGGACAATCAAATAAATAGCTATTACAATACCAAAAGTGACGAGGAGAATATGGATAGTTAAAGTGGGAGTGAATATATTATTATATACCCAATCGGGCCCACCAAAACCCGATCTCCCTTCTAATGCAAGTACCCCAAGACTACGGAACGAATAATAGGTTGTAAAATAAGCAAGCATTGTTACCATGCCCCAGAGAGTCAGGCCATGGTGCATGCTCCCTTTATGCTTCTTTGCCTGATACCAGCCAAAAAGAAAAAGAGCTGTGAATAAAACGGCCGACAGATAGCTTACATCCGCACCAATGGTTCCATGGGTTCCTAAAAAACCTGGTTTTGCGAGAAATTCTTTCATTTTTTGTCTCCTGCCCTGACAGAAACAGGATGGTCAGGATAAGTCAAAATCCTGAAATTCTGAGTCTATCAGCGTCCTTAAAAAACTAAACCGGCTAGGGGCCGGAACCAAATAGGGCTGCCGCCCTGGTCTAAAGAATAAATTTCTACTATCTTAACCAACTAAACCTTTTTCTTAGCCAAAAGCCTGTAGTGTCCGACATCAGTTTTTTCCATTTCTAAAATTTTTTGACGATCGTTCTTTAAGCTGGTTAGGACATTTTTAATCGGCTCAGCGCCATTTTGACTTTTTCTGATACAAACTAAAGAGAGCCGTCTATTAAATTATATAAATCGGCAACAGCACAAGTCAATTCCTTTATAGCCTATAGTCAATCAGTATCAGTTAATTCCAGGAGCAAGTCAAGCTTGTCAAGGGAATTAAGAAGGTATAAATAGTACAGAAAATCTTGTGGGCTTAGCAGCCGATATAGCATTAAACTGCTCAGAAAAACAGCTTGAGCCAGGCTATCAAAAGATTCCAAATCTTAATTATCAAAATTCCAGCGGTTCTTGAGTTGCCTCATAATCAGGCAGATCATCCTTTTTTTGCTCGAATTATGAGCATGAAAATTATGCACCCTTGTGAACATTTATGTGCAAATATCATATATTCAATGAGTTATCTATTTTAAGTAAAGTGGCATTCCTATTGCTAATTACACTGATAATAAATCTTAAAATGACAATCATTTAAAAAGGGAAGGAGGAAACAGAGTGATAAAAATCGACGCAATTATAAAACCATTTAAGCTGGATGCTGTAAAAGACAAACTTAATGAAATCGGAATAACAGGAATTACAGTTAGCGAGGTGAAAGGGTTTGGGAGACAAAAGGGACATACGGAGTTATACAGAGGAGCTGAATATAAAGTAGATTTTTTGCCAAAAATAAAATTGGAAATTATTGTCTCTAAAGAAATGGAAGAGCAGGTAATAAATGCAATAACCCAAACAGCACAAACCGGCAAAATCGGAGATGGAAAGATATTTATTACTGACCTTAAGGACGTTATAAGGATCAGGACAGGTGATAAAGGGAAAGAAGCAATTTAATGTCGGCGGTTCGTGGCCAACAGTCGGCTTTCAGGGCATAATCTACCAAAAAAAATTTATCTTTAATTTATTTCTGTCTAATGGAGGGATGCAATGAAGCACAAAAAAGTAGGTTTTGTTTTATTAATTATTTTAAGTTTATTCATGTTGTCCGGTAATGTTTGGGCTGAAGAAGCGCCCAAACTTGATACTGGTGATACAGCCTGGATGTTGACTTCCACAATCCTTGTGCTGTTCATGACAATCCCCGGTTTGTCGCTGTTTTATGCCGGGCTGGTGCGTACCAAGAATGTGTTATCGGTGATGATGCAATGTTTTGCCATTACCGCCCTGATGACAATCTTGTGGACACTTTTTGGTTACAGCATTGCTTTTGGTGAGGGGGGCGCCCTTTGGGGCGGTCTGGGTAAGGCATTTCTCAAAGGTATAGGGGTAGACACTTTAAGCGGTACGATTCCTGAGACAGTGTTTGTCTGCTTCCAGATGACCTTTGCTATCATCACACCTGCGCTGATTGTTGGAGCTTTTGCTGAGCGCATGAAGTTTTCCGCTGTTCTGATTTTCATGAGCTTGTGGTTACTCATCGTTTATGCCCCGATTTGCCACTGGGTATGGGGTGGAGGCTGGCTTGGTAGTTGGGGTGTGCTGGATTTTGCCGGCGGCACTGTGGTGCATATTAATGCCGGTATTGCAGCCCTGGTTCTCTGTCTCGTTCTTGGAAAGCGTAAAGGTTTTCCGGAGACGGCAATGCCGCCTCATAATCTTGTTTTCACCGTGGTTGGCGCCTCAATGCTGTGGGTTGGCTGGTTTGGTTTTAATGCGGGCAGTGAATTAGCGGCTGATGGCGTTGCCGGCATGGCCATGGCTGTGACTCAGATTGCCACCGCTGCTGCGGCTTTGGCCTGGATGTTCGCGGAATGGATTGGCCATGGCAAACCCAGTGCGTTGGGAATTGCTACAGGCGCTGTAGCAGGTCTGGTTGCAATTACACCTGCATCAGGTTCAGTTGGTCCCATGGGAGCTATCGCCATTGGTGCTGCATCTGGCGTGGGATGCTTTTTCGCCGCCACCACTATCAAGCGTGCGATGGGTTATGACGATTCCCTGGATGCCTTTGGGGTACATGGAGTCGGTGGTGCCATCGGTGCGATCCTGACAGGCATCTTCTCGGCTAAATCCCTGGGTGGAAGTGGCCTGGGCGACGGAAATGCGGGTATCGCCGCTCAACTGGTAGCCCAGTCTGTTGGTGTGATCGCAACGATCATTTACTCAGGCATTGGAAGCTTTATTATCTTGAAGATCACAGATGCTATTGTCGGTCTCAGGGTATCTGAAGAAGAAGAGGTTACCGGTCTGGACCTCAGCCTGCATGACGAAAAAGGCTACAATTTCTAAAGCTATAGCGTTTTAGTTTGGACGGTTTAACCTGTAGAATGTCAAAGTTAATGACACTCCCCACCTGGCGGAGTCTGCAATATGGGACACACCATAAAGGTGTGTCCCATATTTTTATTACCTAAATCTTGCATGATGAATTTTGGTATTCATAATGCGAAAAAGCCACAATCAAAATTCTTCCTTTACAAAAATTTTCGATTGTGGTAGCATCTGGCATTTTATTCACTGTCAACTAATAATTGATAACTTTTTTAGGAGGGAAAATTTGTTATGACACCAAAGGAGGTATTGGCATTTGCGAAAAAAAACAAGGCTGTCATGCTTGACGTCAGATTTATGGATTTTCTTGGGTTATGGCAGCACTTCTCAGTCCCTGTTTCTGAATTGGATGAAAGTGTTTTTGAGGATGGATACGGATTTGACGGTTCCAGCATCAGAGGCTGGCAGCCCATTCATGCCAGTGACATGCTGGTTATTCCTGATCCGGCTACAGCAGTTATGGATCCCTTTACACAGCACCCGACCCTTACCATGATCTGCAATATTGTAGACCCAATCACAAAAGAAAAATACTCCAGGGATCCAAGAAATATTTCACAGAAGGCTGAAGCTTATCTGAAATCCACCGGGATCGCGGATACTGCTTATTTTGGTCCTGAGGCAGAGTTTTTTATTTTTGATGATATAAGATTCGACTCGGCAGAGCAGCACAGCTTTTATCATATAGATTCTGTAGAAGCACAGTGGAACACAGGCCGTGAGGAAAACCCGAACCTGGGGTATAAACCAAGATATAAAGAAGGTTACTTCCCTTGCCCTCCTTTTGATACTTTGCAGGATATCAGGACGGAAATGGTCCTGGTTATGGAACAGATCGGAATGAGCGTGGAGTGTCAGCATCACGAGGTTGCAACAGCCGGTCAGGGAGAAATAGATATGAAATTCTCCCC
>CEQE01148880.1_pt1 | contig 10742 bp, 8 predicted proteins | sample 356201 | NCBI WGS metagenome assembly CEQE01 (sample SAMEA2619970, study PRJEB7988) | marine metagenome | biome: marine biome (ENVO:00000447); feature: mesopelagic zone (ENVO:00000213) & marine oxygen minimum zone (ENVO:01000065); material: "saline water (ENVO:00002010), including plankton...
CGGCGACGTGGTTCAGCACCGACTTACCGCAGGAGGCCCCCTCCAGAGCCACCAGACCGAACCATCCGCCGAACTCGTCGACGACCAGATCGGATGAGCGGTAGAGATCGGCCAGTTCGCGCCATGTGAAGCCTGCCGATGTCCCGCTGCTGAGCCACTCGACGAGATCATTCATGCCCAGTTCCTGGATGAGTCGCCGTGCCGACTCCTGGTCGGGGGAACCCCCCCGGTCAAGGAGAACCAGCCGTGAATCGACTCCCTGATCTACTGCATCGGCGAAGCCCCGGAGAAGGATGTCGTTTCCCTTCCATTGCCCGGTCTCGACAAGGAAGGGATCTGGTGTGAACATCATCCGGGCCGGATGGAAGATCGTGATGCCCGCGGACCCGCATGTCGTCTCCTCCGGCTCGACCTGGGGCGTGAAGACGCTGGTGTCGATCGGCTGCGGCAGGTCGGCACTCAGGACGCACCCCAGGCGCTCCACGGCACGCTCAAATGGCATGAAGGGTGCACCCCAAATTCCCGATGCCGCCCGGATTCCGCTCCGCAGCCGAATGGCAATAATCGCCGCCGAAAGGTCGCCGAGCCCACGATGCCTGGACGAGCGGGACCGTATCGGGAACGGACCGCAGGTGAGATCCCACCCGGTCGGAACGAAGAAATACTCGGTCTCAGCGTGCTGCGCGAAGATCGGTCCGAGTTCTGTCACCAGTGCGACGTCGAACTTCGCGAGCAACCTGGTAATTGGTGCGGTCCCGGGCCTCATTATTGCCGTACGAGTAGCCCACGGACCTACATGTGTGAAACTCGAATCGTTTACGAGAGGTTCATCAAGAAGAGACCGCGGCAACGTCTCCTCATCCAGGAATAGTTGCACATCGTTAACCGGATTTTCCCTAAGTCCTACGGCCAACTGATACATGAATGGCCCGTACAAAGCAATTTTCATTCGGCTCCTTACGCTCGGTGACAACAGTCAGAAGGATGATGCAATCTGATAAAGACGCAAGACTCCACACTTTCAGGAAGCCAACAACTCCTCCAGCATGGATTCACATCTTTTCGCGACCCGGCTTCGTTCGTGGTGGTCAACCACCCATTGACGTGATTCCCGCCCGATTGATGCGCGAAGGTCGGGGTTGGTGAGCATCGTGATTGCATTGCACACTTCTTCGGCACTTTCGGTTTGCAAGAACGGGTGGCCGGCGGGGTACATCAACTCGACTGTGCTCCCGGTCAGATGGGGCTCCGGATTGAGGAAATTTAGGACCGGTTTACCGCAAGACGCTCCCTCAAGAGCGACAAGACCTAGCCAACCCCCAAGTTCTCCCACAACCAGGTCCGACGACCTGTAGAGACTGACCATCTCACGCCAAGTGAAGCCAGCAGGTGTCTTGGCAGTAAGCCACTTGACGCTCCCAGAGATGCCCAGTTCGGCCACTAGTTGCTTTGCCTCTTCTTGATCGTCTGAACCTTCGCGACTGATGAGAACTAACTTTGCGTCCACTCCTTGCCTTACGGCATTCGCAAAACCGCGTAAAAGGAGATCGTTACGCTTCCACCCACCGCTCTCAATCTGAAACGGGTCCCGCTTGAACTGCATGCATGTCGGGTGAAAGATCGTGATTGCCTGGGACCCCCTATCATTCTCGTTTGAACTGGGTTCCGGTGTAAACAGATCAGTATCAATTGCCTGGGGTAGCCAACCCCCAATAGTTAGGCCAAGGCGCCCTGCTGCATGCATGAAGTACTGAGAATATGGGTGACCCCAAATACTTGATGCAGATCGGATTGCCTGGCGAAGTCGAAAAGCGATAATGGCGTTTACAACATCAGATCTCCCCCGTGATCTCGTCGATCGAGAACGGATGGGGAACGGGAATTGGGTTAGGTCTGAACCACCGGGGCGAAAGACGTACTCAATTCCTGCTCTAGAGGCAAAGACTGGTCCAAGATCTGTTACTATTGCAATATCATACTGAGATAATCTATCAGTAATTTCAGCAGTCTCTGGACGAAGTACCTTTCGCCAGGTGACCCAAGGGGCTATTTGAACAAAAGACGGATCATGTAATAATGGTTCGTCCAACAGGCAAGTTGGGAGAGTACTTGAATCCAAGAATAGTCGAACATCATTATCTAAATTTTGTCGAAGACCAACAGCTGTATGAAACAGAAAATGACCAAAAAGAGCAATTTTCACTAGTTCTCCATTATTCCATTCAAAGCAATTTCGTTCGACATATTACCGCCCGTAACTCGATGAATCCCTAATCACGACTCCCACTGTTAAGGCTATCCTATCAACAACAATGAGCGCGACGTCACGATTCGCCTAACACTGAACCGTTTCGCCGGAGTCGTCTACTTACCCTCCGCGGCCTAACCTGAGGCGTTTCGACTGCTTGCGGGATCACATACTCCCTGTAGCCGAGGTCAATCCCGACGTGTTGAGCGAATCATTCTTCAACGACGAGCTTAGGAGGATCGTCTGGCCCGGCTCAACCACGCCAGTAGACCAACCACATCCAACTCTGATTGCGATTTGGAAGCATTTCTCCTCCATCCAGGACATGAACACGGGCGTGGTGGTTGCCAACCACGCCAATGTGTTCGCCCATTTGGCAGACCTATAGGGTCCTCACCGACGTCTCACCAACACCGTCGGAGGGGATCAGTCAAAAGGGAACCACACCGGCCCTAAGCACGCCGGCAGGGTCATTCGACACCGATACGGGGAGATCAAGGATTACCTAAGATTTGGCCGACTTCTAGTTGGTACTGCCAGCGATGACGCCTCGGATGGGATACGGACCAGACTCCCGCGGGTTGAGCCTTCCTTACATGACACCAGAGTCGCCTAGCAAGTGATGCCTGAGGACTCACAATGTTTTCGTACACTAAGCAGGCTAGCAAGGGTTCAGGTCTCTTCTCTCTTGTGCTTCACACACCACCTAAGCATCGACACCAAAGGCGGCAGAACGATGGGACAGAAAGAACATAGGGTGTGATCCATGGACAGCAACACGGAATCTCCAATCGAAGGCCGATCGATCTACTCCCCAGTGATCCGAGCCCCTAAGGAGAGGCTATGAGCATTGCATGGTCATCTGACTTCAGTTACAAATATTATCGAAAGTTATTAGAGACAATCCGAGAACATTATAGTCTATATTTAATGTCTGAGGCAGAACAAATTCTTAACATTGATTCTGAACGACCAAAGCTAATTTTGCGACATGATGTTGATCTTGATCTCAGTTGTGCAGTAGCTTTAGCCGAAATTGAAAACGAGTTAGGCATATCAGCTTGCTACATGGTACTGAGCGATTCTCCTTTCTACTTTCTCGACGATATTTCTTCTAAGAATCATCTGAACACCCTTCTAGAGTTAGGCCATGAGATTGGATTACATTTTGATCTAAACGGATTCATTTCTCAATCAATTCTTTCAGGAGTTGATTTTGATAGTGAGGAATTATCGTTAAATCCATTATTCGACAAAATCCTTCATGATATCAAATTGTTGGAAGAGGTGACATCAGCGCCCATAGAGTCAATATCCTTCCATCGACCGTCACCTGAATCCCTGAACGGGCCATTTCGAATTCATGGAATTATCAATGCCTATTCGGCGGAGTTAATGGATTATTACCTCTCCGACTCAAAAGGACGTTGGAGAGAGGGTGAGCCATTAAAATCACTAGAGTCTCCAAAGAAACCGCTACTGCAATTATTGATACATCCAATCTGGTGGGGCACAACACACATGAAGGCGAAGGATAGATTGCAATGGTTTTTCGAATCTCGTACTCCTCATTTCTCAAATAAACAAAGGATTTCTTTCGACAATGAGATCTTCCGTCACGCGGGTTTATCCCGTAGTGGAAGAATAGAGTTGGAAACCATCGAATGACATTGAAAGGGAAGTTTGACACCGACGAAAGAGCGCTGATTCACCGAATTTCAGCTCACGATAACTTTGGCACGCGCGATCTAAACCAATGGATATTCCAAAATTTGGAAATCACTAGAAACATTGCAGTTCTCGATCTTGGATGTGGAATTGGTAAGCAAACGATTCCTATGGCGAGAGTGGTAGGCAATTCAGGAAGTGTTGTTGCTATAGATATATCAGAGAAAGCGTTACGCATCCTAAACGAATTAGCCGTTCAGGAAATGGTGATGAAACAGATCACTAAGCTGTGTTGCAATATTGATGAGATTCCCAGCGTCTTGAAGAAAAGTAGTTTTGACCGAATATTGAGTTCATTTGCTCTATACTATTCGCAAGATCCAGAAAAGGTAATCACAGGTCTGTGGAATCTTTTGAAATCTAACGGCATTCTCTTTTATTGTGGCCCTGCATATGGTAATAACCAAGAACTTCGGACATTCCATTATGGAGTAGCCAAACTCCAAATTCCACCAGAAATAGGTCCACCAGAATTTATGGAAACTTCAAGCTTAATTCTCACTCGTAAGATATTTTCCAATGTTGAAGTCTTTCATTTTGAAAATCCACTTCAGTTTGATTCAGTGGAATCACTTCATCAATATTGGAGTTCATACAACCTCTATGACAAGGACCTGGAAAACGATTTTCTCCTCGCGGCGACTCACCACTTCCGTAGTCACTCAATATTTGAAACAACCAAGCGAGTGGTTGGAGTCAAGGCTACTAAAGACTGACCAACAACTCTCCACCAATAGTGGAGCAGTACGCCGAACAACACCTTCCTGAAAATCTTTAGACCTCGGATAAGGACCCTAGAGTTCCTGTTGACCGGAAGGGTACTCGGAGTCAGATGATTCACGGTACTTACAATCAGTTGATGGGTTTCTGTTCGATCACTGAACCTGGTCGACAAAACTTGACGTAGAAGGTCTTGGGAATACGATCCATCCTATATAGCAACCAAAAAACTAACCTAAGACGCCGGAATGTCTGTAGGTAGGTCGGGAATTCTGAAAAATGGCGGTGGGGAGCATCCATAAGCTCGTCCCATCGTTCGTTGCTATAGCCAAGACGCTTCTTTACCATTGTCAGGAGTTCTGGATCAACAACTGGTTGAATTTCATATTCAGCACAAGCCTCAGAACGAGGCATTTGACCAGACCGAACACGTCCAGAGAGTTCATTAATTCTGTGGTCAATTCCGAAACGTTGTGGGATGAAGTAGGTGTGGTGAAAGTGGCTCCACCGATTCTCAAGGTGGTGACCCCCATACCATTCCCAACCGTATTGGCTAGTCAAAAACGCCTTTGTGGCTTCCTTGTTGTAGTCGAGCCAATAGAGTGGTCGAAGGCGGCGTATTCTCGACAGTGCCGCCCAGTGGATGAATTTATTCAATGGCAGATTAGGAAATGTCTTCATTGGAATACTGCCAAATTCACGATGTATTTCCTTTACATATTTTCCATCCATATAGAACTGGCCAGCTGGTGAAACGCCTTCAGTTCGAAATGAGTGGCCTTCTACAATATATTTGATGTTATGTTGCTCAGCAGACCGATACAACACTCCCATTAACCCTATATCAGTCGGCGCCTCAAGATCACGAACGCCAGACTCAATGAATGCCCTGTGGATATCATCATATTCATGATTATCAACAACATATGTTTCAAGAGGCACATTCAACTGATTCAGAACAGTGTACATGTTGCTGGTCGCAATCGAATTGTCCCACGTATTATCGAAATGGACGGCGAGTGGCCTCAGACCTCGCTCTACCATTGAGTGAGCTAAGTATGATGAGTCACACCCCCCACTGACACCAAGAATACAGTCATATTCATTATCACGACCCGCTTCTTTCATCTCATCAACTGCCTTCTGTAGCTCCAACTCGCCAGCATCACCAGTTGGGTATTGAAGATCCATTTCATCATGAAGAGCACAATAGGAGCACTCTCCAGTTGGACCGAATTCGACTCCAGGTATAGAAGTGTCATAAAGACAACGAATACACACCTGATATGACGTGTCCGCCCTGGGTGTCCCACCTGATTGCTTCGAGTTATCAGCAGATCGTGTCATTATCGTCCTAGGTTCCTATCACCTTAACCAATAGGCCATATGCCTGAAGACTGTAACTACATTCCCTCAAGACATGCAATTAGAGTCTCTATAACTCTTTCTACTTGTTCAGGCGTCATTCTCGGAATCAACGGGAGGGTGAGAGCGTTGTTGGCGAATACTGCAGAATTCGGATATCCAAGGGGATCGTGGCACCACGGAGAGAAAGCGAGGTGCTGGTGACACGCGTAAGTGCTGATTGTCGTCGCGATACCTGCCTCTTTCATCGTCGCAATGACGGCATCCCGATCAATGCCAGGGCCAAGAACAACCACATAGGACTGGTATGACCAGGTGCTACCTGATGGTGTCTGATGGACTGTCACACCAGCGACATTCCTGAGAGCACTGTCGTACCGATGCGCGGTAGTTTGCCTGTCAAGCAGAATCTGATGGATACGGCGCATTTGCGCGAGACCAAGAACCGCAGAAATCTCACTCAGGCGGTAGTTGAAGCCGGGCTCGACGAACTCCATGCCCGGCGTGCACTTCGATATTGCACCATGATTTCGCAGGAGCCTCAACCGCTCGGCCAGGTCACTATCGTCGGTGGTTACCATGCCGCCTTCCCCACAGGTGACCACCTTCCTTGGATGGAAACTAAAACAACCCATGGTGCCATGAGCGCCACACCGAACGTTGTCACGGGTGGCACCCAACGAGCAGGCCGCATCGACTACGAGTCGGGCCCCCACATCGTCAGCCAGTCTCGCTAGTGCGAGGTGGTCCGCGGGCTGTCCGAAGGGGTCGACCGGCATGATCACCCGTGTTCTGTCACTGATATGCATCGCTGCGCTCTCAGGGTCCATCGAGAAATCGCCGATGCCCGAGTCGACGAATACGGGGGTGGCGCCGGTCTGGATCACGGCATTGGCGGTAGCCGGGAACGTGAAGTCGGGAACCAACACCTCGTCTCCCTGTTCGACCCCGAGGGCCACGAGCGAAAGATGGAGCGCCGTGGTGGCGGATGTGGTAGCTACCGCGTGGTCGACACCGACGAAGTCGGCCACTGCCTTCTCAAAGTCGGCCACATGTCGACCGGAGGTGAGAATGCCACTCGCAAGAACGCCTCTCACATCGTGTTCGACTTCGTGGTACAAGACATCGGGGCGAATGATAGGAATTGAGTCAGCCACAATCATTCCACCAGATCCTGGAGACAACGCTGGACGTCCCAGACCAGTTCAAGAGCACTCAACGCCTGCCGGCCGTCTACCTCGTTCTCGTAGCGGCCATGGATGACACCAACGAAGTGTTCGAGTTCAGCGACAAGCGGTTCGCTCCGTCGCACAAAAACTCGCCGAGTGTCGACATCGAGGGAGTAGTTTGCCTCCGCGGCCTTGCCGCCTATCCCTTCGATCCGACCCTGTTGGAATATCAGGAGTTCCTGATTGGGGTAGTCGACGGTGAAGTACCGGTCTCGGGTGGTGATCTCGAGGCTCCGGACCAGGTTCTGGGTAATCCGGCTGGCGGTAAGTGACGCCAGGCGGCCGCCGTCGAACGTAACCAGAGCCGTCACATGATCGAAACCGTTTGGTCCATTGACGCCTCGGGCAACAACGTCGCAGACCCTTCCACCCATGAGGAACAGTACGACGTCGAGGTCGTGGACCATGAGATCCATCACAACATCGATGTCCGTGACGCGTCCGCTGAAGGCACTCATTCGCCGGGCGTTGGCGACAATCGCCGACTCGCCTTCCAAGAATTCCTTAAGTTGGCGCACCGCCGGGTTGAAGCGTTCGATATGACCGACCTGCAGGGTCACGTTCGCCGAGTCGGCGGCATCGACCAGCAGTTGGGCCTCCCGGCGGTCATGGGCAAGGGGCTTCTCCACCAGGCAGTGCACGCCGCGCTCCAACAGGGCACACCCCAGATCGGCATGTAGAGCGGTTGGTGCAGCGACAACAACTGCGTCGACCGGCGGCATCTCGCTGGTCGAAGCGTATGGCTCACACTCAAAAGTTGCAGCAGCGGCGGTCCGCCGTTCATCATCTGGGTCGACCACGGCCACGAGATCGACGCCCTTCATGGATGCAAGGCACCGTGCATGGTTCTTGCCCATCTCACCAACGCCCACCACTGCGAACCTAAGGGTTCGGGCGGAGTCAGCGCGACTCATCCGTCGTCCTCCGTGCCCTGGAGTTCAGGATCGTTCTGTGAGTACACGATTCGTGCCGGGTTGCCGACAACGAGCGTTCCGGGAAGTACATCGTCAATGACCACCGAACCAGCACCAACCATGGCCAGCTCGCCAATTTCGACACCGCATACGATCGTTGCGTTTGCTCCGATTGAGGCGCCATTGCCGACATGGGTGGGAGTGACATCCCAGTCGCCGACGGCGCGAGGGCGGAGGTCGTTTGTGAAGGTGACCGACGGTCCTACGAAGACCTCGTCACCAATGGTGACGCCGTGGTACACGTTGACGCCATTTTGTAGTTTGCATCTATCACCAATTACTACCCCATAGTCGATGTAGCAGTGCTGTCCGATCGAAACCTCTTCTCCAATGCAGACAGACTCCCTGATCTTCGTCCAGTTCCAGATACGGGTTCCCTCGCCGATTCTTGCCGAAGGCGAAATCTCGGCAGTGGGATCAAAATAGGTTGAAGTCATTGTTGGCTCAGTGCTGTCAGCAACGATGAGACCACTAGATCCTGGGCCGACTCGTCCAGGTACGGGTGCATCGGGAGACTGAGGACACGCCTCGTGGCTCGTTCCGTCACCATTACACCTCCGGGAACCACTGGAGAGGTGGAATAAGCGGCATTGGTGTGAATGGGGTAGGGATAGAACACCGATGTAGGAATACCCGAATCTGCCAATCTGACCCTTAAGTCCTCTCGCCCATCGACCTCCACCGTGTACTGGGCCCAGACAGGTTCGACACCCGGTTCCGGTGTCGGTGTAGAGAGGGCACCGCACAGATGTTCCGTGTAGCGCGTGGCCACATTCCTGCGCTTTTCCAACTCGTCATCGAACACGGTGAGCTTTGAAAGGAGAATCGCCGCTTGGATGGTGTCAAGGCGGCCAGTCAGACCAACCCGTTCGTAGTGAAATGGTTCTTCTCCGGCCCCATGGACACGAATGGAACGCAGCACTGAGTTCAGACCATCATCATCGCAAAAGATGGCACCTCCATCCCCGTATGCACCAAGGGGCTTAGAGGGATAAAACGAAGTCGTCGCCATTAGACCCGAAGCCAACGCGCTGACCCCGTCAGTTCTCGCCCCGAAGGCTTGGGCCCCGTCGACAAGCAACCACGCATCGTGACGTTGGGCGAGTCGTTCCAACTCAGCGCAACGAGCAGGGTGGCCAAAGAGGGCGACCGCAACGATTCCAACCGGTGGAGGTCCGGAAAGGTCCCAGGCTCTCGCAACCGAAGCTGGCTCCAAGTTGTAGGTTCCTGGATCGATGTCGGCGAATACCGGTTCTGCTCCGACAAGTCGGACTGCCTCGGCGGTCGCAACGAACGTAAAGTCCGGTACAACCACACGGTCACCGGGCCCAACACCCAACGCCATCAGCGCCATCTGGAGGGCATCGGTCCCCGACGCGCAAGTCACGCAGTAACGACGTTGCACGCGCGCAGCGAGCTCCACTTCAAGCTTCTGGATCTCGGGACCCATGATGTAGGAACCGTGGGCGAGCACTCGCGAAATTGCCCGGTCGATGGGCTCCCGAAGGAGCGATCTCTGAGCAGCTAGATCAACGAACGCAATACCGTTCACCGGATTCTTGCTGGCTGGTTACGATGACTGCCTCGGAATTCGATGAGTTCGCGGAGCCCATCAGCCAAGTTCGTCGCCGCTGCGAAATCCAGATCGTTACGCGCAATGGTCGGATCACCAACCCTTCTTGTCACAAACGATAGTTCCTCAGGTTGATAATCAATCTCGACCTTCTTGTCAGTAAGACTAATTAGCATTTCAGCGAGCTCTCGAATCGAGGTACCGACGCCCGTACAGATGTTGTAGAACCGGTCCGTGATATCCGCCTTCATCGCTGCCACATTCGCACTAGCACAATCACTCACGCTAACGAAGTCGTACACCTGTAGGCCGTCTCCATGTACCGTCGGAGCCTCACCCTTCTCAAGGCAGTCTAACATTTTCATTATCACACCGACATAGGCTCCGTTACGGTCCTGTCGAGAACCATAGACATTAAAGTATCGCAATCCAATGAAGTTGAGCCCGATCCGGTGACAAAAGGCCTGCACGATTGCTTCGCCACCAATCTTGGTAGCACCATAAAATGTCGTGTTGTTGAAGGGATGGGATTCGGTCATCGGATCCTCAAGCGCATCCCCGTAGACCGACGCAGACGAAGAGAATACAATGCGACGAACACCTGATTGCTCACAAGCTTCAAGGACATTCAAGGTTCCGGCAAGATTGACCTCAAACCCGTCCCGAGAGTTCTCATAGCAGTCAAGCAGAGACATCGCAGCGAAGTGGAAAACTCCGTCAGCTCCCTCGAATGCTTTGCGGAGTGCGCTCCGATCCCCTATGTCGTCGGTGACGATCCGAACTCGATTGTCCCCACGTGCATCTTCGAGGTTCTCAGCCGTTCCGCGCGAGAAATTGTCGAAGACAACAACCTCAGACACGTCCTCACTCAGCAACTCATCGACCGTATGTGAGCCGATAAGACC
>CEQE01120212.1_pt1 | contig 10740 bp, 14 predicted proteins | sample 356201 | NCBI WGS metagenome assembly CEQE01 (sample SAMEA2619970, study PRJEB7988) | marine metagenome | biome: marine biome (ENVO:00000447); feature: mesopelagic zone (ENVO:00000213) & marine oxygen minimum zone (ENVO:01000065); material: "saline water (ENVO:00002010), including plankton...
AGAAGGGCATTCGGTACACGGGTGAAGTGCTCAAGAAGAAGGTCGGCAAGACCGGCGCGTAGGGCAGCGGTCCGTGGTGGAAGGCTGGCGTCGCACCGAGGGCGGCGAGGCGCCACGATGGCCAGGCGCGACGAATGAGAATATCGGGAATATGCGAATGAGAAGCAACGCAGCCAGCGGGGATGCATCGCCGGCCGAATGCAGCCGGACTTCCACCGCGGACTGCAGGGTGGACAGGCTATGAGAGTCAAGACGAAGCAGGATCGGAGGCGTCGGATTCAGTTCCGGTCGCGCATGCGCGTGGCGGGCACGGTCGACCGACCCCGCCTCGCCGTCTTTCGCAGCGCGCAGCATATCTACGCCCAGGCGATCGACGACGCGTCGGGCCGAACGGTCGTGGCGGCGTCGAGTATGGAGCCCACCGTGAAGGCCTCGCTCGGCAAGGCGACCAGCGGGGGCAACGTGGCCGGGGCGAAAGCCGTCGGCAAGGCCGTCGCCGAGCGGTTGATCGCCAGTGGTGTGAAGCAGGTGGTGTTCGATCGCGGTGGGTTTCTGTATCACGGCCGTGTCCGGGCGATGGCCGAGGCGGCGCGCGAAGCGGGGTTGAAGTTCTAGGCACGCGGTTAGGATGCGGCAGCGGTGCCGCGATTGAGACGTTATGTTCGAGACGACAGAAAAAATCGATCCGACGAACCTGGAGTTGAGAGACACGGTGGTGTCGATCAACCGTGTGACGAAGGTCGTCAAGGGCGGAAAGAATCTGAGCTTCAGCGCCCTGGTCATCGTGGGAGACGGCCTTGGTCATGTCGGCTTCGGGGTCGGCAAAGCGAAGGAAGTGCCCTCGGCGATCAAGAAGGGCATCGAGGCGGCGCGCAAAGCGCTGATTCGGGTGCCGTTGCAGGTGACGACGATTCCCCACACCGTCGTCGGGCGCTTCGGCGCGGGCCGCGTCCTGTTGAAGCCGGCGCCCGAGGGCACGGGCATCATCGCTGGAGGGGCCGTGCGCGCGGTGGTCGAGTCGGCTGGGATTCAGAACATCCTGACCAAGTCGATCGGCACGGCGAATCCGCACAACGTCGTGCGGGCCACGTTTCAGGGGTTGATGAGCCTGCTCGACCCGGTCACCGTGGCCCGGTTGAGAGGCAAGAACGTCGAGGATCTGGGCGAGGCCTTTGCGCCGACTGACGCGCGCGTCGAGACGCCGACCGCGTGAGCCGAGGGTGAGCCCGAAGGACGAGTGACGCATGGCCAAGAAGGCGAGAGCTTCTCGCAAGGTAACCGTGACGCTGGTGAAGAGCCCCATCGGCTACAACAAGCGGCAGGCCGACGTGGTGCGCGGCCTGGGGCTGCGCCGGCTGGGGCACTCGGTCGAGTTGACCGACGCGCCGTCGGTCCGCGGCATGGTCCACAAGGTGCGACACCTCGTGCGCATCGAGGAAGCTGAGGCTGGACGCTGATGGCGAAGGCCAAAGAGAAGGACGAAGGCAAGCAGCCGCTGGAGCAGCCGATGCAGAAGCAGCAGAAGCTGAATCTGAGCACGCTGCAGCCGCCGAAAGGGCGCACCCGATCCAAGAAGCGCGTGGGACGCGGGCAGGGCTCGGGCACCGGCAAGACGGCCGGGCGCGGACACAAAGGGCAGAAGTCGCGGTCGGGCTACAGCCGGAAGCGCGGATTCGAGGGTGGCCAGATGCCGCTGCAGCGACGGGTGCCCAAGCGCGGCTTCCACAATCCGTTCAGGGTGGACTACGCCGTCGTCAACCTCGACACGCTCGGCGAGCGGTTCGAGGCTGGCACCGAGGTGACACCCGACTTGCTGAGGGAGCGCGGGCTGGTGCGGCGCGGGAAACAGTGCGTCAAGATTCTGGCGCGGGGCGACCTCGCCAAGCCGCTGACCGTGCACGCGCACAAGTTCAGCGGCAAGGCCGCCGAGAAGCTCGCGGCCGGTGGCGGTCAGGCCGTCGTGTTGGAGAGCTGAACGCCAAGTCATGATCGACAGCCTCAAGAACATCTTCGCCGTTCCCGAGTTGCGGAAGCGCGTGCTGTTCACGTTCGCGCTGCTCGGCGTGTACCGGGTCGGGAATCACGTGCCGACGCCCGGGGTGAACACGGAGGCGCTCGCGATTCTGGCGGAGCAGGCGCGGAATACGATGTTCGGGCTGTACGACATGTTCTCGGGTGGGAATCTGTCGCGGGTGACGATCTTCGCGCTGGGCATCATGCCCTACATCAGTGCGTCGATCATCTTGCAGCTGCTGACGGTGGTCTGGCCGTATCTCGAGCGCCTATCGAAGGAAGGCGAGCTGGGGCGGCGCAAGATCACGCAGTACACGCGGTACGGCACCTTGTTTCTCTGCGTCGTGCAGTCGCTCGGGATCGCCATCTTCCTCGAGCGGCAGACGAACATCGCGGGCGGGTTGCCACTGGTGTACGAGCCGGGATGGAGTTTTCGCCTGCTGACGGTGCTCACGCTGACCACCGGCACGATCTTCATCATGTGGCTGGGCGAGCAGATCACCGAACGCGGGATCGGCAACGGCATGTCGCTCATCATTTTCGCGGGGATCGTCGTCGGGCTGCCCAGTGCGGTGTTCACGACGATCGATCAACTGCGGAGCGGGCAGATCGGACTATTCCGATTGATTGCCCTGCTGGCGCTGATGATCGCGGTCGTGGCGGCGGTGGTCTTCATCGAGCGCGGCCACCGTCGGGTCGTGGTGCAGTACGCCAAGCGCGTTGTCGGGCGACGGATGTACGGCGGGTCGAGCACGCACATTCCGCTGAAGGTCAACACCGGCGGCGTCATTCCGGTCATCTTCGCTTCCTCGATCCTGGCGTTTCCCGCCACGATCGCGGGGGTGCTGCCGGCCGGGGGGTGGGCCCAGGCGGCGACCGACCAGCTAACCTACGGGATGCCGCTGTACTACTTGCTGTACGTCAGCGGCATCATCTTCTTCGCGTATTTCTACACGGCCATCATCTTTAATCCGGACGATGTCGCCGAGAACATGCGCAAGTACGGCGGGTTCATTCCGGGCATCAGGCCAGGCAAGCGGACGGCCGAGCACATCGACACGATCTTGACGCGGATCACGCTCGCGGGATCCATCTACCTCGCGATGGTCGCCGTGCTGCCCGACCTCTTGATCGTGGGGATCAATGTGGCGCCGATCCCGTTCATCGGCGAGCAGCTCGACGCCGTTCTGCCCCAGTTCATCACGCAGGGGATGAACGTCACGTTCTATTTCGGCGGCACCTCGCTGCTCATCATCGTCGGCGTGTCGATGGATACGGTGCAGCAGGTGGAGTCGCAGCTGATCATGCGTCACTACGATGGGTTCATGAAGAAGACGCGCATCCGCGGGCGGCGCGGGTAGAGGGTACGGCGAGATGGCACTGAACATCGTGTTGCTCGGACCGCCGGGAGCCGGCAAGGGCACGCAGGCCGTGCAGCTGGCCGCGGCTCGCGGCGTGCCCAAGATCTCGACGGGCGACATCCTCCGTGATGCCGTGCAGTCGGCGACCGAGCTGGGCCTGGCGGCGAAGGCCATCATGGACCGCGGCGAGTTGGTGAGCGACGACGTGATGATCGGCATCGTCCGGGAGCGCCTCGATCGCGACGACACCCAGGCGGGCTTCATCCTGGATGGGTTCCCGCGCACGGTGGCGCAAGCCGAGGCGCTCGACGCTCTGCTGGCCGACCGCGAACCGCTCATCGTTCTGGACATCGCCGTGGCTCCCGATGAGGTCGTGCGCCGGCTCGGGGCCCGACGTGTCTGCGGCGCGTGCGGCGCGATTTTCGGCGACGGCGCGGCGGCGGCCGCCTGTCCGACATGCGGTGGGGCGCTGGTGCAGCGGAGCGACGATTCCGAGTCGGTGGTCCGCGAGCGACTGAAGGTCTACGCGCGCGAGACCGAGCCGTTGACCCGCTACTACCGCGAACGACGCACGTTCGCCGAGATCGACGGCGGACAGCCCGCCGACAACGTCGGGCGCGCGGTGGGCGAGGCGATCGACCGCCTCCAGGCCGCGGCGCGCCAGTCGGTCGGCGACCCGGGGGTGCAGGCGTGATTGTCTGCAAGTCGCCCGAGGAGCTCACGCGGATGCGCGCCGCGAATCAGATTGTGGCTGGCGTGTTGCAGGAATTGCAGACGATGGCGGCGCCGGGTGTCGCCACGGCCGATCTCGATGCTGCGGTCGAGGCGCGGGTGCTCGCCGCGGGCGCGACGCCGGCGTTCAAGGGCTACCGCGGGTATCCGGCCAGCCTGTGCGCGTCGATCAACGACGAGGTCGTGCACGGGATTCCGTCGCCGCGCGAACTCGTCCAGGGCGATATCGTGTCGCTCGACGTCGGCGTGTTGCTCGAAGGCTTCTACGGCGATTCGGCGCTGACCGTCGCGGTCGGCGAGATCTCGGACGAGGCCGAAACCCTCCTCCGGGTGACCGAGGAGGCGTTGGAGTTGGGGATCGCCGAGGTGCGCGTGGGCTCTCGCGTGTCGGACATCGGCCATGCCGTGCAGCGTCATGTCGAGGCCCAGGGGCTTTCGGTCGTGCGTGAATTCGTCGGGCACGGCATCGGCAGCAAGCTGCACGAAGAGCCGCAGATTCCGAACTACGGCGAGCCTGGCCGCGGGCCGAGGTTGGCCGAGGGGATGGTGCTGGCGATCGAGCCGATGGTGAACGTGGGCAAACCGGCAGTGCGTGTGCTCGATGATGGGTGGACCGCCGTGACCCGGGACGGGAGCCTGTCGGCGCACTTCGAGCACACGGTGGCCGTGACGGCTGACGGGCCGGAGGTGTTGACGCGGAGGTCGAGCGATGTGAGCGCGGTCGCCGCGGGTTCGGCGGCGCCGGCGTCGTGATGTCGACCGTGGTTCAGACCGGCACGATGACGAAGCGCGAGTCGGTGGGCGTGGACGGTGTCGTAGCCGAGGCGCTGCCCAACGCGATGTTTCGTGTTGCGCTGGAGGGGGCCGGGCAGCGCTCCGTCATGGCCCACGTGGCCGGCGGCAGCGGCAAGAACTTCGTTCGGCTGTTGCCGGGCGACCGTGTGGTCGTGGAGCTGGCGCGGCACGATGTCACGCGAGGGCGGATCGTCCGTCGGCACGACTGAGGTCGTGGCGACAGCGCAAGTGAGGACGTGGAGATGAAGGTTAGAGCATCGGTTCGGCGCATGTGTTCCAAGTGCAGGATCGTCCGTCGACGCGGCGTCGTGCGGGTGGTCTGCACCAATCAGAAACACAAGCAGCGACAGGGGTGAGCCCGGTCGCCACGAGTGCGCGACGCACCTGAGAGTGAAGGACACAGATGGCACGTATCGCAGGCGTTGACTTGCCGAGAACGAAGCGGGTGGAAATCGGCTTGACCTACATCTACGGTATCGGCCGCAAGCGTTCGACCGATATTCTGACCTCGGCCGGCGTCAGCGGAGATATTCGGGTCAAGGATCTTTCTGAGGACGACGTTCGAAAGATCAGCCGCGTCATCGAAGAGGAAGGGCGCGTCGAAGGCGACCTGCGCAAGGAGATCTCGATGAGCATCAAGCGGCTCATGGAGATCGGGTGCTATCGCGGGATGCGCCACCGGCGGAACTTGCCCGTTCGCGGGCAGCGGACGCAGACGAACGCGCGCACGCGCAAGGGTCCGCGCAAGGGCGCGGTGGCGAAGAAGAAGACGGTCTAGGCGAGGGGTCTCGAAGGCATGGCGAAGAAAGACGCTGTTGAAAACGCGCTGCCGGAACCGGTCAAGAAGAAGGCCGGGAAACGGAAGAAGACGTTCAAGAAGCGCGGCGAAAAGCGCGTGGTGCACCATGGGCACGCGCACATTCAAGCCTCGTTCAACAACACGATCATCACGATCACCGATGCCGAGGGCAACGTCGTGGCGTGGTCGAGCGCGGGCGGCATCGGCTTCAAGGGCTCCCGCAAGGGCACGCCGTTCGCCGCGACCCAGGCCGCCATCAATGCCGGAAACGCCGCAAAGGGTGTCGGGATGCGGTCGCTCGAGGTGCGAGTCAAGGGTCCGGGGGCGGGCCGCGAGTCGGCGGTGCGGGCGCTCCAGACGATCGGGCTCGACGTGCGATCGATTCGCGACGTCACGCCGGTGCCGCACAACGGCTGTCGGCCGCCGAAGCGGCGGCGTGTGTAACGAGCGTAGGATGCAATCTCTGAACGACGATCGGTAGGTACACAGCATGGCACGATACACGGGCGCGGTCTGTCGGCTCTGCCGGCGCGAAGGCATGAAGCTGTTTCTCAAGGGCGAGCGGTGCTACGCGGAGAAGTGCGCCATCGAAAAGCGAAACGTGCCGCCAGGACACCATGGCAAAGGCCGGAAGGCCAAGCTCATGGGGTATGGGCTGCAGTTGCGCGAGAAGCAGAAGGTGAAGCGGATTTACGGCGTGCTGGAGAGCCAGTTCCGCCGCTACTTCGAGTCCGCCGACCGCCAGCGCGGCATCACGGGTGAGACGCTGCTGCAACTGCTCGAGCGTCGGCTCGACAACGTCGTCTATCGGCTGGGCTTGGCGACCTCGCGGCCGCAGGCTCGGCAATTCGTGCGGCACGGACATTTCTTCATCAACGGCCGTCGCGTGAACGTGCCGTCGTACTCGGTGCGTGTCGGCGACGTCGTGAGCGTGCGCGAGGGAAGCCGCAAGAGCACGTCGATTCAGCACGCCATGGAAGAGGTCAAGGGGCGGGGGATTCCCGAGTGGCTCGAGTTTGACGCCGAGCAGATTTCCGGGCGAATCGCCTCGTTGCCGACGCGCGAACAGATCAACCTGCCGGTGCAGGAGCAGCTCATCGTCGAGCTGTATTCGAAGTAGACCTGAATCGACCGCGTAGGTCGACGGGAACGGTTAGAGAAAGGACTGATGTCGATGCTGTGGAAAGGTTTCCAGCGGCCCAAGCGCCTGGAGTTCGAGCGGGAGACGTTGACCGACCGGTTCGGCCGGTTTTCCGCGCAGCCGTTCGAGCGCGGCTTCGGCACGACGATCGGGAACGGCCTGCGCCGCGTCCTGCTGTCGTCGATTGAAGGTGCGGCGGTCGTCGCCGTCAACATTGACGGCGTGCTCCATGAGTTCTCGCCGATCCCGGGCGTCGTCGAGGATGCCACCGACATCATCCTGAACCTCAAGCAGGTTCCGCTACGGATGCACGTCGACCATACCAAGACGTTGTCGCTCAATGTCGACAAGGCGGGTGAGGTCAAGGCGCGCGACATCCAGACCGACGCGGACGTCGAGATCCTCGAACCCGATGCACATATCGCGACGATCGCCGAGGGTGGTCGCCTGCAGATGGAAATGCGCGTGCGGCGAGGTCGGGGCTACGTGGCGGCCGACAAGAACTTCGACGAGGAGCTGGGCATCGGGTGGATTCCGATCGACTCCGTGCACTCGCCGATCAAGAAGGTCAACTATCTGGTCGAGGCAGCGCGGTTGGGGCAGACCACCGACTACGAGAAGATCACGCTCGATGTCTGGACCAACGGGTCGATCACGCCGCGCGATGCGGTGTCGCTGGCGTCGAAGTTGATTCGGGACCACTTGAATATCTTCATCACGCAGGACGACCCGATCGACCAGCCGCAGGAGCTGGCGGCGGAGCAGCCGCAGCTGACATCGAACGAGAACCTCGACAAGAGCGTGGAGGAACTCGAGTTGTCGGTGCGGTCGTACAACTGCTTGAAGAACGCCGAGATCAGGACGATCCGGGAGCTCGTGCAGAAGACCGAAGCCGAGATGCTGAAGACGAAGAATTTCGGCCGGAAGTCGCTGAACGAGATCAAGGAGATTCTCACGAGCATGGGGCTGAGCCTCGGCATGCGGCTCGATCAGCCGACCGCGCAGCCGGAGCCGGAACCGCAGCCCGAATGAACCCACGCGCCGGGCGCCCGGACCCACGGGGCAGGGTCGGCTCGACACAGCGAGAAGCGAAGGTCAGATGCGTCATCGAGTAGCTCATCGGAAACTGGGACGAGTCAGTGAGCATCGGCGGGCATTGCTGCGCAATCAGGCCGCAGCGTTGCTGCAGCACGAGCGGATTCGGACGACCGTGCCCAAGGCGAAGGAACTGCGGCCGTTTGTCGAGCGGCTCATCACGATTGCTAAGCGTGGGCTGGCTGGTGGCGACGCCGCCCGCGGCGTGCATGCGCGCCGGCTCGTCCGCCGCGATATCGCCGACCAGGCCATCGTGAGCAAGCTGTTCGACGGGATCGCGCCGAGGTTCGAGGAGCGCCCGGGCGGCTATACGCGGCTGCTACGACTGGGTTCGCGCCGCGGGGACAACGCCGAACTGGCGCAGATCGAGCTGGTGGGAAGCGAGTACACGCCCGATTCCGAAAGCCCCGAGGTCGAGGCCGATGCGCCGGCGAAGGCGACGAAGAAGACCGGCGTGGGCGGCCGGCTGCGCGCGGCGGCGCGCCGGATCCGCGGCAAGGACGATGCGGCACCGGGCGGCGCCCAGCCGGCCAAGGCGCCGAAACGCACCGCGGGGGCCAAGCGCGGCCGATCCTCGAAAAAGGGCGGCTAAGCTTCTTCCGCGGCTTTCTCGCCGCGCTCGGCCTTCGCAGCCGACACGATCTTGCCGTGCAGGTGGGCCGGTACCTCTTCGTAGTGCGAGAACTCCATGTGGTAGGCGCCGCGGCCACCCGTGGCCGAAGTCAGCTGCTGCTCGTAGGTCAGCATCTCCGACATCGGCACCTGGGCCTTGATTGAGGTCATCGATCCGCGCGGCTCCATGCCGCCGATCCGTCCCCGTCGGCCGTTCAGATCGCCCATCAGGTCTCCGGCAAACTCGCTCGGCGAGTAGATCTCGACGTTCATCACCGGTTCGAGCAGCGTCGGCCTCGCGCGGGTCATCGCGTCCTTGAAGGCCAGCCGTCCGGCCATCTTAAATGACATCTCGTTCGAGTCGACCTGGTGGAACGAGCCGTCGTAGACCGTCACCTTGAAGTCCACGACCGGGTAGCCCGCCAGGTATCCCCGCATCCGCTCTTCCTGGATCCCCTTCTCGATCGCCGGTACGAGCTGGCGCGGGATGGCTCCGCCGAAGATCTCATTGGCGAACTCGAAGTCACCACCACGCGGCAGTGGTTCCATCCGGATCTTGCAGTCGCCGAACTGACCGTGGCCGCCGGTCTGCTTCTTGTGCCGCCCATGCGCCTCGGTTGCCGCGAGAATCGTCTCGCGATACGCGATGCGCGGCAGCTTCAGGTTCACTTCCACGCCGAAGCGACGCTTCAGCTTGGCGACCGTGACCTCGATGTGGAGCTGGCCCTGACCCGAGAGGAGCAGTTCTCCGGTCTGGCCATCGCGGCCGTACTGAATGGTCGGATCCTCTTCGCGGAGGCGCTGCAGCGACGTGCTGATCTTTTCCTCGTCGCCGCGGCTCTTCGGTTCGATGGCGTACGACAACACCGGTTCGGGGAACGTGAAGGGCGGAAACGACACGGCGCTGCCCTTGTCGGCGAGCGTGTCGCCGGTGTGCGTGTCCTTGAGCTTCGCGACGGCACCAAGGTCTCCGGCACGGATTTCGCCGACGCTCGTCTGCGTCTTCCCCTGCAGCACCAGCAGGCTGCCGAACCGCTCGGGAGCATCCTTCGTGAGGTTGTGCACCGTTTCGTCAGCCTTGAGCACACCCGAGACGACTCGGAACATCGTGATCCGTCCGGCGAACGGATCGGCGATCGTCTTCCAGACGAAGGCCGCCGCCGGGCCGTCGCCGGCGGCGGCAACCTCGACCGACTCGCCGCTGGCGTCCGCGCCGGCGAACGGACGATCCGCGGGCGACGGTGTGTAGGTTACCAGCGCGTCCAGAAGCGGCACGATGCCGATATTCAGGGTCGCCGACGTGCACAGCACCGGAGCCATCTGGCCCGCCAGCACGGCCGTCCGCAGCCCCGCTTCGAGTTCCGACTGTGTGAGCGTGCCGGCCTCGAAGAACTTCTCCATGAGGCCTTCGTCGGCCTCCGCCACCATCTCGATCAACGCGTCACGCGCGGTCTTGGCCGCCGGCGCGATGTCGCCCGGAATCTCCTCGACCGTGGGCTTGCCGTCGCCGTCCGGGGCGAACACCAGCGATTTCATCGCCACCAGATCCACCACGCCGCGGAACGACTTCTCCTCGCCGAGTGGTATCTGAATCGGCACGATGCTTCGGCCGAGAACTTCCCGCAGCGACTCCAGCGAACGGTCCAGGCTCGCGCGGTCACGGTCCAGCCGATTGAGCACGACCACTCTGGGCAGCCCCAGATCCTGTGCCGCCGCCCAGGTCTTCTCGGTTTGCACCTCGACGCCCGCGACGGCGTCCACGACGACTGCGGCGACGTCGCTGACGCTCAACGCCGCCCGCGCTTCGCTCAGAAAGTTTGCGACCCCAGGCGTATCGATGAGGTTGATCTTCGTCTTGCTCCATTCCGCGTAGGCCACGCTGGCCGACAGGGTGTGCTTGCGCTCGATGGCTTCCTCATCGAAATCGGTGACCGTCGTGCCCTCGTCTACGGTTCCCAAACGGTTGACCATCCCCGCATCGAACAGCAGGGCCGAGGTCAACTGCGTCTTGCCGGACCCGCTGTGTCCGACGATCGCGACGTTTCTGATGCTTGGCGTGTCGTAGACCTTCATGGCAGCTACCCTCCCTCATCCCGATGGGCGGCGGCGTCGCCCGGGACACCGGCGGGGCTCTTCGACGCCGTTCGGAAAGGTCATCATATATCAGGTATCAGGCCCATGAGCCCGCGGCG
>CEQE01143937.1_pt1 | contig 10737 bp, 8 predicted proteins | sample 356201 | NCBI WGS metagenome assembly CEQE01 (sample SAMEA2619970, study PRJEB7988) | marine metagenome | biome: marine biome (ENVO:00000447); feature: mesopelagic zone (ENVO:00000213) & marine oxygen minimum zone (ENVO:01000065); material: "saline water (ENVO:00002010), including plankton...
ACAACTCCCTGGCCCGTTCTTCGGAACAGACAATGGCGCCCGCCGCACCGTCGGTATTGGTCGAACAGTCATACAACTTTATCGGATTCGAGATCATCCTTGAGTTCATGACTTTTTCGAGAGTCGCGCCTTTTTGATGGTGCGCGTTGGGATTGTTCAAGGAATGGTTATGATTTTTCACCGAAACCTGGGCGATCTGCTCCTCGGTGGTGTTGAATTTCTGCATATGGGCCTGGGCCACCATTGCGAAAAGCGGCGGCGGCGTTATGCCATAGCAGCTCTCCCACTCACGGTCGGATCCAGCCATCGAATTGAGAAAAATCTCTCCGTGCGACGGCACCATGATCTTTTCGACCCCGAGAACCATGGTTATGTCGGTCATGCCCGATTTGATAATCGAGTAAGCGGTACGAATAGCCGAAGTGCCGCTGCCGCACTGGTTCTCGACGCGGACATGAAAATCGGTTGGCCGTACGCCGCACCATTCCGCCGCCAGCGGCGCCGGATGACCTTGGAACGCGGACCGTTCCGGATAGACGGTCGAAAGAATGAAGGATTTGATGTCTTTCGGCGACACCCGCGCGTTGCTGTCAAAAGTCGCTTTGGCGGCTTCCGATATCAAATCACGGAAGGTCGCATTCCGGTTACCGAATTTGGTGGTGCCGGCGGCGACGATCGCAACTCTCGTATCATTCATGGCTCTCTCCTAATCCGTTCCCAACTCGCGCGAAACGGAGTCTACAGCTTTCTTCTCGTGCGAGTCTATTTTTGCCTTTGCATTTGCGTTTTTCTTAGATACCATACAAAAACGTATGGTCAAGAATGTTTATTTGATTAGGCCAAATTATTATCGTTGGTCTGGTCGCTTGCGTGGTCACCCACAATCTTGATCCGAATAAATATTGATGCGGAATTTAGCTAAGGAATTATCGTTGGGCGCTATCATAAAAAATAGCCAGGTAAAACGCCGCAAATTGACCAAGCAGGATTGGCTCAAGGAGGGAATGCGCGCTCTTGGAGAAAAGGGGATCGAATCCATAAGGGTCGAAAATCTGTGCGAACGGCAGAACGTGACCCGGGGAAGTTTCTATTGGCATTTCCAGGACCGCGAGGATTTTCTCACCAGCATTTTATCTCATTGGATGGAGCGCGAGACCTATGGCATCATCCATAGGGTTGAAAAGCTCGGCGGCAATCCTTACCAAAAGATAGAGAATTTGTTTGCTGAAGCCAATTCCGGTAAGGTTGATTTCAGTACGGAACTGGCCATTCGCCTTTGGGCAAGGTCGGATAAAGAGGTGGCCAAGCTTGTTGAAAAGGTCGACGAGGACCGGTTCGTTTACATGGTCGACAGGTTCCTGGAAATGGGGTTATCGAAAAACGACGCAACCCAAAGATCCTTTGCCGTGTATTCGCTGATTTTCGGCGAAGCCATGATCCGCCGCCGGGAAGGACCGGCCAACCGGCAAAAGCGCCGATGGGCCTGTTTCCGGCAAGTCTTCGATGGTCTTGATATAGCCCATTTAACCGAAGACGCCTGACGGGGAGACCGACGTTTGATCAAATCGATGTGAAAAACTTATCAGCTGCAAGGCGAACGCAGAATTAGTGACGTTAACTTGGCCGAAAAATATTACAACCATACAATATTGTATTGTACTTCGAGGAAATAGTTGGGATGGTAAATTTGGACTACTCTCGTTTTGAATCGGAATTTGAAAATTGCACCTTGCCGGCGCTGTTGAAACAACGCGCCCAAGAACTCGGCGACATGCCGTATGTCAAGTTCCGCGACAAAACCGTGACCTATACGGAGATGAACGAGACCACAAACCGGGTGGCGAATTCCCTGACCGATTTGGGAATTCAACATGGCGATAAAGTGTGTTTGTTGATGAAGAATTCATTGGAATTCATATACGCCTGGTACGGGTTGGCCAAGCTGGGCGCCGTGATGGTTCCGGTGAACCCGAATTTAAAGGGAAACCTGCTGCGGCACATCGTGACCAACTCGGAAGCGACGGTCCTGTTTATCGACAACGATTTGATCGAACGCATCAAATTAATTGAAGATGAGGTCGGAAATGTTACCAAGATGATCCGCGTTGACGAAAACCCGGAGGTCCAAAGCACGGATCACTTCACGGCTATCGATATCCTGGAATTCGACACATTGTTGGCGGGATCACCGGATCAACCGGAGGATAAGGTCAAGCCGGCCGACGCCATGTCCATTCTTTATACGTCGGGGACAACGGGGCCCTCCAAGGGCGCCATGTTGAGCCAGCATTACTATTACGACAATGCCTTGATGGCGATCCATTTCCAAAATCATACAGAAGGCGACGTGCTGTTTTCGTGCCTCCCCATGTTCCACGCCAATGCTCAACTCACGTCCTGTTACACGGCTCTCCTGACCAAGGGGACGTTTGTCATGAGCAAACTATTCAGCCTCTCGACGTTTATGGATGAAATTGCTGAATGCAAAGCGACCCATACCAATGTTATGGGGTCGATCTTGATTCTGCTGATGAAGCAGGCGCCCAGTCCGGAGGATAAAAACAACACGCTGAAAGTGATCAATTCGGTACCCCTGATTCCGGATGCGCTGGAATTCGAAAAGCGCTTCGGCGTCAAATTGGTCGGCATGTTCGGCGCCACCGAAACCGCCATCTGCATAGCATCGCCTTTCGACGAAGAAACCAAGTCCGATTCCTGCGGCAAAGCGCTGCCCCATTTCGACTGCCGCATCGTCGATGACAACGACATTGAATGCCCCCGGGGCACCAAGGGCGAAATCATCGTTCGCGGCAAGGTTCCCTTCGTGCAAATGGCCGGATATTACAATATGCCCGAGGCGACCTTAGCCGCGTTTCAAAATCTCTGGTACCATACCGGTGACTTCGGCATCCAGGACGAACAAGGATATTTCTATTTTGTCGATAGGAAAAAAGACGCCATTCGGCGGCGCGGCGAGAACATTTCTTCCTACGAGGTCGAGGAGGTTGTGAACTCCCATCCGAATGTCCTGGAGTCAGCGGCGGTTGCCGTTAAAGACGAAGTGATGACCGAGGATGAGGTCAAAATTTTCGTCATCTTGAAAAACGGCGAATCCCTTAGCGCCGAGGATCTAATATTGTTTTGCAAGGACCGGATGGCTTATTTCATGATTCCCAGATATGTCGAATTTGTCGATCAATTTCCGAAAACACCCAATCAAAAAGTGCAGAAATTTGCGCTTCGTGACCGTGGCAACAGCGCCGCGACTTGGGACCGCGAGGCATCCGGGATAAAAATCGAACGCTAGAAGGGGGTATTCACCAAGCTGCCGCGGTAAATCAAGAGGTCCATCATGTACAACAAGGAATATTTGGAACGTTTGAAGAAATCGAAGGCGAATTGGGAATCGGAAACCCTGAGCCGGAGCCAGAACGGATCGAACCCGGAAAACCCCGACCATTTCACCGATTCGAGGATACCGGTAAAACAACTTTACACGCCATTGGATTTGGAAGAAGCCGGTTTCGATTATTTGGAGGATCTTGGGTTCCCAGGTGAATTTCCCTTCGCCCGGGGTCTTGATCCGGCGGGTTACCGGAACGACCACTGGATGATGATGCAGTACAGTGGCTTTGCGTCGGCCGAAGAAACCAACAAACGCTTCAAATTCGTTCTCGAACAGGGCGCTTCGTCATTTTCCATTGCCCTCGATTTACCTACCCACAAAGGATTGGATTCCGACGATCCGCTGGCCGAGGGCGAGGTCGGGAAGACCGGCGTTCCGATCGACTCCTTGCAGGATTTGGAGATTATTTTTGACGGCGTGCCGCTGGATGCGGCCAAGATGTTTATCTGCGTCGGGATGTCGACCGGACCGATTATCCTGAGCCTGTTCCTGGCGCTGGCCGAAAAAAACGGCATTGACCCCAATTCGTTCGGCCTTTTCCTGACCAACGAGGCGTTGATGGAATTTGTATGCCGCGGCACGCAATTCACGACGCCGGCCGGGCACCATAAATTGTCATCGGATGTGATCGAATATTGCACCCGGAATCATCCCGGATATTCGCCGATGCAACTGTGCGGCTATCATACGCGCGAAGCCGGCGCCACCGCCATCCAGGAACTGGCCTTTCCATTGGCAATCGCTATTACCTATATCGAGGAAATGGATAAACGTGGCTTTACCATTGACGATTTCGCCGGAAAATTTTCCTGGTTTTTCTCCTCGACCCTGGATTTGTTTGAAGAGGCGGCCAAGTTCCGGGCGTTCAGAAAGGTATGGGCGAAAATTGCCAAGGAGCGCTTCGGCGCCAAAAATCCGGATACCTGGAACGCCAAGATCATGATTTATACCGGCGGCAGCAACCTGACCCGCCAGCAACCCTTGAACAATATTGTTCGTACCACCGTGCAGGCGCTGGGCGGCGTGCTGGGCGGCGTGCAATGGGCCAATTTGTCTTCGTTTGACGAGGCCTTCCAAACGCCGACCGAACAAGGCGCGACCATCGCTCTGCGGACCCAGCAAATTCTGGCCCATGAAACCGGCGTCACCAGCACGCCCGATCCACTCGCCGGGTCCTACTTCGTCGAAACATTGACCAAGGAGATCGAAACCAAGGTTTTTGACTATCTGGAAAAAATTGAGGAAATGGGCGGCGCGATCAAGGCCATCGAAAAGGGATTCTACCAGCAGGAAATCAACGAAAACGCCTTCCAGCAGCATCAGGACATCGAAGGCAATACCAAGATAAAAGTCGGCTTAAATAAATTTACGACCGATGAAAAAGTCGCGGTGACCCCACTGAAGTATGATCCGGAATCCGAGGAACGAATTGTCACCCGGCTGAAACGTCTCCGGGCGGAACGGGACGACGGCGCCGTCCGGGATCGGATCGACGCATTGCGCGCCGCCACCGAGGCCGGTAAAAATGTGATTCCCTATATCCTGGAGGCGGTCAAGGTTTACGCCACGGTAGGAGAAATCGGCGCCGTCTTCCGCGACGTACACGGTGCCTACAGCGAAGATAAAATTTATCTATAGGAACGACATGACGTGGTAGCAAAATCGAGAATTGTCATCGCCAAGGTCGGTCTGGACGGCCACGACCGCGGCGCCAAATTGGTCGCCCGGATACTTGCCGATGCCGGTTTTGAAGTCATTTATACGGGCAAGTTTCAGACCGCCGAGCAAATTGTCGCTACCGCCATTCAAGAAAGCGCCGATGCCATCGGCATCAGTATCCTGTCAGGATCGCATAATACGCAGTTCAAGAAAATAATGGCGCTTTTGAAAGATGAAGAAGCCGAAGACATAGCCGTATTCGGTGGCGGTATCGCGCACGACGATGATATTGATATTCTAAGGAATATGGGCGTTCGCGAGTTTTTCACACCGGGGACGAATACGTCCGAGATCATCGAGTTTGCGCGAAGTCTGAAACAATGAACCGGCCAATGAACCCGCGTGTGGGCTGATCAAGATAGCACCTGGAATGGGCGCAGAGGCAGGGCGCGGTGGCCACCCTGGCAAAACCGTTCTCCAACGAGGATCTGGTCGATAGCGTAATTGAATGCCTGAATTAGGCTTGGAGGAGAAGCGGTGCCGACTCGCACAAACGATATGGCCGAGATTCTGGCGGCGATAAACAGCCGCTTGGGCTAGCGCATTTGCGCCTCCCAAGACCCAACAATTGCGCACCTCGCCAGATGTCCGAACCGGCCAATCCTCGATCCAACTTACTGCCCCAGCGGATACCGCCGCGCGCCGCCTATGCGGTGCTCGCCGTTACTGTTTTTTTGTGGGCCTTATCGCTGGTGGTTGCGCGGACCGCCCACGGCGAGATTCCGCCGATCGGGCTTTCTTTCTGGCGCTGGTCGCTGGGTGCGATGCTGCTGCTTCCGTTCGTTTGGCGGGAGCTTAGGCAAAAGTGGCACAGCATTGCGCCGCGCCTCGGGTTGTTTTTCGCGATGGGCGGTTTGATGGGCGGCAGCGGCACGCTGCTTCTCTGGTCGGTCAAATATACCTCAACCATGAACGCCACCCTGGTCAATTCGTCGCAGTCCGCCTTTACCGCCCTCGCCGCCTTCTTGATTCTGCACCACCGGGTGACGGCGTGGCAGTTCGCCGGCGTGGCGGCGGCCTTCCTCGGCGTATCGATCATGGTGGTGCGCGCCGATTTGCAGACCCTCGTTGATTTGAATTTCAATCCCGGCGATATCCTGGTGCTCATCTCGACCATCGGCTACACCGCCTATGCGCTGAACATCCAGCGCCTGCCCGGTGATCTGAGCATGGCGCTGGTGGTCCTCCTGATCGTCATCTGCGGATCGTTGCTCATCCTGCCCTTTTATATCGCCGAATCCATATTCGTGAAGCCGGTGCCGGTGACCCCGACATCGGTCGGCGCGCTTGCCGTGCTGGCGCTCTTGACCTCGGTTTTGACCACTTTCGCCTGGAATATATGCAATCGGTCGGTGGGGCCTCACCGGGCCGCCGTGTTCATTAACCTGTTCCCATTTTATACCGCCGGCCTTGCCGTCACCTTCCTCGGCGAGCGCCTGTCCGGCTATCACTATTGGGGGGTTGGCCTGGTTTGCGCCGGCATAACTTTGGTCACGCTGATGGAGAAGAAGCGCGGGGCCTAGCGTTGCCTGAATGCAAATGACGGGCTATCTTTATTTGAGAGCGAGTTAGCGGGGGGAAGTTGGGAGGAGCGCAGTATGAAACCACCTCGCGTGTCGCTAAGCCATGCCGGATTCCATGTTTACGACATGGACAAGATGATCGATTTCTATGTTCGCGTGTTCGGCTTCAAGGTGACCGACCGCGGCGAAGACCGCCTCGTCTTTTTGGGCGCCGACCCCAAGGATCACCACCAGTTGATCATGCTTGGCGGGCGCAAGACCGAAGCAGACAGCAAGCATTACGGCCACATGGCGTTCCGCGTCGACAAGATGGATACCTTGCGCGAAATCCATGCCAAGGTGAAAGCCGAAGCCGAAGCATCCGACATCCGCACCCTGACCCACGGCAATGCCTGGTCGGTTTATTTCCAGGACCCGGAAGGCAACACCGCCGAGGCCTTTTTGGATACGCCCTGGTATGTGCGGCAACCATTTCTCGAACCGTTCGATCTGGAGCAGAGCGACACGGAGATTTATAAATTCACCGAGGATTTGCTGTCCAAGCATGAGACCACCAGACCGATCGAGGAATGGCGCCAGGATTACTCCAAGGAGTTGGGCCTGACTTGACCTGACCCGCGCTAATTCAAATTGCGGCGCACACTGTCCAAGACTTCGGGAATATTAATGGGCTTGGTCAGATATTCCTTAAATCCGGCCTTGCGCCCAATTTCGATCTCATCGGGTTTGGCTGCCTCGGTCAGGGCGATCACCGGTATGCCGCGCGTCGATTTCGAGGCGCGCAGTTTGAGAAGCGCATCCAATCCGCTCATGCCGGGAAGGTTGACGTCCATGATGATCAGGTCGGGCATCTCGGTATCGGCCATATCGAGCCCATATTCCGCGCTGGGCGCCGAATAAAGCGAGACGCCGGGCATCTGACCGAGGACAGCCTGCATCAGCCTAAGGTTCGAAACATTGTCCTCGATATAGAGAACCTTACGCCTTTGATCCGCCGTTCCGCTGAACCGGCCGGCGGCATCGGGCTCCGTTTCATCATCATCGTCCTGATCATCGGTGTCGCCAAATTGATCGGCCGCAATCGGCATATCGATCCAGAACAGGCTGCCGATCCCCTCCTCGCTTTCGAAACCGATGCGTCCGCCGAGCATGTCGACGATCTGCTTAGAGATCGTCAAGCCGATGCCGGTGCCCTCGATTTCGCCCGCCTCCCGGCCCAAACGGTTGAACGGCTCGAACAAATGGCTTTGCCGATCCGCCGGAATACCCCGGCCGGTATCGAAAACGCTGATCCGGTGGAAGCCGCCTTCCTGGGGCTCCGCGGTAACCGTGATCGACCCTCCTTTCCGGTTATATTTGATCGCATTGGACAATAGATTGAGCAGCACTTGGCGGAACCGGGCCTGATCGGTCCAAAGCCACGGCATTGGGGATTCGCCGGTCCGGTCGATCAATATCAAGCCGCGCTCGCCGATCTGTCCGCCGATCAGCGCCATGCATTCGGATAAAACATCGGCCGGCCGCACGCTTTCGAACGACAGGCTCAGCTTGCCCGCCTCGATTTTGGCAAGGTCCAGAACCTGATCGATCAGCGAAAGAAGGTGATTGCCGCCCTTGATGATTTCACCCGAATATTTTCGAATGCTGCTGTCGGTCAAGGGGCGCTCGCCGGCTTTGTTCAAAAGCTGCGCGAATCCAAGGATCGCGTTCATCGGCGTCCTCAACTCGTGGCTCATCGAGGACAGGAATTCCGATTTGGCCCGGCTTGCGGTTTCCGCCGCCTCGCGGGCGCGTTCCAATTCTTTTTCGCGGCGCTTGGTCTCGGTAATATCGGTGCGGACCAACAAGGTGCCGCCATCGGTGGTCTTATATTCGTTGATCATGATCCAGCGGCCGTCCCGTTCCCGGCGGGTGCGGGAGCCATCGGGATTGGCGTGGTAGTCGAGGGCATCTTGGATCAGTTCCTCGGCGCTTTCGCCCGATGACGGTTCGGCGTAGCCGTTGCGGTGAACGGCGCTCAGGACATCTTCGAATTTCGTGCCCGGAACCAGCAGGTCTTCGAGCCCCCTGAGATGCATGCGTACCTGACTGTTGCATAGGACGAAACGATCATCGGCATCGTAGAGGACCACCCCTTCGTCGATGTTCTCGATGGCATTGAGCAGCAACTCCTGGGCGCTTTTCGACTGGGCCTTGGCCCTCTTTTCCTCGGTCACATCGATCATCACGGCGACCGACCGGTCGAATTAGCCGTCTTCGTTCTTTTGCGCCACCGCCGACAAAAGCACGTCGATGATTTCGCCGTTTTTCTTGATAAGCTGGTAGGGAACATCGCGGCAGAACCCGTTTTTGGCAAATGCCGGCAGGTTAACCTCGAGGGCATATTTCCGGCTGGCCTCGGTAAAAAATGCCATATCCGAGGTTCCGACAACTTCTTCGCGCTGGTAGCCGAGCGTTTCCAGCCAGTATTCGTTGGCGTCGAGGAGTTTGCCGGAGAGGTCGATGGAATGCATCATCACCGGCGTTTCGTTGTAGAGCGACCGATAGCGCCGTTCGCTTTCCTTGACCGCGGCCTCAGCCAATTTGCGCTCGGTGATGTCTTCGGTGTGGACCATGACAAGATCCGGCGGCACATAGGCGTATTTGACGTTAAGGTGCCTTTGGCCGATTGATTGGTAGGGATAAACCATTTCCCGTTCGATACCGGTTTTTTCGTCTAAGCATCGCCTGATATCGCCGATCAGTTCGGGCATATTACGGTACATCTCGGAAAGCATGCTGCCCTTGGCCTCCGAAACCGCGCCCCTTGTATAGCTATCGGCGGCATCGTTGTAATCGATCAGTTGGAAATCATCGCCGGTACGCTGCCACGTATAGGTGGGAGCCGGCAGCCCCTTGAACTGTACCCGCAGCCGTTCCTCGCTGGCGCGCAGCTCGGCGGTCCGTTCGGCGACGGCCGCTTCCAGCTCCTCTATCGCGTGGCCCTGATCCCGCAGCCGCTGGAAAGCCAAACTTTTGCTTTTGCCAACGAAATAGGCCAGAACCGCGATCGTCGCGCCGCCGAAGAGAAAGGCCCGTGCCGGAACAACGAAGGGCACCACCTCGGTGCCGTAGATCACGGCATGTGCGATATAGACCGCGGCGCCGACCATGGCGCCGCCGATCATAAACGCGGCCGCGACGGCCAAGCCGCCGCCCAAACCGGTTTGGGGCGGTATTTTTTCGCTCATTATTCGGCCGTTCTTGTGCCGGGCTTGCCCGGTTTTAAATTCCCTCAAATCAAAAATGGGAATCGCGCGCGAAAAATCCAAGCAGCGGCAATAAATTTAGTCCGCCTCGGTCAGCCGCTCAAGCGGCACCAACTAGGGATTACCGTGATCAGTATCGTTGCTGCGACGTACTGCCATATTACCCAAAATATGCGCGGATATGCCGGCTATGGGAATTTTTTAGCCAAATGTGTTGATCAGCATAAACAGAATGCCGGCGAGCACGGCGCTGGCCGGAACCGTGATCAGCCAGGCGGCGATGATGTTTATCAGGTGCCTGCGGCGCACCAGCTTCCTTTTCCGCGCCTTGGCCCAGCTGCGGTAGACCGAGCCGTCGCCGCCTTCGAAACTGGGCGCGGCGCCGACCGCCCGCGGCATGGCGATGTTGACCCGCCGGTTGGTGATAAACTCGCGCAAGAATCCAACCCCAAAGACGGCGCCGACGGCAATGTGCGTCGAGGAGACCGGCAGGCCCAGGGTCGAGGCGACGATAACCGTGATCGACGCCGACAAGGCGACGCAGAACGCCCGTACCCGGTCCAGTTTGGTGATCTTTTCACCGACGATTTCGATAATCTTGGGACCGAACAGCAGCAATCCGATCGATATGCCGATGGCGCCGATGGCCAGCACCCAGAACGGCAGAACGACCTTGGCGGCAACGGCGCCCTGGGTCACCGCGTTAACGATCGCCGCCAGCGGCCCGACGGCATTGGCGACATCGTTGGAGCCATGCGCGAATGACAGCAACGCGGCGGCGCAAATCAGCGGTATGGTAAACAGATTGCCCACCGATTTACGGCGGTTTTCCAAATTCACG
>CEQE01101253.1_pt1 | contig 10726 bp, 8 predicted proteins | sample 356201 | NCBI WGS metagenome assembly CEQE01 (sample SAMEA2619970, study PRJEB7988) | marine metagenome | biome: marine biome (ENVO:00000447); feature: mesopelagic zone (ENVO:00000213) & marine oxygen minimum zone (ENVO:01000065); material: "saline water (ENVO:00002010), including plankton...
TATGCTGCCCGCTTTTATTTTTATTTGTACCGGCATCGAAGAATTCACAAGACATTTAAAAGCTAAGGGATTGAATGAAAAAAAAGCTATTGGGGCAATTTTTCTGTTTATTCTACTTACGGTTGTTGTTTTCCCTCACAATCTTGTTCATAAAAGAAAGGACCAGTTAGTATATGAAGAGATTGGCAATTACATTGCTCGTTTGAAAAAAAATAATCTTGTTAAAATTGTAGCTCCTGACGAGAGAGTATCGCTCTTTGCTAATCTTTACTCCGGTGGTATTGAATGTATTGAAAATAATTTGGAAAAGTATAATTTTCTGGTGAAAATGAATTACCAGAATCTGGTTTTTTCTTTAAAAGAAAATAAATCTGATTATTTTTTATGGGAAGAAGGGAGATGGAGTGACGCGGATTATAATTTTTTAGCTGAAGCAAAATCAGAGCATTTTCAAAGAATAATGAACTGGAATACAAAAGATAGAACACTTGTTTTATTCAGGATAAAACAGTAACTTTTTATTTCTTTTGTGAAAAATTTATTTTGGAGTGTTCCTTACATAGCTTTTCCCTGCTTTTTATTCCAGAATATATCTTCCTAAAACCCCAGCAGCTCCCGTTGTAGCGATTTCCACTTTTCCTCAAAAATGCATCAAGCTGGAGTACCGCGGGAATGACGAAAAGCGCAAGATTGTCATTTCCAAGTAGCACTACATCTCATTTCCGCATGCTTTAAAAAGCTAATCTATAAACATTAAATAAAGCAAACTTTTTGAAGCAATTTTATTAAGTTTTAAGTAGATTAAAATTTTCAATGGTTCGTAGTAGGCATGAGAGTGAGCTAAAGTCAGTGATGCTGATTCCTGATGAGCATATTCCCATGGTTATAACAAAATTAGCTAAAAACACCAAAAAATTTCGCTTATCTTAGTTAATAAGGTTCTGTAACAAAAACATCTTTATATACCATTAAAGTTTTTTGGGCTGTTTGATGCCAGGAAAAAAGTTTATATCTTTTTTTTCCATTTTTTATTAGCGTTTCTCTTAGTTTTCTATCAGAGAGTACTTTGATTATTGCTTCTGAAATCTGATCTTTGTTGTAAGGGTCAACCATGAATGCTGCATCACCAACCACCTCCGAAATTGAAGAATTATCTGACGTGATAACCGGTGTGCCACATGCCATGCTTTCAAGTAATGGAAGCCCGAAGCCCTCATAAAAAGAAGGGCACAATAATAATGAAGATGCCTGATAAAGAAAAATTAATTCAGTGTCATTGCAAATATTATCAACAATAATTAATTGATTCGAAAGATGACAGTTTGAAACTTTTTTTATATATTTTCTGGAAACGCCCACCATAACAAGTGAATATTTTGAATTATTCTTTTTAATAAATAGGTCAAAGGCTTTAATAACATTAGAGGCATTTTTATGCGGTTTTTCATTTCCAACAAATAAAACAAAGTCACCAGAAACCTGATATTTATTTTTTATCGCTTCTTTAGCCTGTTCTTTATTTTGGCTTATAAAACTTTCTCCAACGCCATTGTAAATAGTACGCACCTTATTCTCCGGTAGATTAAGAAAGCGAATTATATCCTTTTTTGAATTTTCAGAAACTGTGATAATTCCAGCAGATCTGTGAACCGCTGTTTTGACAATTAATTTATAATATAAAAATTTTAATATTGAATACTGATCCGCATAAATTAAGTGAATCATATCATGAATGGTCATCACGATTTTACACGGAGAAAATATGGGTGCGGAAAAAGTCGGTGAGTGGTAAACGTCAATATGCTCTTTTTTTAGTATTCGAGGAATCATAAATTGCTCAATGATTGAATACAACTTTATATTACATTTTAAAAATCGAAAATTATTCTTTGTAGCTGCAAATTTTTTCAATTGGTCGCAATTAGAAATCAGGATATATTCGTTTTTGTGATCTATTTCAGCCAGGGCAGAAATAAGATCACGGACATATCGATTAATTCCATGCATCTTATCCGAAGCAACCCTTGCATCAATAGCAATTTTCATAATTATGCGGTTGTATAATAATCAAACAAGTTCTTTATAAATGTTGACTGTCTTCTCAGTCATTTTTTTTAGAGAAAATAAATTAGCACGTTTAAAACCCGCTTCTATTTTTTTCTGCCTTAGATCTGCGTCATCTACCAGAGTGCTTATAGCTCCCGCCAATTCTTCTGAATCGTTAGGGTCAATCAAAATTGCAGCATCACCGGCTATTTCGGGCATTGAGGAGACGTTTGAAGTAATGACCGGGACGCCACAACTCATTGCTTCAAGGATGGGAAAACCGAATCCTTCATAAAAAGATGGGAAAACAAAAATATCCGCGGAATTATACAATAAAAGGATATCTTCTTCATTTATATATCCCGTAAAAATAACACTGGATGTTAAATTGTTTTCTTTCAAAGTGTTTTCAATCCTTTTAAATGAGTATTTTCTGCCCCCCACAATCACAATTTGATATTCATTTTTGATTCTCTCAGGGAGTAGAGAAAAAGCTTCAAAGAGTTTAGAGATATTCTTCCTTGGCAGGAGATCTCCCACAAACAAAAAATAGTTTTTATTTATGTTATATTTTTTTTTAATACTACTATTCTTATGTTCGAGTTTATAATACTTCTCGTTAACAGCTGAGTGCACTACTCTTATTTTTTCTTCCGGAACATTTAAGATATTTACAAGGTCGGATTTTGTGCTGGCGGATACGGCAATGATTAAATCAGCTCTTTTAGTAATCGCTTTAATCATACAGCGCATGTAAATTCTGAATTTTAACGGTTCCATATCAGGGTAAAGAAAAAAAGCTATATCATGGATTGTTGCTATGGTTTTAAAACCTTTTTTTATAAAAGGAATTATGTAAGAAGGACCATGAAAAAGAGAAATACCTTCCGCTCTCAAACGATGTGGCAGGGCTGTGTTTTCCCAGAGGTCGCCTACTAAGTGGTTCTCATGGGAAAAAGGGCTTTTAATGTAAGTAATTTTTTGATTTTTTTTAATCTCGTTGAGAATACCTTGATTGTCGCTAAAAAGAAAGTACTCGTAAGGGCTTTCGAACTTATTTAATCCATTGATTAGTGACTGGACGTAATATCCAATTCCTGATTTAGGTTTACTCAGGGTCCTGACATCAATGGCAATTTTCATTCTTTAAAAATCAGTTTGCAATCGATCAATAAAAGCTAAATATTTTTTTTCGATAATATCCCAGCGATAATTTGCAGTGACATAATTATAGCCGTTTTCACCGAGTTTGTTATTAAGAGTTTTATCTGATAAAAGCAAATTTATGTTTTTGCTAAAAGTTTGGTAGTCATTGTATAGAATGCCCCCTCCACTCCGGCTGCACTGCCCCTTAAGCACTTTGCTTTTTTGGTTAACTAATACGGCTTTTTTTAGCAGCCAGGATTCCAAACAAAAAATTGACAGGCTTTCATATTTTGACGGCATAATTGTAAATTCAGCAGAGTGTAGCGCCTCAAATTTATCTGCTTCAGATAAAGATCCCAAGTATATAATATCCGGATGAAAAGGTATTTGTGTGGTTTTATGGCCGGACAAAATTAATTTTACGTTTACTTTGAAATCTTTTATAAACCGTATGAAGTATTCAAACATCTCCTTGCAGCCCTTCATAACATCGATACGACCTATGTAAAGCACATACTTTTCACTTACATTGAATTTTTTTCTAAATATATTTTCGACCTTACCTGGAAGTTTAACACCAACCCCCACAACATCTGATGCTTTATTCTCCGTGGAAAACAGCTTATCAACAAAAGATTTTTCTTCGATTGTATTGAAAATAAATCCCTGCGGTATAAGGAACATCTTTTTAAAAATATTTAAATAAATCGGTCGCTCGTCATGGGCAGTGGGGATCAAAATCGCTTTATCTCTGACATATTTAAGCCCAAAGTATGTAGTACAGTAAAGGTATGTAAAAAAAAAGAAATATTGATAATTGTTCTTGTGGTCTTCGATAAATTGAAAGAGTGAACTGGAAAAAGGGCCTTGAAGTTTCATCCATCTTTCCTGCTGTTGAAAGGAAGATTTTTCCCTAAAAGCTAGTATTGAATATAGTTTAAAAAAAAACATTCGTCGTTGCTTATCCACACTAAACTTTCTTACCGATATATTATTGACCGTCTCAATACCTTCTTTAAATTCATTTTTCCAGGAATAATAATCTTTAGCACAGGTGGTCAGTACTTCGATATCCCAATATTTAGACATATGCTCGGCTACGTGGCGGCAATGCAACTCTGCTCCTCCATTAATTTCAGTTCCATATCGTTGAACAACAAATGCAACTTTCAACACAACAGTCCTTTGGCCGGTTATCAGGTGATCCCTGATTCCGTTTTAATAAGGTTTAAATAAGCTTTTTCTATGATAGGCCAGGAATAATTTTTCTGAACAAAAGCTTTTCCTTGCAAACCTAATTGGTCTCCAACGCGTGCTGCAATTTCCTCTATAGCCATACAAAATTCTTCGTAGTTCGTATACCACAAACCTCCCTGCGCTCTTTGACATTGCGAAACAAGCACTCTGCACCCCCCATTTACAAGGACAGGACGTCCCAATGTCCATGCTTCCAGTAGCACCATGGAAAGACTTTCATATAAAGAGGAAACAACCAACATTTTACAAGCAGCTATCGCGTTCCACTTAGTTTTTTCATCAACGAAACCAAGGGAAATAATATCTGGGTGATTTGGTACTGGCATTGAAGGTTTGCCCATTAAAACTAGTTTTAACGGCTCCCTTAAATAAGTCTTTAAGGAAATAAAGTAGTCAAAAAGTTCTTCACATCCCTTCATAGGGTCAACTCTTCCAATATAAAGAAGAAAAGGTTCGTGGAGACCAAATTTTTTTTTGAAATGCACCGGGTTTAATGACTCAGGTGGGTCTACTGCCACACCGGCAACAGGCCCGTTAAATTTCACAACAGGGAAACGACATTCCAGAAATTGTTTTTCTTCTTCTGTATTAAATATAAATCCGACAGGCATATTAAAAAATTTATTCCACATGCTAAGATAAATAGGCCACTCGTCATGAGCTAACGGAGCTAGGAAAGCTTTATCTTTAACTAAAGGTAAAACAAAATAAGTTGTAGCATATAAGTATGTAAAGAAAATAAAGGCTTCATATTCATCCTTATATTTCTTGATGAAAGCCATGAGATCAGGAGACCATGGCCCCTGGGATTTCATCCATTTTTCCTGTTTAAAGATAGACGCGCATTTCACCACCGTTTTGATGTTTTCAGATAACTTGTTGAACTGGTCAATGTTCCTTTCTTTTGAAATTTTAAATCGCCTTATCAAAATACCGTCAACTATTCCAACACCGGGCGCATAATGGTTTTTCCAAGTGAGATAATCAACAGCGCAAGTGGTCAAAATTTCTGTTTCCCAGTAACGAGACATTTGTTTTGCTATTTTAAAACAATGCACTTCTGCTCCACCGTTTACTTCCAAACCGCAGCGTTGAACGATAAAAGCGACCTTTTTCAAAATTAAGGTTTCACCTCCTCTATATATTCAATAAATTTGTCTGCAACCTTGTCAGTTTCAAACTGCGATAGTTTGTTTTTTTGGTTACTGATAATCTTATCTCTAATTACTTTATCACTAATTACCAGATCAATTAGCTCGGCAATTTCCAAATAGTTTTTTTCTTTAAGTAAAATCCCTGATTCTCCTAATGTGTATGGGATACCTGTTGAAGAATAAGCTATAATAGGAATGTCAAAATACATTGCTTCCAATAAAGGCACACAAAATCCTTCATGCTCACTCATGCAAAGAAAGATATCTGAAAGTTTGTAATAAGTTATTAATTCATCGCACTTAACTTTACCCGTAAAAATAACGTCACAAATGTTTAAATCATCAATGAGCCTTTTCAATGATTCGTAATATTCTTCCATTCCACTGTATGATCCCACTAGAAAAAGCCTGGATTTATCATTAATGTACCTTTTGTAAAAAAAGAAACTTTTTATAATATCTTCATGTTTTTTTGATGGAGTTATTCGACCAACAAAAATAATATTTTTAAACCCATTATCATATTTGGATAAAACAAACTGATTGGGAGAAGATTTAAACTGATTAAAGTCAACTATTATCGGAAGGACACGAACCTTTCTGAAGCCAAGCCTTCTTAACTCCTCTGCATTGTATTCTGATACAGCAAAAGTGACTTCTGGTACGTTTCGATATGATTCCAACACCTCTCTGCCTCTTTTAGTAAGAAAATACAGATGATTGTCAAAATGCTTGAAAAAACGATGTGGCGTTATGTTGTGATAAATCATTATCTTTTTGTCAGAGGCATTGCGCACATAGTCAAAAATATCTGAATGGATAGAATAATGAAATATAATTACATTTTTTGAGGAGCTGACTTTCTTATGCTTCCTGTAGTTATTACAGAGCTTACTCATTCTTGAGTCACAAGCTTCAACATAAATGTTTGATTTATACCCACTTTTTTTAAGAATTCTTTGGATTTCCAAGGTATGGTTCCCTATGGCATCACCAAAGTGAAAATTAGGAAGAAATTGATGGATTTCCATTTAATTCCTTATTTTTTTACGATTAAAAAATCCCTTTAAAGAGCTATAGCTATAAAAGGAGATAATACATAAAATTAAATCTAAACTGACTTTTGTGATAACCGGACGGATTCAATCGCCTAATGCGGAGGAATTCATTTTTTTTTACCAATAACCGCATAGTCCTGAAAGCCAAAGAGAGTTTGGTTAAGTTTTTCTGCATTATCGTTTATTAATCTTAAATAATCAGCTTTAAGGAATTGGCGATCATCAATTTTTTTCAGCTTCATCCCATCAGGGAATGGAGATAAAAACTTTATCTGCACATCCTTAAAACCGTGTGATTCAAGCAGGAACTTAGCTGCTTCAGGATGAATAGGCTTAACATGTGACAGGTCAAGGTAAAAATTAGTAGCGGACACGACCAGGGAAAGAGGATTGGGAGTCTCAAAAACAATAGGGGCTCCATTCTTTAGTTTTGCTTGGCAAAGCTTTACAAACTCAACAAGTAGTTCATAATGAAAATGTTCTATTATATGGGAAGCAAAAATACCACCAAAAGAATCATCTTCTGCAGAAGATAAGTAGGTTAAAGCATCGGCTTGCTCTACATTAATTTTTTTTTGTTTGCATAGATATACCATGTCCTCGTTTGTATCAATTCCGATTGAACTGACATTTTCATTTCTCATGATCTCAAGAAACTCTCCCCGTCCACAACCAATATCAAGAACATTGATGGCTCCTTTAAAGAAAGGGGCATAAACTTCAAACCTTTTCTTAATATCTTCCTCTTTCCCTCTAAATTTCTTCTCAAACGTTAAATAATTGTAATCCATAAGATGCTTTTTTTCCGATACTAAATTTTCGATACTTTCTCTTGACAAATTGTCATTTTTTTCCAATTCAGTTATTATGCGCTCCAGTCGTTGTTTCATTAAAGCATTCTCCTGTCTGATTTCCTGGAGACTGCTATTCGAGGCCGGCTTATGGGATCTGATTATGATAGCGTCTAAAAGTTTAATTAACTGCAAATTAAATTCTGCTTGAGTCGACAACAAAACATTCTTAACTAAACAAATATCCAAGACCTTCCTAATAGACTTTTTTATAAAAACCACAACCGAACCTAATAAAGGCCTGTGGCTTGTTATCGGTCTGTTTTTCCTCGGATCACAGATACTGCTAAGACCAGCTAAAAAGCATTGTACATCATCCTCATGTTTCTCTAAATAAGCCGTTGTCATAAGATGACTTTCAAAAATTCTTTTATTTTCAGTTTCAGAATAAACACCCAATTCTTTCTTTTTTTTGATTGTTTCTCTTATTTTATCCATGATTTCATCAACATTTACGTCATTTTTTTTACGTTTCTCATCCATTTCAAGCTCTCCTGGTGTTTATTTCAGAGTTAAGGTCGATTATTCCTGAAAAGGGCAAAGCAGAGGGAAGCACTTTAAAACTGGCTGCGTTATCCCACCAATCAAAACATTTTGCCAAGTGTATTCCTCCCAAATGAAGCGCAACTGTAATAAAGTAATCATCGGGCATTAAGCTGATTTTTTGGGTAAAGGCCACTATCATCCTCTCTCCTTTATTTAGTTTTTCATAATATTGCCCCTGATGGTAAGTATTTGTCCCGTAAATTTCCATGCCGTAGCGATTTTTTATCACCATGCCGACCGTCAAATCATTAACAGGTTCAAAAACTTCTAACTCTACTTCGATTTTCATTAAGGCTCCTGTGCAGAATACTGATCTTTTATTTTTCTTATCGTCAAAGAGCTCTATGTTCGATACCTTTGCTTCAAAAGAGCCGTGCCTAATACCTTCCTGCTTGTTTTCAGTTGCTTTTTCCAGTTCAGCATCCATTCCATGAGCCTTATGCTTATCCGACTGTGTTTCTTTTTGTGTTATCAGCTTATTATAGATATCCATTATATAACCGGTCTCACCCATTTTTACTAACATGCCATCATCAAGAAGAATAGCCTTTTTGCATAGCATCTTTACCGCTCCGGGGTCATGAGAAACAAAAAAAATAGTTATCCCCCTGTCCTGAAATTCTTTAATTTTATTTATACAGCGGTACTGGAAGCGGGCATCTCCTACCGCTAGCGCTTCATCGATGATCAAAATGTCCGGACTGGTGTATATGGCGACTGAGAAAGCAAGTCGAACTTGCATTCCAGAGGAATATATTTTAATAGGAAAATCAATAAAGTTGTGCAACTCCGAAAAATCAAGAATATCATCAAACCTTTTATTTATTTCATCCCTGCTGATCCCGAGTAATGCCGCATTCATATATACATTTTCACGTCCGGTAAATTCCGGGTGAAATCCCATCCCGAGTTCAATGAGAGCTGAAATTCTCCCTCGAGTTTCCACGGTTCCTTCCGTGGGTGTTGAAATTCCGGAGATGATTTTTAAAAGAGTGCTCTTCCCGGAACCGTTTGCCCCAACAACTCCTATAGTCGTTCCTCTTTTAACCTCAAGATTAATATCTTTCAAGGCCCAACACTCATAATGGTATTTCTTTCTGCCAAAAGAAAGGTATTCTTTAATAATGTCCTTCGGTTTTGAGTAGATGCAGTACTTTTTTGACAAACCCTCAGTTTTTATGTCAATCATAAGAAATCAACAAATTTTTTGTGAAACTTGGTAAAAATAAAATAACCGGCTAAAAAAAACAAAACAGAAACCAGTGAAAAATAGAATAAACTAAAGATGCTGAACATTTTGTTATTTAGAAAAATATCCCGGTACATGATAACGAGATGCGCCATAGGATTTAGCATATAGATATCTATATATCTTTCAGGGACAATTGTCTGAGGATAAAAAATAGGAGTAAGATACATCCAGACCGTCAGCAGCACTCCGGATATGGGTGAAATATCTCTGACAGGAACATTTAAAGCCGCGAAAGCAAAACTAAAACCGAGGCTAAAGAGTACTTGAAAAAAGACAATTATCGGTAAAAGCAAAATAAATGGACTTATAAAATGCATTATAAAAATAATCGCTAAAAGCAATATCACCACCCCGATAAATTCCGATATAAGAGAAGATATTGCGATATAAAGAGGGAGAATCTTGGCAGGGAAAACCAGCTTTTTTATCAGCTTTTCATGATCCACCACGCATGTCGTAGACCTGTTCACTGTATCCTGAAAAGCTATCCAGGGAAGCATACCGCAAAACAAATAAAGAGCAAAATTGGTAACACCAGCTTCTCCGCTCAGCTTCACTTTAAGAATAACTGAAAAAAGAAAAGTATAAATTAGTAAGGTGAGAAGTGGATTAATGACGGACCAAAAGAAACCAACCATAGATCCGACGTATCGCATCTTTAGGTCACGGACAACAAACTCTCTCAGTAATTCCTTATTTTCAACTAACCTCTTAATTATATGACTAATCATCTATGGATCGCGTCCGTCTTAAACTATAAAGAAGCATTATACAATAATACGGTTACTCCTTAGCAATAAATTCTATCTTTTTGATACGGGCGCCCAGCCTTCTTAAATCAGCAGATTCCCATATTTCATTTGGAGAAAAAGTATCGCTTACAATTAATGAGAGAATGTTATTGGATTCTTTTAGCAGATTTTCTTTTAATAAATACTGTTTGTTAATGTTCAAAGAAGCATCAGAGGAGAGCTTGCCAATTAATTTATCATTGATCTTTATTGTGATTTCAATTGGTTTTTCGTAAACAGCAGGGATTGTCCCTTTTATATGCAGAACTGGATTATTGATGTCGGGTTTATTAAACAGAACAACACTTTCCTTCTGGGTCCATCTGAAAAAATCCTTTTTATCTCTTTCAATGTTATACCACCCCCTGAGTAAGAATGGGTCTGGAATATTTTTTGAGAGAATATAATCCTCATTTTTATAAACAATTTCACCATAATCAGTTTCAACAATATCATTTTTATATGGGAGTTTATGAGACAAAGTGTAATCTATTTTATCTATTTTATAATCATAAAAGAAATTGAAATTAGGTTTCCCTGACAAAGGAGAAAAAATCCAAAAGCCCCATGGCTCAAGCGATCCCTTCAATTTTATCTTATTGTCTTTGAGAAAAAATGAAAGCCA
>CEQE01139139.1_pt1 | contig 10725 bp, 7 predicted proteins | sample 356201 | NCBI WGS metagenome assembly CEQE01 (sample SAMEA2619970, study PRJEB7988) | marine metagenome | biome: marine biome (ENVO:00000447); feature: mesopelagic zone (ENVO:00000213) & marine oxygen minimum zone (ENVO:01000065); material: "saline water (ENVO:00002010), including plankton...
TTAGGTTTTTAATGCCCCGTGCGGAAGCACGGGGTTCTTTACTTTGTACTCCAAAAATTTTTCATTCTTAGCACCTTTGTGGCAGTTAATAAATGTTAACATTAAGACATTATTTATGCAATAAAGGCGTATCATTGACAAAGTTCGAGCAATCTGTTAAAAATTGATCCTACCCGTAGAAGTCTTGATGCAAAAGTCTAATGGGGTATACTTTTTAAAAGGAGAAAAAACATGATTGAAAATGCTTACGCGATGGCACCTCCCCAGGGTGGTCCGGAAGGAACTAACCCCAGTTCCGGGTTTCTTGGGATACTGCCCCCCATGGTCGCAATGTTTGCGATCTTTTATTTTCTTTTAATCAGACCCCAGCAAAAAAAACAGAAGGAACATGATGCTATGCTTAACGCGTTAAAAGAAGGTGATAATGTCTTAACTTCAGGTGGAATTTATGGAACCATCAGGAAGATCAAAGATGATGTTCTCACCGTTCAAATCGCGGATAATGTGAAAGTTAAAGTATCCCGGAAATCGGTTTCCGATTTAAAAGATAAAATTGCAAAGGGTAAAAAATGATCAAAAATTTAAGATGGAAATACCTGTTGATTTTTATTGTTATTGCCGGTTCTATATGGCTCTCTTATCCTTTGCGGGAAAAAATTCATTTGGGATTGGATCTTCAGGGGGGGATGCACCTTGTGCTGGAGGTTCAGGCGGAAAAAGCAGTAGAAGCTGTCCTGAGCAGAACTTCCAATGACATAATGAAGAATTTGGAAAATAAGGATATTGATTTTGAAAGAGTCACAAGCACTGCTGATAACATGATCGAAGTTACTTTATTTCATGTGGATTCCCTCGGTGATATAAGGACCCTTCTAAGAGATTATCAATTTATGAAGGAAAAAAGGTTCGATGAGGAACGGCTTCTCCTCACTTATGAATTAAACAGCGGAGAGAGAAAGCGTATTGAGGAAAACGCAGTGGACCAGGGGCTTGAGACCATAAGAAACCGTGTCGATGAATTCGGTGTCGCGGAACCAACCATCCAGCGGCAAGGCGCCCGGAGAATCCTTATCCAACTCCCTGGAATTACCGACACAAAAAGGGCAAAAAATTTAATAGGTAAAACAGCTCTTCTTGAATTTAAATTAGTAGATGATGAACATAGCGTCCAAGAGGCTTTGGCCGGGAATTTACCTGATGGAGATGAAATCCTTCATCAACGTCGGGTAATTGAAGAAACAGGGGAAGAAACCAGAACGCCTTATTTAATAAAAAAGCGCTCTGTTCTAACCGGCGATTCGTTGCTCACTGCAAAGGTTAGTATTGACCAGAGCAATGTGAGTGAACCTTATGTCTCAATTACTTTTAACAAACAGGGGGCAAGACTCTTTCGAGATATTACAAAACAAAATGTCAGGAAAAGGTTAGCTATCGTACTTGATAACAATGTATATTCAGCGCCTGTGATTCAGGAAGAGATCGCGGGTGGACAAGCCCAGATTACCGGCAGGTTTACCATGGAAGAAGCTCGTGATCTGGCAATTGTCTTACGGGCGGGAACATTACCCGCTCCGGTAATTATTTTAGAAGAAAGAGATGTGGGACCTTCCTTAGGAAGAGATTCTATTGAAAAAGGGATTAAGTCGATACTGATTGGGGGACTATTTGTTGTAGTGTTTGTGGTTCTCTATTATAAACTGTCGGGAACCGTTGCTGATCTTGCCCTATTGTTGACGCTGATTATTCTTTCAGGCGCCCTCGCGTATTTTGGGGCATCTCTTACTCTACCGGGAATTGCAGGGATTATTTTAACCGTGGGAATGGCAGTGGATGCAAATGTGCTGATTTTCGAAAGAATCCGCGAAGAATTGCGAATAGGAAAAACTGTAAGAGCCGCGGTGGACGCGGGTTTCTCAAAGGCTTTTAAAACTATCCTTGATGCCAGTGTCACTACTATTATCGCGGCAATAGTACTGTTTCAGTTCGGGACAGGGCCAATCAGAGGGTTTGCGGTCACTCTGAGCATTGGTATAATCGCATCAATCTTTACATCAGTTTTTATTTCAAGAACAATTTTCGACACTGTTTTAAGCCTGAGAAAGGTTAAAAAACTGAGCATATAATTGAGTATTCCCTGAGGCAAAGCTGAGTTTAACTGCTGCAACCAGCGGCGTATACCTTCGCTAATCGCTTTTAGTTACCCAATTTTTTTTCAAAAACTTTATCTTCAAAAATCAGGAGAATCTTTTCAGGCAGGATTTTTGAAACCTCGATGCCATCCAGGCTATCACCCTCTTTTAATTTTATCTGGCTTTTCCCTTTGTAGCTGGCTATAGCGTAATTTAGCGAGGCGCCCTCTCCAAAAAAAACTATACCACTTACTTCTAAGTCAACAATATCTTGTGGCAATACTGTCCGGGATACAGTTTTTGAGGGAAAGTTATCAGACGGGTTTTCATCCTCTATTTCACTTTCTGTAAGTTTATTTAATTCTGCAGGTATGTATTCTTTTTGGATAAGTTGTTCAATATGGTCAAGGCGCTGCTTCAGGTCTCCATCAGAAAGATCTTGAGGAATCTGTACTGTCCCAGTAGTCTCATTTTCTTCTTTTTTGGTTTTGATCTCTTTTGAAAGTAAATCGGTTTTTCTATCCAATTCAACAACTGGCACAGGGAACGGCTTGATTGCACTTAACGCACTGTCATTATTTTTTGGAACAAGGTCTAAATCCTGGGACAATTTTGCCTGGTTAGAAATTACAGGAGGAGTTGACAAACTCATCGGAATATTAAAAGAAGGGGGAGGCAATTCAAAAACAAAAAAGATCAAAAACAAAAAAATAGAAGTGGCTAACGCCAAAAGAGTTAACAACTGGCTTCTTCTTTTTAATATCTTTACAGTAGTAGTTTCGGAATCATCTTTAAGTACTAATTTTTTGATATCAAATCTATGATCAAATTTTGATTTTTCCTTTTCAAGTTTTTTAAGACTATCCAGAATATAACTCATGGCATTCCGTTTTGCTATATCTTATTTGTTATAAATTAATGGTTTTTCATAAACCATAAACCAATAACTATTAGCTATTAACCTTTACAAGTTGTGGAATTTTATAAATTCCCAGCTTGTTATAAAGAATAATCTTAGTTTCTTTTCCCACAACACCATCAACTTTCAGTTTATTTTCTTTTTGAAACTGCATCACTGCATTTTTTAACTTACTATCAAATACTTTAGTTGTCTTACGATTATAAAAACCTAATTCCTTCAGTTTTTTGGACAACCAAACGACCTCAAATCCCTGATGACCTTTTTTTATCTCCCGCTGAAAATTTTCAAAATTCTTCCAGAAAATATAAGCTTTTCCAGTCCACATTTCCTCAACTACTTTTCTGGTAGCCTGAAACTTTTCCCCTTTTGACATAAAAGTGAGTTGATCATTTTGCACTTCCACTAATAAAAGGAAAGAAGAATTTTGAGATTTCAGTGGTTGAAATAAAAGCACAGCCGGATAATTTAATAATTTTAATTGCTGCAAATCAGTATCAATTTTAAAATATGATAGTCCTCTCTTCCTTTTCAGCATGAAAAATTTTCCCATGGCCAATTCATCTGGTGGCAATGGATGCAAGTTCCATATAGCCAATACAGCAGCAATAGCGTTTATCTTGTTCTCATCAGCTATTTGCTTCAAAAAATTGCCAAACTCTTCCTTTGTGTTTAGCAGAGGAGGTTCTTCTGGAAGAGGAACTGTGGTTAAAGCAGGAGCCTCTTCAGGAAGAGAAACTGTGCTTAAAACAGGAGCCTCTTCAAGCTGAGAATCTATGTCTGGCACAGGCTTTTCTTTGGGAAAGGGTTCTGTTTTTATAGCAATTTCGCTTTCAACCGCTTTTGTCTTGATAATTTCAGGAGGAGCATCTTTTTGAGAAAGGTACAAAAAAACTACTGAGAACAAAAAAAACAAAAACAAAAGACTGGAGAGAATAGTTTTTTTTATCAGCTTATTATTGTGCAGAGACTCAGACCTTTTTTTCTGGAGATCTTTGACAGCAAGTTGAATAATTTTTGAATCTATTTGTTTTTTACCTAAAGTAAACGCAACTATTAAGGCGCGATCCGCAAGAACGTTAATCAGCCTTGGAATTCCTTTTGAATACTCATGTATCTTGCCCATTGCACTTCGGGTAAAAGTCAGCTGTCCATTTTCCCCTGCTATTCTCGTCCGATGCTGAATATAACTTGAGGTTTCATCTTTACTCAAAGGGAGCAATTCCCAGTCAATGGTTATTCTCTGTTTTAACTGTCTTAGATCCGGACGGGATAATGTATTTTCAAGTTCCGGCTGTCCAACAAGAATAATCTGGATTAATTTATCTGTTTCGGTTTCTAAATTGGAGAGCAAGCGGAGTTGTTCAAGTACCTTGGGGGTCAGGTTCTGAGCTTCGTCAATAATAAGGATAACTTTGTTTCCCTGTCTTTTTTCTTCAAGAAGATACTCATTGAGTTCATCAATCAGGTATTTTTTGCTTTGATTATTTGATGGAATACCCAGTTCATCATTGATGTTTTGAAGCAACTCTACATCCGTTAAATAGGGGTTAAAAATGTAGGCTACTTTAATATTTTTATCTAAATGATTTAAGAAATTACGACATAAAGTTGTCTTTCCGGTCCCTACTTCCCCTGTAATAGTTGCAAAACCCTTGTTTTCTTTAATACTGAAAACTAAATGAGCAAAGGCTTCCTGGTGTTCTTTGCTCATGTAAAAAAATTTGGGGTCAGGCGTCAGTTTGAAAGGTTTTTCCTTTAACCCGAAATAGCCTTCGTAGAGAGACTGATCTACCATACCTGCATTGATTTCATTTGGTGAAGAAGAAAAAAAATCTGATTTTTTATCTAAAATATTTGACTCCATAATTGATCATAAGATTATCAAATCAATAGTTAATTTGCAATTCTTTAGAGGGTAAACTCCATTCCATCGTAAGCAAAAGAGACATTTTCCAGAAAGTTTTCCGGCGTCTTTTCAAAGTCAACATTATGACCAAGATGGGTTAAAACTGCTCTTTCAGGTTTAAATTCTTTAATAACACTTAAAGCTTCCGAAATGTTGAAATGCGTGGGATGAGGCTCTTCCCTCAGAGCGTTGACAAATAACAGTTTTAAACCATGAAGCAATTTTTTAGAGTCATCAGGGATTTTACTGCAGTCCGTAATATAAGCGACATCAAGAAAACGGTACCCGGTAATCGCCAATTTACCATGAAACACTTCAAAAGGGATTATTTTAATACCGGATGCATGAAAAGGGTCTTCCACTTCAATCAGCTCAATTCTGGGTATACCACCGCCGGTCTGAACTTTTTCATCAAAAGCATAAAAATAGATTTTCTTAAGATAGCTTAATGTTTCTTTTCTTCCATAACATGGAATCCGGTTTTTATGCCTGCCTGTGAAAACCCTTAGCTCGTCAAGTCCATGAACATGATCCGCATGGTGATGAGTAAACAAAACCGCATGGACATTTTCAATATTAAATTTTAAAGCCTGTGATCGGAAGTCGACAGAAGAATCAATAATTATGTTTTGATTGTTATGCTGAATAAGGATAGAGGAGCGGAGTCGGTTATTTTTAGGATTGTTTGATTTGCAGACAGGACAATGGCAACCAATAACCGGAACGCCGGTAGAGGTTCCGCATCCCAGAACTGTAATTTTAAAATTATTCGACACGGGATAAAATCATTTGATAGAGCAGCGGTAACATGATCTCATGGTGACCAGTTATAGAATAACCGCGGCCTCCATCCTGAGTGGGGCGGGAAATCACGTTTTCTTTAGGGCGGTAATGCTGGATCATATCCATATTAACAGTAGTAAAACCATGCGCGTCGTGCCCAAGGTTTCTTGCGACAGATAATCCTTTTAAAAATACTTCCGGAAGCAATACGGAAGAACCGATATTAAAAAAGCATCCACCTCCTTCCAGACTGGCTATAATAGAAGTCAACAGCTTAAAATCATTATACGATCCCTTACCCATTACGTTTCCATCAAAGGACGGGTGCATATGGGTAATATCTGTTCCTATTGCCGAATGAATAGTGACAGGAATAGAAAATTCAAACCCTGCCGCTAAAAGGCTGTACTCCTTATGTTTATAATCACCCTCCGCTATTTCCTTTCCCCATATTTCTCCTAAACCCGCTTCTTCATTAAAATACTTTTCAAGAGCAGAGTTCATCATGGAACCGGTCTCTTCCACCATCCCGAATCGTCCTTCTTTTATTTCAACAGCAACATCCTCAGAGGTCTCACCATGAAACGCTATCTCAAAATCGTGTATTGCTCCGGCTCCGTTCATAGCCAGGGCGGTAATCAATTTCCTTTTCATCAAGTCAATTATCAGGGGGGAAAGCCCGCATTTAATAACATGTGCCCCAATTCCCCAGATAACGGGTTTCTTGTATTTTGTAGAAGATACAACCTCATCAGCTATTTTTTTCAGGTCATTTGCCCTTAAAATATTTGGAAAGAGTTTTTCTATTTGATCTCCCGGCTGACAGTCTTTCAAATCCACAAAATCATTGATTGAGACCTTACTTTTCCTTTCTTTAATCGGATAGGTCTTGATCTTATTGAAATCCAATTTTTTAAACATTGGCTTATCAGGCATATTTTTTTGACTTGAAATTAATTAATATTTATTTGTAAGGTCACTACTCAATCCCCTACTTGGCAAAGAGGGGAATAAGGGGAGGTCAAAGTTATTGATATCCAAAAATTATAAAATGATTCTCTCTTGTCGGTTCGCCTTTACTATAGAGAATAGAGAAATTTAAGTCAATGATGAAGAACGTATTAACCACAATGCCACGCTCAGCGGCGCATAGCGGATGGGGGGGTGTTATCTTTTTTACTACATCTTTACTGACCGCTGATGTTAATTATTGACTGATAATTGTTCCTATTCACTGTTTTCTGAGCCCTGCCCCCTGACCCCCGACAACTGCTTTTGTTCCTGATTGCTGACCCCTGATCCCTGATTGCTGATCGCTGAATTTCATTGTAGTCAAGGAAGGATTTGACCCTTTTTAAATCAATTTTTTTGATAATTTGTATCCATCTTCCACATAATAGATACAAACTACAATAGTTTGTATCTATTCAGCAATCAATCTATACAAACTTTTCTATTTTTGAGTAAAACCATGAAAACTTGTTAATTTTCCCCCTCTGTTCACGGTTTTAATCTTATGATTGCTCCTGCAAACGCTTTTTTGGTCACGAAGCTTACGAAGATCACGAAAAAGAAAATTCCCTCTTACTAAATGTGTACTGAGTATATCGAAGGAGGGGTGGACGCATAGCGGACGGGGTGTGTTATCTTTTCTTCACCATCTTAACTGACCGCTGATTGCTAATGATTGTTAATTATTCATTGATAATTGCTTATTTCCTCTGTCCACTGATTGCTGACCCCTGATCCCTTTTTTGTAATGCTCTTACGTATTTTTTAATGCAGCTAAGAGGATGTCCAACCCCCTTTTCTTTTTTCGTTCGCTTTGGAGTGTTAAATTCATACATAACATTATTAAACTGGATTTTCAGAGCGTATCTGATCATAGACCTGTTTCATGAGGCGTTTTCCTACTAGTGTTTGAAATTCTTTGTCGTTCATAAATTTTGCTGTAATATCTTCGTTTTGTTCCATGCGATCAATAAATAATCCCTCAAGAGTTTTCCTGAATACATAACCAAAGTTTTCTAACGTATTTGCTTTAGCAGCTTGCCGCAGTTCCGGGTCATTAATAGCATCTTCTGTTATAGAGTCAAAAAACAGTTGGTCCGCCGGTTTAAAATTAGTCCCAAACCGGTCATTGATAATATCAATAAGCTGCGAAAGATCGATTTTCTCACCACGCTCTACACCTGTACCTACATCCACTGGTCCGGACACTTCACCACTGGATGTATATTCTATGGCCCCTTCACTAATTTTTTCGATCCGGTAGTACTTTAGTTCCACCTCATCATTAAAGTTATATACAGGGCCGCTATCTCTTTTTGGAAGCTTCGTTAGTAAAAATCTTGTATAGGAATAGAGTTTTTCCAGGTCCGTATCATAAAAAGGAATTACCTGGGAAAGGAAAGCATACAGGTTCCGGTAAGCAATAAGAACTTTTCTAAACTCTTCCTGCTGCTCCTCCTCGCAGTCTTTAAATTTGCTTACAGCGGGATCAATGCAGGCGTTCATTTTTGCATGATCGGAAGGGCTTTGCTTTTTTCTCGGTTTGTAAAAAACAGTGCTGAATTCTTCCACTTCAGTATTAAAATATATATGATATCCATCCATGCGAGCCTGCAATTCATATAACTGTTTGGCCTCTGCTCTTTCACCTACAACCGTTTGTTCATAGTAAGGCTTAAAGGATTCAAGAATTTCACTCGTATCATTTACAAAATCAAGCACAAAAGTATTCTCTTTTCCGGCACAGGTTCGGTTGAGCCGTGACAGCGTCTGAACCGCTTGAATTCCCGATAATCGCTTATCCACATACATAGTATGAAGAAGCGGCTGATCAAAACCTGTCTGGTATTTATCCGCCACAATAAGGACCTGATATTCGTCTGTGGAAAACTTTTCAGGGAGTTCCTTTTCTTTAATCCCCTTATTCATACCCACTTCCGTATATTCAATGTCAGGCAGATCGGGGTCAATGACTTTCCCTGAAAAGGCAACAATCGTTTTAATGCCTTTATACTTTTTTTCCGCGATATATTTATCAAATGCCTGCTTGTATTTCACGGCACTAAGTCGTGATGAAGTCACCACCATCGCTTTTGCCCTGCCACCGATTTTAAAGCGAGTAAAATTTCTGAAATGTTCAATCATTACCTCGGTTTTCTGAGCGATATTATGAGGATGTAGGCTTAAAAATCGTGCGAGCGCCCTGGCCGCCTTTTTCTTATCCACCCTGGGATCATCTTCAATCGATTTAACAAGCCGAAAATAGGTTTTATAAGTTGTATAGTGCTTCAGCACATCCAGGATAAAACCTTCCTCTATAGCCTGCTTCATGCTGTAATGATGAAATGCTGCCGGCTTTCCATCTGCTCCCGCTTGCCCAAAGACCTCCAACGTTTTGTATTTCGGAGTAGCGGTGAAAGCAAAGAAACTGATATTGGGTTGACGCCCTCGCTTCAACATAGACCGGTAAAGTTCCTTCTCATCCTCCTTCAAATTTTCTTCTTCAATGATCTTTTCCACTTCCTCTTTGATAAACGCACTTGCAAGAAGATCAGTTAAAGATGTTGCCGTTTCTCCTCCCTGGGAACTGTGCGCTTCATCCACAATCACCGCGTATTTCCGCTTTGGAAGTTGGGATATCTTTTCATTGGCAAAGGGAAATTTCTGCAGGGTGGTAATAATAATGGGGACCCCTGTGGAAATGGCCTCGGCAAGCTGGGTTGAGTCTTCGTCTATTTTTTGAACAACACCCGCCTTATGCTCGAACTGGTAAATCGTATTCTGGAGTTGCTGATCAAGCACAATCCTGTCCGTGACGATAATTACCGAATCAAAAACCTTTTCGTCCGCTTTATTGTATAAAGTAGCGAGCCGGTGAGCCACCCACCCGATGGAATTGCTCTTGCCGCTTCCCGCGGAATGTTGAATTAAGTAATTGCTCCCCACTCCATTATTACAAGAATGATCGACCAGTTTGCGAACCGAGTCAAGCTGATGATAACGTGGGAAAATCATCGTTTCTTTTTTAATCTTTTTCCCGTTTATCTTCTTTTCTTTGACCTCAAGGTGGATAAAACGGGAAAGAACATCCAGAAGGCTGTCCTTTTGCCATATCCGTTCCCAGAGAAACCAGGTTTTGTACTTCCCGGGTGCTTCCGGATTGCCCCTCCCGTTATTGTTCCCCATGTTAAAGGGAAGAAAATATGTGGACTTTCCCTTGAGTTGGGTTGTCATGTAGACCTCATCCGGGTCAACGGCAAAGTGAACGAGCGTCCTTTTTTTGAATTGAAAAATCAGGTCTTTAGGGTCTCTGTCTTTTTTATACTGGTGAACTGCTTTTCTCCAGGTCTGTCCGCTCATCGGGTTTTTCAGTTCCGCCGTAACGACTGGTATACCGTTCAGGCTTATCACTAAATCAATGGTATTATTATGTTTATCGCTGTATTTAAGCTGCCTTGTTATGGTTAGCTTGTTTTCTCTATATAGTTTTTGGATATCCGGATTGAGTCCGCTGGCGGGAGCAAAATAAGCAACTTTGAATGTTTTCCCAAAGCATTTGAATCCGTGACGGAGGACTTTAAGGCATCCTTCATGTTCCGAGTCGAGCGCCCGGCAGAGATCGTCAAGCAAAGTTTCTTCCGCCTTATCTTTCTGAAGGTTTTTCAGATAGACCCATTCTTTTGGCTGAGTCTTTTTTATAAAGGATAGAACTTCGGCTGGATCAAGAGAACGTTTAGGATCATACTTTTCTTTATCCCCCTTTTTATAATCATCTTGATTAAGAAGATGCTCTTCGATTGCATCTTCAAAGGCTATTTCTTTATGATCTGTCGGCATCAGGATGACTCCCTTCGCACATCTATTTTCCCTGTAACAGCAGCGGAGATTAATACCATGCAGTATTCACGAAGTTTTTCTATGGATTTTTGTTCATGAGAAAACAACCCTGGATACCCCGTGCGGGAGCACGGGGA
>CEQE01013581.1_pt1 | contig 10723 bp, 10 predicted proteins | sample 356201 | NCBI WGS metagenome assembly CEQE01 (sample SAMEA2619970, study PRJEB7988) | marine metagenome | biome: marine biome (ENVO:00000447); feature: mesopelagic zone (ENVO:00000213) & marine oxygen minimum zone (ENVO:01000065); material: "saline water (ENVO:00002010), including plankton...
ATGAGAACGGCTACGCTGTCACTGGGCTTGTCCGGAGCAGTATCGGCGACGTTCCTTTTCAATTGGTGCAGGTCGACATTTCTGATCACGACTCCATGGGAAAAGTTATAGGGAAGCACGACGCTGTAGTTAGTTGCCTCCCCTACTATATGAACCTAGACGTCGCCCGTGCCGCTCATGCCATGGATAGGCATTATTTCGATCTTACCGAAGATGTTCCCACCACTCAGGGGATACGCGAACTTGCAGAAATCTCCAAGGGGCTAATGGCACCTCAATGCGGCTTAGCACCTGGCTTCATCGGCATCTTAGGCGCAAACCTAACGAAGGGTATGGATGAATTGAGAAGCATCGAACTACGCGTGGGTGCCGTGCCCAAGCACCCTCGAGGACTTTTGGGCTACGCCTTCAACTGGTCAGCCGAGGGAGTCGTCAACGAATATCTCAACGACTGTGAAGTAATCAGGGACGGTGAGCGTACCCGCATTCCCGCAATGGAAGACCTGGAAACTATCGTTATCGACGGAGTCCAACTGGAAGCGTTCACTACCTCGGGCGGACTGGGAACGATGTGCGAAACCTTCGAAGGAAAGGTGAACAAGTTGGATTATAAGACCATCCGCTACCCCGGTCACTGCAAGTTGATGCGTTTTTTCTTCAATGAACTGTACATGCGGAAGAAGCGGGATCTGTCGGGCGAAATTCTAGTTAACGCCAAACCACCGGTCAAAGAAGATGTGGTCTACGTTCACGCTGCCGTCGAAGGCTGGGAAAATGGGGATCTCAGGCGCAAGGAATTTGTCCGCAGTTATTATCCACGGAGAATCGCGGGGCGGACCTGGAAGGCCATCTCTTGGACTACTGCCGCGTCCGCGTGTGCGGTAGTGGAAATGGTAGCTCAGGACAAGCTCCCCGACCGTGGATTCCTCAAGCAGGAGTTAATCCCCCTCGATAGTTTTTTTGACTCACCTACCGGATCTTTTTTCATTTAACCCCATTTAAAACCTACGGAATAAGTCAATACTCGGCGTTCGGCAATTTCCTAAAAATTTGTTAACTAAAATCATAAATGGAGAAATAAACGAATCCCATCAATGGTGCTACTTTTATTTTTGCATTGGAGAGAAATCATTAATTATAAAAAAACATAAAGCTCCCCAAAAAAAACATTATAATAACGAGCGGCTGTGTTTGAAATTTGTTTATAAGGGAAACATCTCCCAACTCCGCCCTCTTGAAAGAGAGCCAGCCACAACTAGAGAATCTTGTTAGCAACTGGATTAAAATATCCAGAAGGAATGTTGGTCCATATCATTAACTGATGAATGCTAGTGCTATTAAATAATCTTCCTGAAAGTAAACAATGAGTTTACCCAACCCAGAAAAACAGAAGATCTCAATTATCTGCCCGGTCTTTAACGAAGAAGAGACTATCCCTTTATATTATGAACGCTTCCAGAAGGCTCTATCCTGCCTGAAAGATCGTTATTTAATTGAGTTGATTTTTATCAATAATTGTTCAACGGATGACACCCTAGTTGGCGTAAAGAACTTACACTCTCAGGATCCGTCGGTTCAGATTATTTCTTTGACGAGAAACTTCGGTTATCAGTCGTCGGTGTTGTGCGGTCTGACATTTGCCACTGGAGACGCCATTGTGGTGAACGATGTGGATGGCGAGGACCCACCGGAACTTATTCCCAAATTTGTGGAGCAATGGGAGAAAGGATACGAAATTGTTTACGGCCAGAGGGAGAAAAGACCTGAGTTTTTTGGCCTCACCCTATGCAGAAAATTATTTTATCGCCTGACACGGGTTATTGCCGATGACGATTTTATTTTAGACATGGCTGAATTTTCTCTTATCACTCGACGCGTTCGCGATGAGGTGATACGTATTAAAACCTCCTTCCCCTTCATCCGAAATGAATTGGGTTATGTCGGGTTCCGGCAAATCGGCATTCCCTACAATCGTGAGCAGCGAATAGGAGGCAAGGGCAACTACACAGGGGTTGGAGGTATATTCCGTATGGTTAAGTTTGCCGTTGCCGGGATGCTCACGGCTTCAACCTTTCCCCTGCGCCTGATTTTCTACCTAGCTGTCCCCTTACTACTAATCAACTTCCTCGTATTACTTCTGTATTTTCTGGCCCCGGAAAACATACCAATTCAGTTAATTCACATTTTAAATACTATGTTTTTGATTACATCGGTCACCTTCCTCGCAACCTACATGGCGCGGGTTTATAAGAATGGAATCCAAAGACCAGTTTTCATTGTAGATTGGAAAAATACAATTCTGAACTAACTTTTTCACCGACCAAGGCATCAACAGTCACGGGGTGGGATGCTCTATCCACTCTAATCTACGGCAATTATATTTCAAAAATTAAAGATCTAAGGTTATTTATTTCCGCGCCCCTCCCTGCAAAATCCCAAAAGATTTCATATCCCGCTACGCTCACAGTCTGAAATTTAATTCTTTTTTCTTGAAAATAACTTTTATAAATGGCTGCTGGGCCATCCTTGGCGATGACTGCAAAACGAAGATGACTCATCGATCTTTCTTTTCGGGCCTTCGCTTTTGGGTCGTTGCTATACTCGCTAATATTTATCTCCCCTCCGCTTAAAAAGGTACCCATTCCTGCAAGACCATAGTCAGAATAAGCTACTGGTATTTTCTTCGATTCCAGAAAATCAAGCACATCATAAATGAAATGTTTTTTTAATTTAACCGGTTTGCCCCCCTCCTCAATGAGACCTGCAGCCTGATAAGCATGGTAATTCGTAATAGAATAAAAACTCACCCACATCACCATGACGAGAATGGGCAACCATTTAACTTTTTCCTGAATTTTGTCCACACAAATTCCAATCCAAAGTGTAAAAATTCCGAACAAAGGGAATAAGTAGCGCGGCATCGGACCATTTTGAGTGGCAATATTTGCCATACAAACCAAGATAGGCGCCAAAAGAATTATGTGAGCCGCATTAAATTGCATACCCCTCAAGGTTACAATGCTCTTTAGAGGGGTTCGGTTTTCAAAAATAAAGAAAAATGCTGACAGAAGGAAAACGGCCACCAGAAATAGAAGCAAGGCACAATGAATAACCCAATAAGTCCCAATTGGGTTAGAAACCAAATCTTGAAAAGACCTATCAAGACCTAAAAGCTCTGGCCCTTTCAGAGCAAGCAAATCATAAGAATGGGCGAGAAGTTTGGTTGGCAAAAAATCAAAATCGTGCCCCTGCCCTCCCTGTGAGGTTTCTCCCATCAGGATACTAGCAATCCGGGGGGACAGACCCAACAGGAAGCCCGCTCCACCCACGGTAGCCAGGTGTTTTTTATCTGAATGAATACCAGTTAAGAAATAAGACTTGGTATTACTCAAAAAGGATAATGCCCCTTTAGGATTGACCAAAATTCGCAAAAAAATGAGCACCAGAAGCTGGGTTGCAGCCTTATGGAACTTATTAACTTGAAGAATGGAAATTCCCCCAATATCCAGTCCAAACCCGCCAAAGATGTAAGAAAAAACGACAACAATAAACACCACCACAATAAGGACATCCAATAACTGGCAAATAATTTCTCTTATGGTTTTTCTGTTTTTAAAAAGTCTTTTTAAATTCTCAAATGATGCTTCCCCACGAATTTGACCCCAGCGGGGATGGGTCAAGACAAAAAGAATGCCAATCGTCAAAATATAAATCGTTGAAAAGGTATACGTGTAGATCGCCAGCCCCATAGTAAAAAATAAACCAAAAGTAATCAGACTATTATTTCTCTCAGATAATTTTATTTTTATAAAGAGAAGGAACATTAGGTTCCCTAAAAATGCCGCCGGTACATGAGGCCAGTTATGCACAGTCAGATGGGTGATAAAAGATGGTGTAAAAAACAGCATTATCAAAATGAGGTAGGCAGTACGGGGAACGAGTATCTTGGCAATAAGGTAAGTGGTCCAAAGGTATAAAGAGTAAAACAAGGTTGCCGGGAGATTATAAGCAAGAGTAGTATCCCCAAAAAGCCATATAAAAGGAGCAGCGGCTAGTCCAAATGTGAGCCCGAATGTTCGACCGAAGTCATAATAAAAAACAATGGGGCCACCATTTAAAAGGTCTAAAATGGTGCTAGCCATCAACCCTTCATCCGGAGTAAATGAGTAGTCACTATTTAGAAAAGTGGGGTATCGAATCAGCACCAAAATCAGGAATGCAAGAAGGATAGCAAAAAAATGGTAGAAAAACTGACGTAAGGTATTGAATTCAATCTTTCGCATCTAAGTTTTCAATTATTGCTGGGAAATTTTAGAGGGAGTCGGATCAGCGATATTCATCGAAAATACGGCGACAGCACGAACACGAACTAAATGACAACCCGTGTTTTGTCAAGTGCAGAAGAACACGTTCGAAATCGCCTTAATTTTTTTTCATCGAGCCCAAGAAAGGTTTGTCTGGGCAGCTTTTTCGGTATATTCCCTGATTTGCCTACCGGTTATTTCGTTAGCGGAGGAGGGGCCTTTGTCGTAAAAGGTTTTATACCATCTGCCGACCATGCTGACGGTTTCTTTAAAATCAAGAACGGCAGTCCATTGAAGTATTTGCAAAGCCTTATCGGAGTTAAGCTTCAGAAGCATCGATTCCCGTTTTAAGTGATCTGTGTCCTGTTGAATTTCATACTCAGCTCCCGGCCAGTTCTGAGCCATCTCGGCAATCAAATCGACGACCGATTGATTGACTTTTGCCGGCGGACCAAAATTAAAGGCTTGGTTTTTTGCCTCATCTACACCTTGGTAAAGTTTCTGCCCCAAGATTAAATATCCACTGAGGGGTTCAAGCACGTGTTGCCAAGGGCGGGTAGCAAGTGGGTTTCGAATCACGACCGGCTTTCCTTCCGACCAAGCCCGGATACAGTCGGGAACAACACGGTCGCCTGCCCAATCTCCGCCGCCAATAACATTGCCCGCTCTCGTCGTTGCTATATTGGGTCCCTTCTCTTTGAAAAAAGATTCCATATACGTTGAGGCAATTAGCTCGGCACAGGCTTTGGAGGTACTATAAGGATCCTTACCCCCCAAACGATCATTTTCTCGGTATCCCCAGAGCCATTTAACGTTTTCGTAGCATTTGTCACTGGTGACGAGAACGGCAGCTTTTACTGAAGTTTGCGCTCGAAGGCAATCCAAAAGGTTGAGCGTCCCCAAGGCGTTGGTCTCGATGGTTAGAGCAGGATCTTCATAAGATTTTCTAACCAGGGACTGGGCAGCCAAGTGAAAAACGATTTCAGGTTGGAACTTATCCAGAACTTTTTGTAGAGAATTTTTGTCACGAACATCACCCTGGATATGACCCATTCGCCTGGCCAACTCCAAGGCCTCAAAGTTAGCAGGTTGGGTTGGGACATCAAGGGAATAGCCTGCAACTTCAGCATCTAAAGACAAAAGCCAAGCACATAGCCAGGATCCTTTGAAACCGGTATGTCCGGTAACCAAAATCCTCTTTCCTCTATAAATATTTTCAAACATTGTCACCCTGACAACAAATCAATCCCATTCTTTCCAAAAAGCCTGATTGCGCTCCCACAAACGATTCAAAAAAATGGTATCGCGGTATGTATCCATACAGGCCCAATCCCCTTTATGATGATAGACCATTAATTCCCCTTTTGCGGAGAGTTGCTCAAGGGGGCCAATCTCAAAATCACAATCATCATCGTGGCTCAGATAATCAAAAAAATTCTTTCGGAAGACAAAGAAACCACCGTTGATCAAACCTTCCTCTATCTTTGGTTTTTCTATGAAGCGAGTAACTTCCCCCTTATCCTCCTTAATTAGCCCATAAGGGTAACGAGGATTTACACCTGTCACAGTGGCTATCTTCCCATGCTCCTAGTGAAACTCTATCAACTGCCTTATGTTTATGTTGCTCACACCGTCACCGTACGTAACCATAAAATAATCGTCTTCAATATATTTCTTAGCTTTATGAATTCGTGCTCCCTTGAGGGCACTATCGCCAGTATCAGCCAAGGTGACTTCCCAGTTCTCCGCTTCACTATTTTCATGAAGGGTAATTTGCCGATCTTTACCAAGCTTTACGGTGACATCGTTACTGTGTAACATATAGTGGTAAAAATATTCTTTAATGACCTCCCCCTTGTAGCCAAGGCATAGCACAAATTTATTGAATCCATAATGGGCATAATGCTTCATGATATGCCAGAGGATGGGCTTCGCCCCTATCTTCACCATAGGCTTGGGACGAAATTCCGTTTCCTCGCGCAATCGGGCTCCCATACCACCGCAAAGGATGACTACCGTCATTATTAAGGACCTCTTAGAATTGTTACAGAATTGGCAATCTTGTTCCGGATTTTACTTTAACTTTAGGGGCAGGCCACGATTACGCTTAATACTAAACGATTATCAATCGCTCGGTAACAGGGTTGGTGATACACTCTTCACCAAAGAGGTGATCTGCCCTAAATACTTGTACCAGTGTAAATGTTAAGCCGCAATACCTTTTAGCTGAAGAGAACCGCATTCCCTCCTGCTTTTCTTTTTCTCCCAGGTTTTTTGACCACCCAACAGAGTTTAGAACCATGAAAATTTTTTCGGTTTTCCGTTTTTCAAGGCAGAGCTGGTTAGTTCTTTTTTCCATATCGGCATTTTCCGGATTCTTTAAACAATAACTTCAACTCCCATTCCGAAGCTTCCCGTATTAAGGAAAGTTGCATTTTATTGTCAGTTTCTTTCATTTCATCAAAAAACGCATGAACTGAATGCCACACTCTTACATGTCATGCAGTCTATTCAATCAACTTATTTTTTTCAAATATCCATCGGGGTTAAAACTTAAGTAGAATTTTTCACGATCCTTATCAATTCTAAAAGAATCATTCTGCCTTAAAAATTCATGAATAGCTTCAAAGGGGCCATATCCCCAGTTAGGCATAATGGGATGGCCATTGATATTTGAATCCTCCACAATCATATAACTTCCCGTGGTCACAAACTGGCTGTAAATCTTCATTTCCTTTAGTACATGCGGCATATTGTGATCCGAATCGAGAATGACCAGCACAACTTGACCTGGCTCTATCATTTCTGAAATATTGTGGACTATATCATTGCTGGTGGACGAACCTTGAAGGTATGTAACCCTTTCATGAGTAGGTCGGTTTTCTACTTTTTCAATATCCACCCCTATGACCTGTCCCTTCCCTATCACGTCCAGTACAGAGGCCAAGTAATAAGCGCCACCGCCTTCATTTGTTCCCGTCTCTATGACAATATCCGGTTTTATTTCATAAAGTATTTCCTGATATACCCAAAGATCTAAAGGACATTTCATTGTCCTATAACCCATCCACCGAGTATTGCTCCATGTTCTGGCTGGAGAGTAATAATATAGCCAATGAAACTTGGCCGATATATCCTTGGAACTCTGGAAGGACTTGTTATATAGCCTAACCAAAATAAATTCTAATCCGTAATTAGCGATTCGAAATAATTTCCGAAAGACGTTGTCTTGCGAAAGCCCCATGGCTCGATTTAATTTCTCAATTCTCTTCATCTCGTTTGCTATCCCTCCCCACAATTATTAGAGCTCACTCGAATAGCTCGTTTTTATATCCTCGAACAGATAGAATAAAGCATACCTCGTGTCCCAAAATATAAATACCCAAAATATTAAGGTTTTAAGCAATAGTAAAAATAATACGGGGTAGGTTTATTGCGATAAAGCGATACTGGGCTGTGAAGATTCGCCCAAAGCATACCGTAATTTGGCCAAAGGAAACCTAGTTTTTACCACTGGGTAATGAAACCAGGTGAACCTCATCTTGGAAAGAAAATTTGGTATTATTTTTATCTAAAAATAATTGGTATCATATTCAGGAAAACATACCGAAGTTTACGTGTAAGCAAATAATCCACCATTAAGACCTAGGACCAACTTGAATTCCCCTATCTGTAGATTTTGTAAAGGAAGGCTAATTTCTTTCTGCGACCTAGGACCGTCTCCTCTAGCCAATTCCTTTTTAGACCAAAACCAAGTGTGGGCAAATGAGCCATTTCATCCATTGCATGCTTATGTATGCGAATCCTGCCTGCTGGTTCAATTAGAGGAATTTGAAAGCCCCCAAGCAATCTTCAGCGACTATGCCTATTTTTCGTCTTATTCTGATACGTGGCTCAAGCACTGCCAAGTTTATGCAGACCAAATAATCCATCGCCTCGACCTGGGCTGCGATAATCAGGTCATCGAAATTGCGAGCAATGATGGCTACCTTTTGAAATTCTTTAAAAAAAGGGGTATCCCCGTTTTTGGGATTGAACCCGCAACGAATATTGCCCAAGTTGCTAGGGCTGATGGAATCCCAACTTTGAGTAAGTTCTTCAACTCTCAGGTTGCCAGAGCACTTGCAACCGAGGGGAAATATGCCGACCTTTTATTGGGAAATAATGTCTTGGCGCATGTCCCAAATCTAAACGATTTTGTAAGCGGTTTAAAAATACTTCTCAAGCCCGATGGGGTGATTACCATGGAATTCCCCTCGCTACTTCGTTTAATTCAAGAGAACCAATTTGACACCATTTACCACGAACATTTTTCCTATTTCTCGTGTTTAACAGTGGAAAAAGTACTCGCCCATCATAATTTAATTCTGTTTGACGTTGAGGAATTAGAAACCCACGGGGGTTCACTGCGGATTTACGCTCGACATCAGGAGAGCTCCAGAAAACCCGTTCAACCCAGCGTGTCGCACCTCAAGCATAAAGAAAGGGAAAGTGGGCTTGACGAACTGAGTATGTACAAAGAATTTCAAAAAAAAGTCAGTGAAGCAAAATACCACCTTGTTAAACTTTTGATGGAATTAAAACACTCCAAAAAATCCATAGCGGCCTACGGAGCACCTGCCAAAGGCAACACACTGCTCAATTACTGTGGTATCGGATCCGATTTCATCGATTATACCGTCGATCGAAGTCCGCACAAGCAAGGTCTATTTCTCCCAGGAACCCATATCCCAATTTATCACCCAGACAAAATTAAGGATACCCAACCCCATTATTTACTAATCCTGCCTTGGAATATCAAAAGCGAAATCATGCAACAAATGCAATTCATCCGCGAGTGGGGTGGAAAATTTATCATCCCCATTCCAAATATCGAGGTGAGATCTTGATTTTTAAAGAAACGAAGCTATCGGGAGCATATATTATTGAGCCTGAAGTGTTGGAAGATGAGCGTGGGGGGTTCGCGCGCACTTTCTGCCGCAAAGAATTTAAATGCTATGAACTTAATCCGGACATCTCCCAATGCAGTGTCTCTTTGAACAAAAAAAAGGGCACTCTAAGGGGTATGCACTATCAATTAAAACCATATGAGGAAGCCAAGTTGATCCAATGCATGCAAGGTGTCATGCACGATGTTATTGTAGATTTGAGATCCAGTTCCCCTACTTTTAGAAAATGGATAGCCGTAGAACTTTCGGAAAAAAACAAGAAGATGATTTATATCCCCGAAGGGTTTGCTCATGGATTCCAAACCCTCACTGACAATGTGGAAGTTTTTTATCAGATGTCTCAATTTTATTCCCCTGATCACGCGCGTGGATTTCGATGGAATGACCCCTCCTTCAATATCAATTGGCCGCCTGACACTAGGATAATTTCCCCTAAAGATCAGAGCTACCCCGATTTTACCTCATGAAAAGAACTCTAGTCACAGGCGCATCTGGATTTATCGGGCGACACACACTCCCCTTGCTCTTAAAAGCGGACCATGAGGTGCATGCTGTCTCTTTCAGGAAAAAGAAGAAGAATGAAAATAAGATAAATTGGCACCAGGCTGATCTCATGGATCCTTCTCAAATAAAAGAACTAGTCGCAGAGGTACAGCCCACCCACCTACTGCATTTCGCGTGGAACACAGAACCTGGGAAATACTGGGGGGACCTAGAAAATATTCACTGGGTTCAAGCTAGCCTAGAGTTATTACTGGCCTTTCATGCCCAAAATGGAAAACGAGTTGTCATGGCAGGTACATGCGCTGAATATGACTGGAGCCAGGAATATTACTCGGAAATGACTACCCCTTTAAAACCGAATACGCTATATGGAAATTGTAAACGAGCGCTTCAGATGATGGTTGATTCCTTCTGCCGAGAAAACCAACTAAGCGCATCCTGGGGTCGAATTTTTTATATTTACGGACCTCATGAGCATAAAGCGCGTCTAGTGCCTTCGGTTATTTGTTCTCTATTGCAGAACAAACCTGCAAAATGTTCTCATGGAAGGCAGAAACGTGATCTGCTTTACGTTGAGGATGTGGCCTCTGGGTTTGTCTCTCTTCTGGATAGCAATGTTACGGGGGCCGTAAATATAGCCTCTGGAGAAAGTGTCACGTTGAAAGACGTCGTTGAAAGAATCGGCCGCAAAGTCGATGGCTTTGATTTAATTAAATTTGGAGAGGTGCCTTCACCTGTGAACGACCCCCCCCTATTGATAGCCAACACACAAAGGCTGCGGGAGGAGGTTCATTGGACTCCACGGTTTAACCTTGAGACAGGCCTTGGCAAGACCATCCAGTGGTGGAAAGACACACTAAAATTGTAACCTGAATTATTTTAAGTTTAAATTACCTCCCTCTCAATTCCGACCTAATTGTTATTTCCTTCATAATGGACGATCTTTATTTTTTCCTCGGTGATCAA
>CEQE01147269.1_pt1 | contig 10717 bp, 9 predicted proteins | sample 356201 | NCBI WGS metagenome assembly CEQE01 (sample SAMEA2619970, study PRJEB7988) | marine metagenome | biome: marine biome (ENVO:00000447); feature: mesopelagic zone (ENVO:00000213) & marine oxygen minimum zone (ENVO:01000065); material: "saline water (ENVO:00002010), including plankton...
ATATGTGTAATTTATTAACATTGGTGGCTAAATTGCGACTTTACCCTGAATATTTATTAGCTGATTTACAATTTAATTTAGATTTCGAAGGAAATGGATCTAAAATTCTTTCTCCAAAATCATTTTGTAATGACGCAACAGATTTAACCGATGAAATTCAGTTTTCACTCGTTGGATATTTATTAGAGTATCTTAAATAAACGATCAAATTTCTATTGATTTAACCCTAATGAGTCAAACTCTAACTCTAAAAAATATTGTGATTGATGGTAATTTCTCTTATCGAGAATTAACACAGAACGAAGTGAAATTAATCTGTACTGAAATTACATCGAAAATAATAAGGGATGTTTATGGTATGGAGGATTTCTACTATGGATTTAAAAATGAAGATAAAAGTGTAAATAATGGTTTTTATTTGAGCATGGTTTATGGTTGTTGTTGTCACTTATTAGATTACATAAATAAATCTAAATTAAATAAAAAACAAAAAAAGAGCATTTATGAATTTGGAATCTCTATATTAGATTTTATTAAAAAATATGATATGGATAGTCCGGTAGAAGGGGGTGTTGATGTTTGGACTAGAAAAGGGGATTGCTATGCTGAACTAAATGAATATGAAAAAGCAATAGATACCTATAAAGAGGGATTAGAAATATTTAAAAATGAGATGAATTGGAAACCCGGAATGCTTACTAAAAATGATAATTTGTTGGGACTTGATAGATCAAAAGTTGAAATTATACTTTCAAGAGTTGTTGTAGAATCTTTTAATTACCATGACTATTCATTGTGTCATGATTATGGTATGCAATTATTAAACTCTATAGGGATTCGAGGGATGGACGATTTATTTTCGGATAATTTACCAGATGGTATAAGATTTATGGTTGAAGAATCAGAGAAAAGAATTGGTTAGTTATACATTTTAAATTGATTTTGTAACCAGCAATGAGGAAGGAAATAATTATGGATAATTTTATTGAAATGCTCAATTCAGAAAAAATGAAAAAATTAAATGAATTCCGTGACCGTTATTCTTTTAATGAGTATCCTATTAAACTTACAAAGAATCTTCTTTATGAAGGATTAACGATTCAAGCTATGTGGCAGGAGTTGCAAAGATCATTTTCTACATTTGGTAATAATGCTGAAACTTTATTTGATGATTTTCAATCAGCACACAGACATATTTTTGTAAGAAGAAGACAGATTGCAACATCGGAAATACTACCATCTGTTGATTCAAAATATAGTTTTGTTTCCACTTTACCTGATGTAAACTTTTCATCTCTTCGTACTAGGGCTGATGCAGCATCAAAAGGTGATTCTTCTTTGATTGAGCAAATTGAATTCTCATACTATTTTTATACTTGTGCATACGAAATGATTTATGCTTGGTCAGCATATGGGCTTATGGGTAATAATAAAGAAGAATCATACTCTTTAATATCACCAGCGATAATGGGTGGCATTGATTATTCAGATCTTGATGGCTTTGTTAATTCATTAGGTTCGGTAGCATCAATGATTTATTCCTCATTGCCTCCATTGCTTTAGTTATACTTGTATATAAACAATCAAGTCAACGGAAATTCACCACAGTATTTGTATAAGCATATTGTTATTTTAAAGAGAAGAAATATTTCAAAATATAATCCCAGTCATCTCGCTAAATAAAGTATTTAATCTTTTTATTACCACAGACTTTTTGAACTTAAAATGACCAAGCCTGAAAACATATCACTAGTTAAATCCCTCGGTCATTGTGGCAATGCTGTCTTCAGTTTTACGAAGTAAAAGAGCCGTTGAAGTTAATATACTGTAAAAGTAGATTGTGTCACCCTAAGTACTGATTTTATCGGTGCGAAGGATCTGCATTAGTTTGGTGGTTGATGTGAGAAGATCCTTCATCCGCCGGTTGGCGGATTGGAAGTCAAGTCCAATTGCGATTGTGGAAGAGTGTTAAATGAGAGTAATTCAATCTTCCAGATTGAATATGGGGTACAAGCAAGGATGCTTGTGATACAATGGAAAAAATAGAAATTTTAAGGTGCCAAAGTGGCACCTCCAATAATGCAACTAAACAGCAGAACCCCATACACCTTCAATTTCAGTTTCTCTCCCCTCAATCAAATCTGCCACAATTTTAGCTGAACCGCATGCCATCGTCCACCCCAGGTGACCGTGCCCTGTGTTAAAGTAAAGATTTTCAAATTTACTCCATCCTAAAATGGGTATCCCTTCCGGTGTCATGGGGCGGAGTCCTGCCCAGTACTCAGCGTTTGAAAAATCACCGGCTGTGGGGAATAAATCCTTAGCGGCATTGATGATAAATTCAAAATCTGCCGGTGAATGTGCAGTGCTGTAACCGGAAATTTCTGCAATGGAAGTGAACCTGATTCGATCCCCAAATCGGGCATATCCCAAAAAATGATGTTCATCAATCCCGGCGCCAGTGGGAGCTGTTGAACCGTTTTGTACAGGTATGGTAATGGAATATCCTTTCACCGGATAAATTGGCAGATAAATCCCCAACGGCTTAACCAGTTTAGGACTGAATGGCCCCATAGCAAGCACAAAAGCATCCGCCTTAAATTCACCCTGATCTGTTACCACATTCTTAATTCGATCGTTATTGAAAGCCAACTTTTTAACAGTTGTATTGAATTTGAATTCGACCCCCTTTTGCTTGCAAATTTGAGATAATTTTTCTGTGAACTGGTAGGTATCCCCGGCTTCATCGGAAGGGGCAAAAATGGCGCCGGCTATCTTTTCTTTTACAGGTTCAAGAGAAGGTTCAATTTCACAAACCCGATTCCTGTCTACAACCTCAAGGACCATATTTTGATTGCGCAGGATTTCTGCTTTTTCAACTCCTTCTTCGAGAGCTTCCTGAGAACGATAAATATATAACAGTCCACCCTGAACGCGATCAAATTCAATTCCAGTTTCTTCAATAACTTTGTGGAATATTTGCTGCGAATATCTGCAGAATTGGAACTTTTTTTCTGTATTTCTTATTGATCTGGTTTTGGTGCATTCCTTAAAAAACTGCCATCCCCATCTTAACAACTGTGGATTCAAGTTTGATCTGAATCGGAATACCTGATCTTTCCGGTAGATTGATTTAAAAAGGTTGGACGGCATTCCGGGAGCCGCCCAGGAAAAAGCATGTCCGGGAGCGATGAGTCCGGCGTTTGCGTAACTGGTTTCCATGGCAGGTTTTGGCTGGCGGTCAATAACGGTTACTTCATGTCCATCTTTTTGTAGTTCATACGCTGTTGTTATACCAATGACACTGCTGCCGAGGATGAGAATTTTCATGGTGAATAATTTAAAAGGAATTGATTAGGAATGTGTAATTAATCAGATAAATATTTTTGGATGACCGACTCTAAGGATTGATTATCGGTTATATCAAACCATCCAATTTCCCCAGAATCCACATCCAGCACAGCGGTCACTTTTCCATTTCGAACTACCGGTACCACAATCTCCGATTTTGTGTCCGAATCACAGGCAATGTAATTGGGGAATTCTGACACATCGTCCACAATGATTGTTTCACCTTTTTCGGCAGCGACTCCGCAAACACCTTTCCCGAATGGAATGGTTCCGCATGCCAATACGTCCCCTTGGTAGGGTCCTATTGTAAGAAGGTTTGTTTCAGTCACGCGGTAAAACCCCACAAAAAGGAGATTTGGGAAATGATGTTTTACCGCCCAGCAGATGAGAGCCATTTTCCCGGTATCATCCAATGGGTATTTTCTATCATTATTTCCAATAAGGGAATCGAGGGAAGTGATGATATTTTGGTAGGTGGAGTCTTTATCCAAAAATAAAGCTGACTTCAGTTATTGAAGTCAGCAGGGAATGGGGGGACGGCATGAAGGGCATTTAGCGACACCAAACTCTAAGGAGGGTGATTTGGATAGGTATGAGGGTATCTCAGAGTTTTGAATGCCACCCTTCATGCCGCATAGTTTTTTTATGTCATACAACTTCGAATCTACGAAAATTATTGAAAGTTCCAAAGTTTAGTTTCTTAATGGTTTACCTTTTTTCAACATGTATCTAATCCTATCGTGAGTCTTTGACTCTCCAGCCAAACTTACGAAAACTTCACGTTCCAAGTCCAGTAAAAATTGTTCGTCTACAGGTTTTGCTGATCCGCCCTTTTCTCCCCCTGTTAAAAGGTGAGCAAGTTTTTTTGCAATAAATTCATCATGGGCTGAAATTTTTCCCTGCAGTCTGTATCCCTTCAACGCAACCGTCATGGCAGTTTTTCCGCCTTTCCCTGCAAGAACAATATCTTCTCTGTATTGTGGTGGTTTATATCCCTCCGCGATTTCGAGAACAGCATCTTTTGCACGTTTAATGAGATGTTCGCTGTTCATAACGATTTCATCATCATTTCTGAGGTATTTCATTTTCTTTGCGTGAGCAGCAGAAAAAGATACTTTGGCGAACCCAATAATTTCAAGCGCTTTTTGAGAAAGTTGAAAAGGTGTCAGCAGTCTATCACCGGATTCTTCCATATAGTTTAGAATTAATCTAAGATTTCCACCGGCTCCCGGGATCAATCCTACTCCCACTTCCACCAGCCCGCAGTAGAGTTCAGCCGAGGCGACACGTTTAGCGCATGGCGCAATCAATTCATAACCACCGCCTAAAACAAGATTGAAAGGCGCCGCAACAACTGGCGCTGGTGAAAAACGGATTCGCTGGGTGAGGTCCTGCAATCCTTTGATAGTATTACTCAAGCCATCATAATTGCCTTCTTCGCAAAAATTAAGAATCAATGCCAGATTTGCACCGGCACAGAAATTCGGGCCCTGATGACCCATCACCATCCCCTTGTATTTCCCCGCTTCAATGAGGTTGAGTCCCTCGTTAATCATATCGGCTATGGATAAATCAATGGGATTCAATACCGGCTGAAGGGCGCTGTGGAATTGAACATTTAAAACCGAATCGCCGAGATCAATTAAGCTTGCGCTCCAGTCTTTTTTAAGAATATTTCCCTGTGAACGCTTTAGTGCAAGATTGATGGTACTATCGCTAAATGAAACATCCTGCTCTGTTTTATTGGGAACGTCAAAATACGTTTTTGATCCATTTTTAAAATCATAAAATGATGTTTTGCCTGAGTTCACCATTTCTTCAACCCATGTTGGGATTTTCTTTCCTTCATTTGCCATTCGATTTAACGTATTAGACACTCCGATGGCATCCCACGTCTCGAAAGGACCAAACTCCCAGCCGAATCCCCATTTTAGTGCATTGTCAATATTGACAATATCATCTGAAATTTCAGGAATCCTGTTTGCGCTGTAGATGAGTGATCTCGATAAAATTTCCCAGAAAAATTTTCCTCCTTTATCATCACTTTCTGCAAGTATCTTTATTTTAGATGGAGTTAATGTCCGATCTTTGGCGAGACGAAATCCGTCAAACCTGACCTTTTTCTGAGGTGTGTATTCCAATGTTTTAAAATCGAGTGACATAATTCCATCATCGGTTTTTTTGTAAAATCCGGCTTTTGTTTTTTGTCCCAGCCGTCCATCATCCACAAGTGTCTGCAAATAACCGGGAATTTTGTAAATATCACGGTCTTCATCTTCAGTGCATTTTTCATAGGAATTGGTAGCAACATGAATCATGACATCCAACCCCACAATATCAGCCGTTCTGAATGTAGCGCTTTTTGCCCTGCCAATGATGGTACCCGTTAGTTTATCCACTTCTTCAACGGTTAATCCCAATTCTTCAGTCATTTTTAGGGTGGTCATCATGCCGTACATACCAATTCGGTTAGCAATAAAGTTTGGCGTATCTTTGGCATTTACGACCCCTTTACCCAGTTTATTTTCAAGAAATGACGTCATGGATGACACGATCTCCGGATCGGCTAAATGAGGTACAACTTCTACCAATCTGAGATAACGGGGTGGATTGAAAAAATGAGTTAATAAAAATTGATTCTTGAATTTTTCAGGAAGCGCTCCGCAGATTTCCTCAACAGAGAGCCCGGATGTGTTGGTGGTGATTGTAACATCATCTTTGAGATGGGGTGCAATATTCTGAAATACTGTTTGTTTTATATCCAACCTTTCTGCAACCGCTTCCAATACCCAGTCAACTTCATTGAGTTTATCGAGATGGTCGTCATAGTTGCACGGTTCAATAAGTTCCGCATTTTTCTTGTTGAACAGTGGTGCCGGTTTGAGAGTGGTCAGGTTTTCAATTCCTTTTTTAGAAAGGTCTTGATTCAAGTCAAATAAACAGACAGGAATACCGGCGTTTGCAACATGCCCGGCGATTTGAGCACCCATGGTTCCGGCTCCGAGAACGGCTACCTTTTGAATTTTTTGTGACATCTGCTAATCCTTCAATCTAAAAGAGTTAAATAATTATACATTACCCAAAAATGGAAAAAACTTCCCATCATGACAAAAATGTGAAATATTTCGTGAGAACCAATGATTTTAAAAGCAGGTTTTTTTCTACCTAAAGAATATAAGATTGTGCCAACCGTATAAAAAATGCCTCCAATTAATATCCAAACAATTGCGCCGAACTGCAACGTCTGGATCAATGGCCAAATAAAAATCATTGATATCCATCCCATAAAAATATAAAATGTAATAGTGAACCACATTGGCAGGTTATTCCAAAATATTTTCATCAGAATTCCAAAAAAAGTCAATCCCCAAATAATTCCAAATAAGCTCCAACCCCATGCACCCCGAAGAGGAATCAAGCAAACCGGAGTGTATGTTGATGCAATAAGTACAAATATCATGCAATGATCCAGCTTTTGAAGCATTTTTTCAACTTTCGGTTGCACCGGCAACCAGTGGTACAAAGTGCTTGCGGTGTACAGAAGAAACATACCTGTACCGAATACTGAAAAAGTTACCACATGCCAGGGTTTAAAGGGGTTAACAGATTCATATATTAAAAGTATGAGAGCCACAACAGCCAAAATAGCGCCAATGCAGTGAGTTAATCCGTTGATGGGTTCTTTTAACTTACAGGACATTTACCGCTCGATAATTGTTGCAATTCCTTGTCCCATGCCGATACACATGGTTGCAAGTCCGCACTTTCCATTTTGTTGTTCAAGAACATTCATCAGTGTTGTAATGATGCGAACTCCAGAACATCCAAGTGGATGCCCTAACGCTATCGCTCCGCCATTGAGATTGACTTTGTCCATATCCCAACCGCCTTCTTTAATAACATAAAGAGACTGGGCGGCGAATGCTTCATTCAGTTCAATGGCATCCATTTTATCTATGGTGAGGTCTGCCCTTTTCAGCGCCTTTTCTGTGGCTGGCAGCGGACCTTTACCCATTCTTTCCCATTCAACACCTGCAATTGCCCGGGAAACAATGTGTGCTCGTATTGGAAGATTATGTTGGTTAGCGAATTCTTCACTGGCGACAATCGCTGCCGCAGCCCCTAAAGAATAAGGTGAGCTTGTTGCGGCTGTGATGGTACCGTCTTCAAGAAATGCGGGAGAGAGTGATTTAATTTTTTCTTCGTTCGGCTCTCTTGGACCTTCATCCTTTTCAATGGTTGATCCATTATTGCTGACAGCCACAATTTCATTATCAAATTTCCCATCTTTCTGGGCAGCCAGCGCTTTTAAATGAGACTTCATTGCGAATGAATCCTGATCTTCCCTAGAGATATTTCCATCTTGCGCAAGATTCTCTGCTGTTTCTCCCATGCCGATATAAAAATCTTTTTCTGCCAACTCAGGATTAAAATCCGGATTAAAACCGCCCATGGGAACACCGAACATGTCTTCCGCACCGGCGGCGATACCAACATCAATGTCGCCTGCTTCAATGGCTTGACTTAATTGATGAACAGAGTCCATGGAAGAACCGCAAAACCGGTTGACTACTTTAGCTCCTGCATCTATGGGAATTCCGGCAAGTACTGAAACCGATCTTGCCATAAGCATACCCTGAGAACCTTCAGGAAAGGCGCAGCCCAAAACCACATCATCTATGGAACCCGCGGGCAGATTTGGGTTCCTGTCCAAAAGTGCCTTAATTACCTGAGCAGCAAGATCATCTGCTCTCATTCCAACCATTTCTCCGTTTTTTACTCCAATCGGTGACCGGTTTGCATCAACGATTACTGATTTTCCATTAGTCATAATTTTAACCTCTTAGAATGGATATATTTTTTTGAGATAAACATATTCTGCAATTTGCCTTTTTAAAGCAGGAATGTCTGTATGAGGAAGCATTCTAACCTGGCATTTTCTTAGTTTATCTATAACATTATTTGGCAACTGCCCATGGTATATTGCATTCAATCCTGTGAGTGAACGATTCATTAGTCTCAAGGAAGCTTCCGCAGCAAAAACCTGTGCGATGGAAGAAATAACAGTATGCTGTCCGTTGGATTGCAGTGCCTGCCTGACTCTGATGAGCGTGCTTTCTGCAAGGTAGAGATCAATAAAATTATCTGCCAATGATTCTCCCAATTGCTGCTCATGCCTCAGATCCTGACCGAATTCACTCAACCCCTCATTCAGAACATACAATGCCAAATGTTTCCCGGTATCAATAATTTCTTCTTCTTTGGCTAAGAGCGTATTTTCGGGAAAGGCGAAATCAGAGGATAGAAAATCATCAAACTGCTTCATTTTTAATTTCAGGGGAATTTCATCAAGGAGAGCTTTTTTCATGGTATAGCCGGTGATGATTTGCCTGTTAATTTCATTGGTACCCTCCCAGATTCGGTCAATGCGGGTATCCCTGTAAATTCGAGCCATGGGGTATTCTTCAATAAAGCCGTAACCGCCAAGAATCTGGATTCCTGTATCAGCGCAGAATCCGAGTGTTTCGCTTCCGCTTACTTTAACCATAGAGGATTCTATGGCGAATTTTTCCATGGCTTCTCCCATTTTCAGATAAAAATCATCTGCGGTTTTATCGAGTTCCTTCACTGCATCATCAATCATTCCAATTGTTCTGTACACGATGCTGTCCAAGGCGTAGGTTTTCACTGCCATATCTGCTACTTTACTTTTTATGATATCGAATTTAGCAATAGATTGACCAAATTGCCGGCGTTCTAGGGCATAATTGACAGTACCTTCAATGACCCCTTTGCATCCGCCCATGCCACCCGCACCCAATTTTAAGCGGCCTATGTTGAGTGCATTAAATGCGATAGTTGCTCCTTTACCTATTTCATAAAGAACATTTTCTATTGGGACTTTTGCATCCGTTAATTTCAATGAAGTAGTTGAGGAACCCTGTACTCCAAGCTTGTGTTCTTCGGGTCCGATCTCAAATCCGGGTGAATCTTTGTCCACAATAAAAGCTGTGAACTTATGTCCATCAACCTGAGCGAATAGTGTAAAAACGTCTGCCCAGCTACCGTTTGAGATAAATTGTTTTTCACCATTTAAAATGTAATGTTTCCCATCTTCGCTTAAGACAGCGGTTGTTTTTGAATTGGTTGCATCAGAGCCGGCTGACGGCTCGGTTAAAGCATAAGCTCCTACCCATTCCGCTTTTGCAAGTTTAGGAAGATATTTCTTTTTCTGTTCATCATTCCCAAACCACAAAATAGGTAGAAGGCCTATTCCAGTTTGAACAGAAAATGTTGTCATAAATGAAGCCGATCTGCAGTTGTGCATTACTTCTGTGATGATGACAGCGGTAGTTTTATCCAACTCCATTCCTCCTAAAGATTCGGGAATATCAATGGATAATAGTCCCAGTTCACCCATTTCGCGTAATAACTGTACTGATAAGCCTTCCTGCTTATCCTCAATCTCCTGAAACTGAGGTGCAATCCGGTCTTTGCAAAAATCTTTAACCATCGTTTCAATTTCTTTTTGTTCCTCACTGAATTGTTCCCGGGTAAAAATGGTTGTAGATAAAGTAGACTCAAGGAGGAAAGTCCCGCCGGTTTTTTTAATATTTAATGCTTCAGTCATAACGTCACCTCTGAATGTTTTTTGGTTAAACCAGATAGAATAAAATCTGCAATTGTATCCACATAATGTTTCGGTGTTATGCCGTTTGTATTAAACAATGTAAACCAGATGATTCCTTCAATATTGATCATGATTGATAAAGCGGCTACCTTGACATCTATATTTTTAAATTCCCCAGTTTTGACACCTTTTTGGAGAATATCTTCAATAATTATTAACAATTCGTGATATACCTTTTGGGTTTTTAATTTAAAATCCTTATCCCTGTTTGCCATGGACCAGAATTCAAGTTCGGCCTTAAATACATCGGGATTTTCTTCATACGCCTTCAGGAAAATATTAAAAAGTTCTTTCAACTGTTCGGAGGCACTGATATCTTCTTCAACAATATGATTTAGAGTCACACTGAAATTGTTCACCCAGTAATTTACCAGAGACAGGAAGACATCTTTTTTCGATTTATAGTACCAGTAGATGGTACCTTTGCTGAGCTGCGATTCTTCCACAATATCATCCATTCTGGAAGAGGAATATCCCTTCTGGACTACAACGTTTAATGCGGCATCCAATATTTGTTTTTTTCTTAGGTCTTTTCGTTCTGAATTATTCATGGTTATTACTAAACTGACCAGTCAGTTTACCAAGAATTTTAATTAATTTAATCCCATAATGCAAGTGAAAAATGAATTGAAACTGACACTTGGATAGACATGGTTTACACATTGGTAATTTAAG
>CEQE01146575.1_pt1 | contig 10715 bp, 8 predicted proteins | sample 356201 | NCBI WGS metagenome assembly CEQE01 (sample SAMEA2619970, study PRJEB7988) | marine metagenome | biome: marine biome (ENVO:00000447); feature: mesopelagic zone (ENVO:00000213) & marine oxygen minimum zone (ENVO:01000065); material: "saline water (ENVO:00002010), including plankton...
TCACGACCTCGGGCGCATCTCGTGATGATGGGATGCGATATTCTTTGAACCCAACCGACTCGCCAGGCCGGTAGTCTTCGGTGAGCGCTTGTCCGATCCCCATGGAGACCGCGCCTTCGATCTGCCCCTTCAGCCCCTGAGGGAACACGGCCTTCCCAACATCGTGAGCGGCGACTACTCGGACCACTCGCACCGCGCCTTGCTCTCGATCGACCTCTACCTCTGCCAGTTGTGTTGCGGTGACATACACGGGGAACGGGTCGAGGTCTCCGGATGTCGGATCCTGGGGTTCCGCCACCGGCTCGAAAGCGGCGTCGAACCGCATCGGGAGCCCGGCCGACGTTCTCGCCTCTGCAACTTGAGCCAGAGAAACCCGAAGCGCGGGATCCTGGCCGTCCACTGGCCTCACGCCGTCATCATTCATTTCCAGGGCATCGGGCGCTCGTTCCAGAAGCTCCGACGCCGTGGACAAGACGGCTTCCCTGAGCATCCCAGCGGCGTTGAACGCGGCGTTTCCCGCGTAGTAGGTGAGCCGGCTTCCTCCGCTGGTTCCCGATTCCGGCGTGACGTCGGTATCGCCGCTGATCACCGTCACCGTTCCGTGTGAGAGCGACAGCTCGTCGGACACGATGCGCTTCCATGCGGTGTCCGAGCCTTGCCCAAGCTCCATTGCGCCGGTCAGCAATCGAACGTGCCCATCCGGTTCCAGAACCAACGACACACGTCCCGCCGAGTGCAGCGCCCCCGCGGATCCGACGCCATATCGCATCGACGCGAGCCCGTATCCACGCAGCCACCGGCCGTTGGCGTCCTCGGCCGAACGACGGGTCCGCTCGGCGTAGTAAGGACGCACGGCTTCCAGCGTTTGCCTGAACGACTCCTCCTGTTCCAGCGTGGACGCTCGGGCGTCGTCCGAATCCGAATGGCGCCGGTTCTTCAGCCGAAACTCCAGAGGGTCGATTCCCAACTCTGCGGCCATGGCGTCCATTTGAGACTCCATGGCGAAAACCGCCTGCGGGGCGCCGAAGCCTCTCATCGACCCAGCCAACGGGTTGTTCGTATAAACAACTTGGCCGTGAATCAGGCCGCTGGGGAAATGATACGGGCTCATCATCGAGACGCCCGACCGGACGAAGATGCTCGGACCAGACGAGGCGTAGGCGCCGGTGTCGGCCACCATCTCGGCGTGCAGTGCCGTCAGGCGTCCGTCCTTGGTGACCCCGGTCCGGCACCGAATCGTGAACGAGTGCCGCTTCGTCGTGGCCGCAAACGATTCGGCTCGGCTGTACACGATCTTGACGGGGCGGCCTGTCTTGAGCGCCAGCAGCGCCACAATGGTTTGATACGACGGGTCGTTCTTGCCCCCGAACGCGCCGCCTACGGTGGTCGGAAACATACGCACTCGGTCGGGCGGGAGAGCCATGGTCTCGGCTATAGCTTCCTGTTGATGATGCGACCACTGCGTAGCTGCCCGCACTACGAGCCGTCCGTCGTCGTCCTGATACGCAAGCGCGGCGTCAGGCTCGATGTACGCATGATCGTGAGGCGGCGTCGTGTAATTCCGGTCGATGACGAGGTCGGCCTCGGCCAATCCCACGTCCGCGTCGCCCCAGGTCATGCGGCGCTCTGAGATGAGATTGGACCCCTCGTGCACTGACGGAGCGGATTCGCTCAGCGCCTCGGACGCGTCGAGCACCGCGTCCAGTATCTTGTAATGGACACGCACCGACGAGAGAGCTTGAACCGCGGCCTCCTGTGAGTCCGCCGCGACCGCGGCCACCGGGTCGCCCACCTGCCGCACTTTGTCATCCGCGAGAACGGGCTGGTCCTTGGCGGCTCGACCATATCGGTTGAGGCCAGGCACGTCCTTGGCGGTCGCCACGGCTACGACGCCGGGCAGTTTGAGCGCGGCGGCGTAGTCGATGTGTGCGATCTCGGCGTGATGATGCGGACTGCGCAGCACCGCGGCGTGGAGCATGCCGGGCATGGTCAGGTCTCCGGCATACAGCGCCTCTCCCCGCACCTTCGCGGGGGCATCGTCGCGAGGCGCAGGTTCTGCCTGGAAAGGCTCCGATTGCGCATCGTGGCCGGCAGCCTGTGCGACAGCTTCCACGATGCTGTTGTAGCCAGTGCAGCGGCAAAGATTGCTGCCGAGCGCCCGCATGATCTGACGCCTGGTGGGTTTGGGATTACGGTCAAGGAGAGCCTTAGCCGCCACGATCATCCCGGGAGTGCAGAATCCGCACTGGACGGCGTCCGCATCAAGGAACGCCTGCTGGAGCGGGTGCATCTCGTCCGCGGAGCCAAAGCTTTCGATCGTTTGCACGTCAGCGCCGTCTGAACGGCCCAACGGCACGCGACACGCACGCACCACCCGGCCGTTCATCAACACCGTGCACGTCCCGCACGTTCCGTCCTCGCATCCGCGCTTGGATCCGGTGAGGCCCAGGGCGTCCCTCAGCACCTCCAGGAGAGTGTACGCGGGGTTGACCGACAGATCGTGGTCCGCGCCGTTGACCTTGAGCTTGAGTGTGGTTTCTGTGTTGACGTTTGCCAATGGGCTGTCCATCCTCCGGGAAATCTTCGGTGACTTGGACGATGTCTCGAGAGAACATGGACCGACAACGACGACTCAGCGGTGTCGGCACAAGACAGGCGCCGCGAATCCCGTGCCGTCGTTCGGCGTCCCTGATCGCCGCGAGTCTAGCATCGGCGTTAGTAGCCGTCAATCGGGCGCAGGCGACACCGGGGTGTTGCGCGATCGCCGCATCCTGCGGCAGCGGATAATTGCGAACTGCTCCCTCTACTCGAAGGCGGGCATGACCTCGTTGGCGAGCAGCTCCAACTCGCGCATGATGTGTTCGTGGCTCATGCCGGGGAAGTAGAGACGACAGATCAGGTGGTCCATGCCGAACGTGTCCGCAAACCGCTGGATCTGCCGAACGCAGGTCTCCGGCGACCCGACGATGAATCGGTCGGTGCTCAGGGCGCCGAGACGGTCTATGGGCGTGGCATCGGTCGCGCCGATCAGCGGGTGCTGCCAACCTCCGCCGTACTCGTCGCGATAGTTGACCAGCAGATGCCGTTCCGCCAGATCGATCGCCTCGGCGTCGGTGTCGGCGATCACCACCTCTCGAGTTAGCGGCGCAGGCGCTTGATCTGGGTCTTTGCCGGAGGCAATCAGATGCCCGCGATACGTCGCCTGGCAATCCAACAGCTTCTCGAGCCCCGCCGTGGGACCCGGAATCCACGCGTCGCCTTGTCCTGCGGCTCGGCGCAGCGACAGGTTCCCCCATCCGCCGACCCAGATCGGCGGCGGCGTGGACGGGCGGGGCTCGATCCTTGCCTCCCGAACGGCGTAGTATTCGCCCTCGAACGTGACCGACTCGCGGGTCCAGAGCAGTCGAATCAGGTCGAGCGCCTCCGAGAACCTGGCGCCGCGCATCCTCAGCGCCTGTTGATACAGTTCGAACTCGTCGGGCTTGTAGCCGATGGCCGCTCCCAGGATGAATCGTCCGACGCTCATGATGTCCAACATCACCGAGTCTTCCGCCACGCGCACCGGGTGATAGAACGGCAGCACGATGATGTCAGTGCCTAGCACGATCTTCGATGTCCGTGTGGCCACGCCCGCCAGGCACATGAGCGGAGACGGCCAGTAGTGGTTCTCGACGCCGTGGTGCTCTTCGAGCCATGCGGAATCGAACCCGAGCTCCTCCGCGCGGACCACTTCTTCGAGGAACTCTCGGTAGAAGTGTCCGCCTTCGGTCCCGATGAAACCGAATCTCATCGATTGCCTCCCGTGTTGTTGACGCAGAGTTGATCGTTGTTGAGTACGAGTCGCGCCAACTCTATAATGCAGGGGCAATTCTATCGCCTGAGTCGAAAAAGGTGAAACCATGATCGTCAGCCAGGTCGTCGACGCTCCGAGTCTGATCCGTCCCAAGCGCAAAGTAACCGGCATATCGGCCACGTTGCTGCCGTTCACTCCTCAAGATGAGCCGGATTGGGAAAGCTTCCGCACCCACGTGACAAGGACCGCCGACGCGGGTTTGGCGCCTGCTGTCAACATGGACACTGGTTACATCAATCTGTTGGACGACGACACGCGGTTGGAGGTGTTGGACCAAACGAAAGACGCCCTCGATGGCCGCGACTTCGTGGCCGGGGCGTTCGTCGGTGATTCACTGGGCGACCAACTGAACTTAGACGAGTACCGCCGACAGATCGACATGGTTCAGGACCACGGCGGTACTCCGGTCGTCTTCCAGAGCTACGGCCTGACCCATCAGGGTCCGGAAGACATCCTGGCCGCGTACTCCGCCATCGGTCGCGACTGCCCGGAGTTCATCGCCTTTGAACTCGGCACGATGTTCGCCCCATTCGGGCAGATCTACGATATCGAGACGTACGCGGGTCTGCTGGACATACCTCAATGCACCGGGTCGAAGCACTCGTCGCTCGACCGGTCGCTGGAGTGGCAAAGGTTGGCCCTCCGGGACGAGCGGCGTCCCGATTTCAAGGTCTATACCGGCAATGACCTCGGCATCGACATGATCGTCTACGGCAGCGACTACCTTCTCGGCCTAAGCACGTTCGCGCCGGAGCACTTCGCCCTGCGCGACGCAATGTGGGAGTCAGGCGACCCGAACTTCTACGCCCTCAACGACCTGCTCCAGTACCTCGGCTTCTTCGCCTTCAGGGAACCGGTGCCGGCCTACAAGCACAGCGCCGCACAGTTCCTCAAGATACGAGACCGCATCGAGCACGACTCGGCCCACCCGGGTAACCCGCGACGCACCGAAAGCGACATCCCGGTCCTCCGAGACATCGCCGAACGGCTTCAGGAGCAATGGCCCGTCTGAGGGACCGCGGACCCACGGTTGTCGGCCAGCGCGCTGCGAAACAAGCTTTGGTCGATCGCCTAACCTCGCTATGCGCACAGCACGGCGATTCAATTTCGGATCTTGCACCTCCGCTTGTGTTGCCATGCGAGTTTGCGTAGCATTAACAGCCATCTGATCCTTTCAATTCAACGCAACGAAGAGGTGAAACGCCCGATGAAAGCAGCGCGACTAAGCGGCCCGAAGCAGTTTGAGATAATCGACGAACCCGTCCCGGAGCTCCACGACGGCCAGTGCCTGGTGAAGATGGAGCGATGGTCGGTGTGCGGCAGCGACATCCGTCACGGCTACGGACCGGTCCACCCGGAGGAGGAGTACCCGATGCGAACGGGCGCTCCGTGCCACGAGTGCATAGGCACGATCGTCGAGAGCCGCTCCGACAAGTTCAAAGTAGGCCAGCGCGCCATCGTGCTGCCCACTTTCACCGGCCCAGGCGGGCTGGTCGAGTACCTCGCAGGAGACGAGGACCGCATGGCAGCCGTTCCTGACCACGGGACGCTCGAAGAGTGGGTCATGTGCCAGCCTTCAGGCACGGTGCTCTACTCGTGCCAGCAAATGGGAGCGATCATCGGAAAACGCGTCCTGATCTTGGGACAGGGCAGCATCGGGCTGTCGTTTACCGCCATCTGCGCCCGTGCCGGCGCAAGACAGGTCATCGCTGTGGACCTGGAAGACAATCGCCTGGAGTTCGCGAAGCGCTTCGGCGCAACTCACACGGTCAACCCGACGAAAGACAACCTGGACGAGGCCATCGAAGAAATCACCGGCGGCCGTGGCGCCGAGATCGCCGTCGAGGCCGCGGGTTACCCAGACACCCTCAACAATTGCTTCAAGTACGTCGAGAAATTCGGCACGGTAATCATCTTCGGAATGCAAGAAGTCACCCCGACGGGAACCGTTTCGCTCAACTTCAGGCAGTTCATGTTCAAGACGCCGACCGTCATCCCAACCATCGGCGCCACCAGCGGCGACGCAATCCATCACATCGAAACGATGATCGCCCTCAAAGACAGAGGCTGGTGGGACCCGGGAGAGATGGCCACACACACCCTCCCCTTCGACGACGTCAAGAAAGCCTACGACATGTACGAAAACCGCGAAGACAACGTCGTCAAGGTGGTGCTGAGCGCGTAACGCTGCGCGGATATCTCAAAGTTCGGCATCCCAAGGTCCCACGACGGTGGTCCTTGGGGCGCCGGTATGATTGCGGAGGGGCGGCGGCTATAACACCGGATGAGAGAACCAGAAAGCTCGAGTCATATCGAGACGCTTATGGCCGGCTCGTAGACGGACTCAAGCAATTCCCCAGGGATATTTGGCAGTTCCGAGACGCCCACGGGTGCTGGAGCATTCACGAGCTCGTCGTTCACATCACGGACAGCGAAGCAAACAGTTACGTGCGATGCAGGAGACTCATCGCCGAATCCGGGGAAACGCTGATGGCGTACGACGAGAACGCCTGGGCAACCTCGCTGGACTATCACGACCAGAATCCCGACGAAGCGCTTGAGCTATTCAGATTGCTGCGGCACCGAACCTACACCATCATCGAATCTCTGCCTGAGGAGACGTGGTCACACACCGCGTATCACCCCGAGAACGGGAACATGACCCTCGACGACTGGTTGGAGACCTACGAGAGTCACGTCCCGGAGCATCTCCAGCACATGCGCGAAAACTACGACGCGTGGATGGCGCAGGACAATTCGGGCTGACATTGACCAACCCCTGGAACCGAAGGCTGGGACTTCCGCGAAGAAGGCCAGGCGTGTCACACGTTCAACAGGCCTATTGATGCCGAGTCTACGGCAACCCAACGTACACCCTTACGTCCCTTGCGTCCCTTCAGTCCCTCAACACCGCTCAGCTGGACCCCATCGTCGCGTTGGCGAACCGTCGTAGTCTCGTCGTCACCCCCCGCGCGACCGACGATATTGCTCGACCGTGGCGTCGGTGGGCGGGTAGTACTTGCCTGGGGCCACGTTCTCTTCCTGGATCAGCCCCTTAATGTACTCCTCGACTTCCTCGTGCTCCTCCACCCAATCGATGACCTCAACGGCCACGCCCGCGGGCACAACCACGACGCCATCGTCGTCGCCCACGATCAGGTCGCCGGGTCGGACCGCCACGCCGCCGCACGCGATGGTCACGTTGGCCTCATACGGGTCGATCTCGTCGGCCCCGCCCATCGGCGTCCTGTCTCCGGCGAAGACGGTCAAGCCGTAGCCTTGGACGATGTCGAGGTCGCGGATCGCCGCGTCCGTGACGATCCCTGCCGCACCGTTCATCTTTAGCTGCAGCAACTTGACGTCGCCGCCGATGGCCGCGTACACGCGTCCCATGCCGTCGCACACGAGCACGTCACCGGGCTCGCACGAACCCATCGCTTCGTACTCGGGTGAGGTCTCGCCTCGGTGCGTCTCCGCCATGATGTCGGGACGAGGAGGGACAAACCGAAGCGTGCGCGCCTTGCCCACAAGCGCGCGTCCCGGCGTAAAGTTCTTGACCCCGCGCATGAAGCATGGCTCGTATCCCAGCCTCCGGACTCCGCTGTAAACGGTGGCGGCCGCCACTTTCTTGTATCGCTCGATAACCTCTTGCGTGATTTCGTTAGGCATCTGAAATACCTCCTGCTTTGGTTTGGGCATTGTCTTGAAGTGATTCTAAATATCCTTGTGCCACGCATCGTCGGTGTTGGGATAGTCGAAGCTCATTCGCGGGCTCTCTCTCTCCACGCCTGAGCCACGTCGATGCATCGTTTGAATTCGACGTGGTCGTGACCTCGGATGTACTGTATCAGGCGCTCCAGCACCTGCAGCCGGGCGAGCCTTCCCGAGATATGGGGATGCATCGTCAGGATGAATGCGCTCCCGTACTGATACGCGCCGTCGAACTCCCACTCCCAGGCCTCGTACACGTCGCCCGGCGTGTTCATCGAGCCGCGTCCAGGACTGAATGCGTAATACGGTGCGTCGTCCAGTGCCCACGAGACGGGGACCTCGACCAGCCGGCCGTTGGGCGAATCGACAAAATACGGTGCGTCATGTCCCATCAGGCTGGAGTCGTACACGAACCCCCGCTCCGCGAGAAAGCCCAACGAATGCTGCGTGAGCTCCCACGACGGCGACCGGTATCCCAGCGGTCGCTGCCCTGTTATCTCCTCGAGGATTCCGATGCCTCGGTCCAGCACATCCGCTTCTTCGTCCGCCTCCATCGAGCCCGGCGGTTCGTGCATGTAGCCGTGATGCGCCACTTCGTGGCCGCGACGCACGATGTCCAGAACAGTTTCTTCGTTCCTCTCCGCGATCCAGGCTGGGATGAAGAACGAAGCCGGCGTCTCATACCGATCCAGCAAGTCGAGTATCCGGTGCACGCCAACGTTGGGCCCGAATTCGGATGCGGACAACCTGGTCGGATGGTTGGCCGCCTCAGGTGTGCGGTGCAACAGCGCGGACGCTCCGTCCAGGTCGAAGCTGAGCATGACCTTGCACTTGGTGTCGCCGGGCCAAATCCCTGCCATCACGCGCCTCCTACGCAGCGTTGTCTATTGTTCGCGCCGGTCGGGACATTCAAGCCATTCCCGTCTCGGTCCAGCGCTGGGCGACGTCGATGTGTCGCATGAACTCAACGTTCGAGTGCGACCGTATGTACTGGATGAGCCTCTCCAACACCATCAGTTTGGCGAGCCTGCCGGTCACTTGAGGATGCATCGTCAGAATGAACGCGCTGCCGTACTGGTAGGCGCCGTCGAACTCGAGCCGCCATCCCTCGAAGACATCGGCAGGGGTGTTCATCGACCCCATGCCTCGATTGAAGACGTAGTACGGGTAGTCGTCCAACGCCCAAGAGACCGGCAACTCCACCAGCCGGCCGTTCGGCGAGTCCACGAAGTACGGGGCGTCGTGACCCATCAGGCTGGAGTCGTAGACGAATCCGCGCTGCGCCAAAAACCCCAGAGAGTGCTCCGTAAGGTCCCACGAAGGCGAGCGGTAGCCCAGAGGTCTCTGGCCGGTTATTCCTTCGAGTATGTCGATCCCTTTGTCGAGAACAGCCTGCTCTTGGTCCGGATCCAGAGTCGCGGGCGGCTCGTGCATGTACCCGTGGTGTCCGATCTCATGACCGTCGCTGACCATGCGGCGCACCGTGTCTTCGTTGCGCTCGGCGATCCACCCGGGCACGAAGAACGACGCGGGTATCTCGTATCGCTCCAACAGGTCCAGAATTCGATGCACGCCGACCCTGGGACCGAATTCCCCGATGGACAGCGCCGTCGGACGGTTCTCGGCGTCAGGGTCTCGGTATCGCATGATCGACGTACCGTCGAAATCGAACGATAGAAGGACAACGGTTTTTATGCCGCCCGGCCATATGCCCGCCATGGAGCGCCTCCTGCTAATAGTGACTGCGTGATCATATAATGAATGTCCGCCGGTTGCATCAACGACCGTCAAGCGACGCAGCAGATGCAACGGATTTCGCCGCGGCCAGTGATTTTCGGGCGACGAAACGCGCATGTTCGATACGGCTAAACCTACCTGTCATGTGATACAATAACGGTGACGTTGTGCGTTATCCCCATATATCGCTGACGCTCCACGCTTTTTATAACGGCCTGCAACGCCTCAACATCGATTGTAACGACTCAATGCCCGGTTGACGTACCTGAGGCAGGGCGTCACCGCTGGAGATTGAACAGGATCAGGACATCCACCAGTCGCATACAATCTTCGCGTTCGCAACCGTCCGCGCCAGAGCCGCAAGCCGGCGGCAGTCGATCCTCGCTGGTTTTCGCGGGCTTCGCGTTGGCGGCAACCGTGGCGCTTCTGTTGCTGATAGGCGCGGATGCCGGAAGAGCGGACTCTCTCGGCGGCGACGCCTCGGCCGTGCAACATGCGGGCGTCGTCGGCATCTTGGGCATGATCTTGGGATGGTTCCTTTTCGTTCTGAAGCTCATCTTCAGAGCGATCAAGTGGGTCGTCATGTTCATCGTCCGCAAGATCCGAGGCGGATCGAAAGCAGACGACGCTGTTGAAGCCGAAGTCGTGGAAGACGACTCGGCGCCGCCTGGAACGGTCCAGCTAAGCACCGTCAGGGGCGCGGCCGCTTGGCTCGTGGTCCGAACGGGTTCGAATCCAGGCAGCGTGCTGGAGATCATCGGCGACAAAGTAACAATCGGAAAAGCCGAAGGCTCCGGAGTCCGCTTGACCGATTCGTCCGTCGATTCGGCGCACGCTCTGATTCGCGTCCAACAGGGCGCTTACACCCTGTCCGACCTGGGCAGCCGCTCAGGCACCTGGGTCAACAGCAAGCTTGAGGCGGGCGTGGTGTTGAACGACGGAAGCAAGATCACAGTCGGCACGAGCGAGCTGTTCTTCTCGAAGGTCGGCGGCGCCACCGAGATCGACGATTCCGACGATCAGGCAGGCGGAGTGCTCCTCGTTCGATCGGGACCGGCCATGGGCCGAAGCTTCAATTTCGGACTCGGTGACTGGACGATTGGCAGTCAAGTGCCCGACGAGGGCGCTCAGATCGACGATCCTGCGGTCAGCCAGCAACACGCGATGTTGAGGTGCATGAGCCGCGTCTGCCGCCTGTACGATCTCGGCAGCACCAACGGCACCAAGGTCGACGGCGCGGACCTCAACGGCGTTCTGCTCCAGAACGCCGACCTGCTCAAGTTCGGCGAGACCGAGCTCCAGTTCGTCCACGAGGAGTCTGTGTAAGAACTGCGCTCCCGGCAAAGGTCACTCCGTCGGCGCCTTCCTCGTCCGTTCGCCCTGAGCAACGTTATGTCCGCGGGACGGACAATGC
>CEQE01060852.1_pt1 | contig 10707 bp, 12 predicted proteins | sample 356201 | NCBI WGS metagenome assembly CEQE01 (sample SAMEA2619970, study PRJEB7988) | marine metagenome | biome: marine biome (ENVO:00000447); feature: mesopelagic zone (ENVO:00000213) & marine oxygen minimum zone (ENVO:01000065); material: "saline water (ENVO:00002010), including plankton...
TCCAACGATCATGAAAGAACTGTCTGAACGTCTCGGGAAAACTGCCGAGCCGGTGGAAAGCGTTGGCTGGAATGGCGATGCCATAGAGGCGCAAGCGTTTGCCTTTATGGCGGTACGCTCACTGCTTGATCTGCCTTTGAGTTTTCCGGCGACAACCGGCGTGGACGAGCCAATGGCGGGCGGTGAATTGCATCAGCCGAAATAAGGGCCGCTATTTTTTCTTTTTAGCTTTGGGCGTCTTTTCTGTTTCGCCTTTATCCGGCGCCAATGATTCGTCGAGATAGCGGCAAATTTCCTTGTTCAGATTATCTATCCGATCTTTGTAAAAATGATCGGCCCCTTTGATTGGGGTGAAATCAATTTCGATATTCTTTTGAGCATCAAGCTTCTGGGCCAGTTTTTGTACAGATTCCATTGGAATAGAATCATCTGCATCGCCGTGGGTGATAAGACCGGAAGACGGGCAGGGCGCCAGGAAGGAGAAATCCTCGGTATTAGCCGGAGGAGAAATGGAGACGAAGCCTTCAATCTCCGGGCGGCGCATCATCAACTGCATCGAAATCAACGCGCCAAAGGAATAGCCGCCAATCCAGCAATAAGGGCTGTTCTTGTTAAATTGCTGCATCCAGTCAAAAGCATAGGCCGCATCGCTTAATTCACCAATGCCACTGTCAAATACGCCTTGCGAGCGACCGACACCGCGGAAATTGAACCGTAGTACGGAAAAATTACGCTCCACGAAGGCATTGTACATCATATAAACAATCCGATTGTTCATGTTGCCGCCGTGCAGCGGGTGAGGATGAAGAACAATAGCAATGGGAGCGTCGGGTTTCTTGCTTTGATGATACCGGCCTTCTAGCCGTCCATCAGGTCCATTAAAAATTACTTCCGGCATGATTTTGCTGGTTTTACCTATCTTTGGGTGGGTTGTTGATGGATAATAGAGTATTTTAGTATGGTATTTTTCATTTTATTCATAAATTTTTACCACAATACTTGACTAAAATGGTCGGGATACCTATATTCACTTTATACAATTGCGGGTTCGACGTCAAAAAACTGTTCGTTTTTTATGGTTTTTTCGCGGAAGGGCCTTTTTTAATACACTACGGATTTATTTACAATGACACATATTTTTTTCGAACGTCTCAAGGAAGATATAAATTCTTTCATGACCCGTGATCCGGCGGCACGATCTAAAATTGAGGTCGTTTTTTGCTACCCGGGTTATCACGCGATCCTATTTTATCGGTTTTCAAATGCCGCTTGGCGGCGCAAGTGGTTTCTGACCGGCCGCTGGATTTCTCATCTCGGTCGTTTTTTGACCGGTATTGAAATTCATCCAGGCGCGACCATCGGCCGACGTTTTTTTATCGATCACGGCATGGGCGTCGTCATCGGTGAAACCTCGGAAGTCGGTGATGACGTCACGCTTTATCAAGGCGTCACGCTTGGCGGCACTTCGTTGGAAAAAGGTAAACGCCACCCGACACTGGGTAATGGCGTTATTGTTGGTTCCGGGGCGCAAATATTAGGGCCTCTCAATGTTGGCGAAGCGGCTCGAGTTGGCGCCAATGCGGTGGTTCTTCAAGATGTGCCGAAAGGGGCAACCATGGTCGGCATTCCTGCCAAAATCGTAATGGGTAGAGACAAGACGCTTGAAGACGAATTTTGCGCCTACGGCACGCCAACCGAGGACCTTCCCGATCCAGTTGCCCGCAGTTTTGAAAGTTTGCGCAATCAATTGACCACGTTGAGCGAACGCGTCGTTCAACTGGAACAAGAACTTGATGATAAAAAGGATGAACTCGGGGATCAGGATACTGATACCGATGATCAATCTCAGCAAAAGTCAAAAGCCTCTTCAGGCAATTAGACTAAATTAGCAATATCAAAATTAATCAGTGGAACAAATAAAGCAGGAGAAAAACCGTGAAACTTAGCACCAAAGGCAGATATGCGGTAATGGCAATGGTTGATTTGGCTCGTCAAAGTACAGGTGGGCCAGTCGCGCTTGCAGATATCGCATTACGCCAAGATATATCGCTCTCATATTTGGAACAATTGTTCGGTAAGCTGCGCAAAGGCTCACAAGTTAAATCGGTACGTGGTCCCGGCGGCGGCTATCTATTGGCACGTGATTCCGAAGACATGAAAATCTCGGATATTATTATGGCTGTCGATGAACCTATTCAAACGACACGTTGTACACCGGGTTCACCGACGGGTTGCCGCACCGACAATTCCCGTTGCCTCACTCATGACTTATGGTCCGAGCTCGGCAATCAAATTTATCTATATTTAAGTTCGGTCTCGCTGGCTGATGTCGTCGAAAATCGAATTCTTGGAACCAGTGGAAATGATTTGTTGCAGTCTGCTGGATTAGTTGACCGTGAAATTTCGATTGTCTCTGAACCTGAGCTTAGGGTTGTCGATTAATCTCGATAGCCGCCCCTAGAAAGCTAACCATGACACGCGCGATTTATTTTGACCACAACGCGACGACGCCGGTAGCGGCGACTGTTGCAGATGCTATAGCTGGGGCCTTGGCGCTGACCGGTAATGCATCCTCTGTGCACACCGCCGGACGCCGGGCACGCCAGATGGTGGAGGAGGCGCGTGAGAAGGTTGCCGAGTTGGTTGGCGCCAGCCCGGCGCAGATCGTGTTTACGGGTAGTGGTACGGAAGCCAATAATCTGGTTCTCAGCGGCACGGCAAGTCGTCACATTTTAGCATCAGCGGTTGAGCATGATTCGGTGTTAGCGGCGGCCGATAATATCGAACAGATGCCGGTTGATGGCGATGGCGTAATAGATGTGGCGGCATTGGCGGCACGACTTTCTGACCTTGATGGCCAGGCATTGGTTTCAGTGATGCTGGCCAACAATGAGACCGGCGTCATTGAACCCGTCGCTGAAATTGCCCGCATTGCTAAAGAACACGGTGCACTTGTTCACACGGATGCCGTTCAGGCGCTGGGCAAGATTAACGTCGACTGGACCGATCTGGGCGTCGACTTTATGAGTTTATCGGCCCACAAAATTGGCGGACCCCAGGGCGTTGGAGCCTTGGTGATCAATGAGGAAATTCCATTGCAATCACTCATCAAAGGCGGCGGCCAGGAACGCAGCCGCCGGGCCGGCACCGAAAACGTGCCGGGAATTGTCGGTTTTGGCGCCGCTGCCAAATTGGCCGCAACAAACCTTGATGAAATTGAAGAGATTAAAACGCTTCGGGATCACTTGGAATCCGGGATCAGGACGATTGCGCCGGATACGGTTGTGTTTGGCGAAAGTGTTGATAGATTGCCGAATACGACGTGCCTATCGATGCCTAATGTCTCAAGTGAAACCCAAGTGATGAAGTTCGATTTGACCGGGATTATGGTTAGTGCGGGCTCGGCTTGTTCTTCTGGCAAAGTTCAGGCATCACATGTTTTGAAAGCTATGGATGTCGTTGAGGAATTTGCCTCTACTGCCATCCGTATCAGTCTCGGCCACGGCAATACGATGGATGAAGTCGAACACTTTGTCAGTCAGTGGCGGAAAATGTATGCGCAAGCAAATCCCAATAAGTTAAAAGGTGCGGCGTAGCAGCCGAGAGTACAATAAAGATACCAGGTACAATTAAATGAATGCAGCAGTTTCAGATACCGTCGATCAAGTCCAATCGGTCGAGAAATATAAATACGGCTTTGTCACCGACATTGAAGCCGACCAAGCCCCGAAAGGGCTGAACGAAGATATCATTCGCTTTATTTCAGCTAAAAAGGAAGAGCCGGAATGGCTGCTCGAATGGCGGCTCAAGGCCTATGCGCATTGGTTGACGATGGAAGAGCCGCATTGGCCAAAAGTTACCTATCCGCCGATCGATTATCAGGATTCGTATTATTACTCGGCGCCGAAATCGCCGGATGAGGGGCCTGAAAGTCTTGATGATGTCGATCCCGAATTATTGGCAACCTATGAGAAGCTCGGCATTCCGTTATACGAACAAGAGGTGTTGGCTGGCGTAAAAAACGTTGCTGTTGATGCCGTGTTCGATAGTGTCTCCGTTGCCACCACGTTTAAGGATGCGCTCGCCAAAGAAGGCGTCATTTTCTGTCCGATCTCCGAGGCTGTTAAAGAGCATCCCGAGCTGGTGAAACAATATCTGGGCTCGGTTGTGCCTTATTCGGACAATTATTTTGCCACCTTGAATTCAGCTGTCTTTACCGATGGCTCCTTTGTCTACATTCCGAAAGGCGTTAACTGCCCGATGGAGCTGTCGACCTATTTTCGTATCAACGCCTCCAACACCGGGCAGTTCGAACGCACACTTATCATCGCTGATGAAGGTTCTCATGTGAGCTATCTCGAAGGCTGTACGGCGCCAATGCGGGATGAAAATCAACTTCATGCAGCGGTCGTCGAGTTGGTCGTTCTTGATGATGCCGATATTAAATATTCGACCGTGCAAAACTGGTATCCCGGCGATGAAAACGGCGTCGGCGGCATTTATAACTTTGTGACCAAACGTGCCGCCTGCCGCGGTAAGAACTCTAAGGTTTCCTGGACGCAAGTGGAAACCGGCTCGGCTATTACCTGGAAATACCCAAGCTGCATCTTGCAAGGCGACAATTCGGTCGGCGAATTTTATTCGGTCGCCATCACCAACAATTATCAGCAAGCCGATACTGGCACCAAGATGATCCATCTCGGTAAAAACACCTCTTCGCGCATTATCGCCAAAGGTATCTCGGCCGGTAAATCGCAAAGCACCTATCGCGGGCTGGTTAAGATGATGCCGAAAGCGGAAGGCGCCAGAAATCATACGCAGTGCGATTCACTGCTGATCGGCAAAGAATGTGGCGCTCATACCGTGCCCTATATCGAAAGCCGGAACAAATCCGCCAAAGTCGAACATGAAGCGACAACGTCGAAAATTGGCGATGATCAATTGTTTTATTGCCGCCAGCGAGGCATCTCCGAAGAGGAAGCTGTGGCGTTGATTGTTAATGGTTTCTGCCGCGAAGTGATGCAGGAACTGCCGATGGAATTTGCTGTCGAAGCGCAGAAGCTGGTCGGTATTAGTTTAGAAGGAAGTGTCGGTTAAGACGCTTAAGGAAAGTAAGAAAATAAATGTTAGAAATCAAAAACCTCCACGCCAAAGTCGGCGACACGGAAATTCTCAAGGGCCTTAGCCTCAATATTGAGGCAGGCCAAGTCCATGCCATCATGGGGCCAAATGGCGCCGGCAAATCGACCTTGTCTTATGTGCTTTCAGGCCGCGATGGCTATGAAGTTACCGCAGGCTCGGTCACGTACAAAGGCAAGGATCTGCTGACAATGGAACCCGAAGTTCGCGCTGGTGAAGGGGTTTTCCTGGCCTTTCAATATCCGGTGGAAATCCCCGGTGTCTCGACCATGAACTTCCTGAAAGCGGCAGTCAATTCAGTGCGGAAATATCGCGGCGAAAGCGAGTTTGATGCGATGGACTTTCTGAAGTTCGTCCGTGAGCAGACCAAGATTCTTAACATCAATGACGAAATGTTGAAACGCGCTGTTAACGTCGGCTTCTCCGGCGGTGAAAAGAAACGCGCTGAAGTTCTGCAGATGGCCGTGCTCAATCCGAGCTTTGCCGTGTTGGATGAAACCGACAGTGGACTTGATGTTGATGCGCTGCGCATTGTCGGCGAAGGGGTGACGGCATTGCGCTCGCCCGATCGCAGCATGCTGGTCATCACCCACTATCAGCGGCTGCTTGATTATATCGTGCCCGACATGGTTCACGTATTGGCCGATGGCAAGATCGTCGATACCGGCGATAAAAATCTGGCAATTGAACTTGAAAAGAACGGCTATGCCAACTATGCGGAGGCAGCGGCCTAATGAGCACGCTTTCACCGATCAGTCAGAGTTTTGTTGATCAGCACGGTGATGCTGAGTTCGCCGCTCGGGCGCCGTGGCTGGATCAGTTGCGCCAAAGCGGGCTTGCGAGTTTTTCAAGCCAGGGCTTGCCGACACCGAGCGTTGAAGAGTGGAAATACACCAACCTCAATGTACTGGAAAAGTTAAGTGTAGAGCCGTCATCCATAGACCAAGAAATTGACCCGGCTGAACTTGCCTGGCTGCCGGAAGATATGGCCGCCCACAAGCTGGTTTTTGTCAATGGCCGCTTTCATCAAGAACTATCCGAGATCGGTGATCTGCCGGATGGCGTCAGAATATTATCGTTAGCCGAGGCGATGACTTCGGATGCGGATTTGTTGGCACGACATCTCGGCCAAATCGGCACAATGGAAGATGCGCCTGTATTGGCCCTCAACACGGCCTTTATCGATGACGGTTACGTCGTCGTGATTGAAAAAGCCGAGCTGGATAATCCTATCGAAGTGGTTTTTGTCAGTCAGGCGGGCGACGCAACGACCCACCATCCACGCAATCTGATCGTTGCCAAAGACAATGCCCGGATGACCATTCTTGAAAGACATATTGGTGACGGCAGTTACCTCGCCAATCATGGGTTCGAAGTCAGCGTCGATGGCGGCTCTCACGTGAAACACTACCGGTTGCTCGAAGACAGTGCCGCCGGCATCAATCTCTCGACTGTCAAAACGCGGGTGGGTAAAGATTCTACCTATGACAGTTTTGTGCTCTCGATGGGCGGGCAATTGAGCCGCAGTGAAATTCACGTTGCCTGCGAAGCGGGTGGCGCGCATACCAATCTCAACGGCGTTTATATTGGCCGCGACAGCCAGCACATCGACAATACAACACTGATTGATCATCTGGTGCCCAATACGACATCGAAGGAAACCTATAAAGGTGCTTTGGATGGTAAGTCGCGCGGTGTGTTTCAAGGGGCGATCGTGGTCGCCGAAGGGGCTGATGGCACCGATGGTCAAATGAGCAATAAAACGCTGCTGTTATCGGACGAAAGTGAAATTGACAGCAAACCACAACTTGAAATCTACGCCGATGATGTTAAATGCGCTCATGGGTCGACCACCGGCGAGCTAGAGGAAACGTCGCTGTTTTATCTGCGCTCACGGGGTATTCCGGAAGCCACCGCCCGCGCCATGCTGGTCGAAGGGTTTTTAGCCGAAGTGGTCGAAGAAGGCGTCGACGAAGTTTACCAGGATATCTTTAAGGCAAAGATTTCCACCTGGATGGAAAATTAATATGACGGCAGCTACGACAGTATTGAAACCGGATACCAGCAGCAGCTACGATGTCGCGGCTATCCGCGCTGATTTTCCAGCCCTAAGCCTTGAGATAAACGGTTATCCGCATGCCTTCCTGGATAGTGGGGCCAGCGCACAAAAGCCTAACCAGGTGTTGGAGCGGATGGATCAGGCCTATCGGTCGGAATATGCCAATGTTCACCGGGGTGCCTACACGCTCAGCCAATTGGCGACCGACAATTATGAAAACGCTCGGTCGACTGTTGCCAAGTTCATGAACGCCAAAACGCCGGATGAGATTATCTTCACCCGCAACGTAACGGCGGCGATCAATCTGGTTGCACATTCTTATGGCCGCGAGTTTTTGAGCGCCGGCGACGAGATCATCATCAGCCATATGGAGCACCACGCTAATATTGTGCCGTGGCAGTTGCTCCGGGATGCCATTGGGATCGAAATTAAAGTTGCGCCGGTTGACGATGCCGGTAATTTCCTGATGGATGAGTTCGAAAAGCTCTTGAACCCCAAGACCAAACTTGTTGCCATCACGCAAGTCTCGAACGTATTGGGCACTATCGTGCCGATCAAAGAAGTTGTTCGACTGGCCCATGATCAAGATGCGCATGTGCTGATCGATGGCGCCCAAGGTATTGTTCATGAAGGCGTTGATGTTCAGGATTTGGATGCCGATTTTTATGCTTTTACCGGTCACAAGCTTTATGGACCAACCGGCATTGGTGTGCTGTGGGGCAAGCTCGATCTGTTAAATAAAATGCCGCCTTATCAGGGTGGCGGCGACATGATCGAAAACGTCACTTTCGAAAAAACGACTTACCGCGATGCGCCAGCCCGCTTTGAAGCCGGTACGCCGCCGATTGTTGAGGCAGTTGGTCTGGCGGCCGCGATTGATTATGTTTCGATTATTGGTTTAACGAACATCGCTGCCCATGAGCAATCTTTGTTGGCTTATGCGAACGATAAACTCGCGACGATTGAAGGTTTGACGATCATCGGTCAGGCCGATAACAAGGCCGGCATTATTTCATTTATGCTGGGCGATATTCATTCCCATGATATTGGCACCATAATCGACGCCCGCGGTGTCGCCGTTAGGGCCGGTCATCACTGCGCCCAGCCTTTGATGGATCGTTATGGCGTCGCCGCGACAGCGCGTGCTTCGTTCGGTCTCTACAGCAATAAATCAGACATCGATCAGTTGGTCGATGCGCTCAATTACGTGAAGGAAATATTCGGCTAATGGAAGACGATATTCGCGAGCTTTATCAGGAAGTCATCTTGGATCACGGCAAAAACCCACGTAATTTCCGTCATCCCGAAGATGCGACCTGTGAAGCCAATGGCAATAATCCGCTGTGCGGCGACCGGCTGACGGTCTTCGTCAAAGTCGGTGAAGATGAAAGCATCGAAGATGCCGCCTTTGAAGGGCGGGGCTGTGCCATATCGGTCGCCTCCGCCTCGATGATGACTGATATCGTCCGTGGTAAAAAAGTCGTCGAAGTTGATGCCCTGTTCGATACTTTTCACAAAATGTGCATGGGCGAGGAAATCGGTGAAACACCGGCAGAATTTGAAGATGATTTGGATAAATTAATGGTGCTTTCTGGCGTCAAGCAATTCCCGATGCGGGTCAAATGCGCGACGCTGGCCTGGCATACAATGAACGCAGCCGTGCATGGCGACTCCGCCGCGTCGACTGAATAAAACAACGATAGAACGAGACTAAAATTATGGATGAAAAAACATTGCCTCCGAGTTACACCCCTGGTGCAGGACTGCATGGACCAACCGGCTCACCTGGATTTGGTGCGCCGATGGGTGGTGGCGACATTGATCCGGAAATATTGAGCGAAGGCGGTTTGGTTGGTAAAGCTGGCCAGCCCAAGGAAGAAGGTAAAGCGGTGCCTTCCGATGAAGCAATAGTGGATTCATTGCGGACCGTATATGATCCGGAAATTCCGGTAAATATTTATGAGCTTGGCCTCATTTACGAGCTGAACGTTGCCCAAAATGGCGATGTCAAAATCGAGATGACGCTGACCGCGCCGGGCTGTCCGGTGGCGGGCATATTACCGCAACAAGTTGCTGATGCCGCCGCGTCCGTCGACGGCACCGGTGAAGTTGAGGTTTATCTCGTTTGGGAGCCTGCTTGGGATATGGATAAAATGTCGGAGGACGCCAAGCTCGCGCTCGGTTTCTTTTAGACTATATAGAACTTAAGTCGTTTGTTTGAGAGGTAGGAATCAAATAATGAACGCCAGTAATACAAAAAGTAAACCAACAAGTAACCAAATTACCTTAACCGACGCTGCTGTTAAGCGCGTGAAATCGCTTATTAGCAATGCCGACAAGCCCGTCTTGGGTTTACGCGTCGGGGTCACGACAATGGGCTGCAATGGCCACAGTTATCTGGTTGAATATGCTGAAGAAAAAAAACCGCTCGAAGATGAAATTCAACAGGACGGCATTACTATTTTTGTTGATCCGCTGGCGATGATGTATCTTTTTGGCTCGACGATGGATTACGTAGAAGATAAATTGCAGTCGAGCTTTGTATTCGACAATCCCAACGAGACCGGCCGCTGCGGCTGCGGCGAATCTTTTAGCGTCGGTTAATTTCCTCAATATTTAGAGACATCATGGCCAAAATTACTTTTATCGATCCGAGCGGCAATTCAACCGAAGTGGATGCGCCGATCGGCAAGTCCGTGATGGAAATTGCCCAAACCAATAACCTCGATATTGAAGGCGCTTGCGAAGGTTCGCTGGCCTGCTCGACATGTCATGTCATTATCTCAACCGAATGGTACGACAAGCTTAGTTCGGTTGCTGAAGAGGAAGAGGATATGCTCGACCTCGCCCACGGTTTGACCCGGACATCCCGGCTGTGCTGCCAAATTGATATGACCGAAGAATTGGATGGGTTGGTCGTAACTTTGCCGGCTGAAACCCATAATCTGATGATATGAGTTTATTTGGGCGCTTGAAGTCAGACAATCAGGCCGATTGGGATGCCTACATTGAGCATGAATTTGTTGCTCAATTGGCGGACGGCTCCCTCGCCGAAGCCAGCTTTAAACATTACCTCGGCCAGGATTATCTGTTTCTGATCCATTTCGCCCGCGCTTACGCTTTGGCGGCATATAAAGCCGACAATTTGGCCGATATCAGACAAGCAGCCGGAGGCTTGGCAGCGATTGTTGATCTCGAAATGGATTTGCACGTAAAATTCTGCGCCGATTGGGGTATGAGTGAGGCCGATATGGAAGCCTTGCCGGAAGCGCCTGAAACCATGGCCTATACCCGTTATGTTCTGGAAAAGGGCCTGTCGGGGGATTTATTAGACCTCCATGTGGCCTTGGCGCCGTGCATTATTGGCTATGCGGAAATCGGCGCAGCGCTTAAAGACAAAGCTGCCGGTAATCCCTATGGCGCGTGGATTGAAATGTATGCATCGGAGGATTATCAAGCGGTGGCGAAGGCGGAAATTGAGCAGCTTGATAGTTTGCTGGCGACGCGTG
>CEQE01144251.1_pt1 | contig 10690 bp, 10 predicted proteins | sample 356201 | NCBI WGS metagenome assembly CEQE01 (sample SAMEA2619970, study PRJEB7988) | marine metagenome | biome: marine biome (ENVO:00000447); feature: mesopelagic zone (ENVO:00000213) & marine oxygen minimum zone (ENVO:01000065); material: "saline water (ENVO:00002010), including plankton...
GCGAGATACCGTCGGCGTCCAGTTTCTCGGCCACGGCGATGGCCTGCATTACCATTGCGCCGGTTGCGATGACGGTAACGTCGCTGCCTGTGCGTTTCACTTGCGCTCGTCCGAGAGGCACCAGGTGTTCGCCATCGGGTATCTCGGCGCGGGAGGTGTAGTAGAGGCCTTTCTGCTCGAAGAACATCACCGGATTCTCGTCACGAATCGCCGACTTCAGGAGCCCCAGGGCATCTGCCGGTGATGAAGGCATCACGACTTTGAGGCCCGCGACGTGACAGAACCAGTTCTCCGGGCTCTGTGAATGGTGGGGACCGGCGCCGGTCATGTAACCCTCGCCGCTGACGTTGACGCCGTACGGCATGCGCACCACCAGCGGGACATGCGTTGCACCCCGCGTCATGAAGTGCATTTTGGCCGCAACGGTGGATAGCTGGTCGAAGGCCACTGTTACGAAGTCTGCGAACTGTATCTCGACCACCGGGCGCATGCCTTCCATTGCCATGCCGATTGCGGCACCGGTGAATCCAGCCTCGGAGATCGGTGTGTCAATCACTCGATCGGCGCCAAAACGGTCGTAGAGCTTTCTCGTGGCGCCAAACAGGCCGCCCTGTCGGGCGACGTCCAGACCGATCACGATCACCTCTGCATCGCGCTCCATTTCTTCGTGTAACGCCTGGTTGATGGCCTGGATGTACAGAGTCTCTGTCATTGCTGTGCTCCTGTCGCTGGGCTGACGTCTAGGCGTAGGTGAGTGCTGCCGCTGCTTCTGGCGTCATCGGCGCGGGTTCGGCGCTTGCGTGTTTGGTGCTCTGGCCTTGTTCGCACGCAGCCCTGATCTCTTCGTCGATCTGTGCCTGGATGGCGGCCGCGGCCGCCTCGTCGAGAAGCCCGCGTTCGATCAATGCAGCACGCAGAATTTGTGCGCCGTCGCGTATTCGAGCCTCGGCCATTTCTTCAGCCGAACGCAGATCGGCTATGCCCTGGGCATGCGGCTCCCAGCGCGTGATGACCGCCTCGACCAGGGTCGGACCCCGACCGGCGCGCGCGCGCGCCAGCGCTTGCGTTGCGACCTCGTACACTGCCAGTGCGTCGTGGCCGTCTACCGTAACCCCCGGCATACCGTAGCCAGCCGCGCGGCTGGCAAAGTCTTCCGCGGCGGTAGCCTCGCTGGTCGGCATACTCACGGCAAAGCCATTGTTTTCGATGACGAACACGATCGGCAGACGTCGGGTACCGGCAAGGTTCATCGCCTCGTGGACGGCGCCCTCGTTTGCCGCCCCGTCACCGAAGAAGGTCACGGTGACAGTGTCTTTGCCACGAAAACGATCTGCCATCGCGATGCCGACGGACATCGGCACCCAGGTGCCGACCAGCCCGACGATGGAACACGTGCGTGGTCCGCCCTCGGTTTGTGCGTAATGGCTGGGGGCCTGACCAAACTGGCTCAGTACGGCGTCCGACAGACTGTAACCGCCACGCGCGTGAGCCAGCATCATTCCGGAACGGTGGCTCATCTGTACGCAATCATCGGGCCGAACGGCGAAGCCCACTCCCACGCCAATGGCCTCGTGACCGAGGCCCGAGTGGTGGCCGCTCAAGACGCCCTGCTTGTTCAACTCCGTGATTTCGTGTTCGGCAGACCGGCTGCCGGCCAGAGCGCGGTACATTGCTATCAGCTGCTCTTCGTTCAAGGCCATCTTGCTTCCCGCCGTCATTTCCACACGGCTGTTATACTCGCACGATGCCTGACTGCGGTGCCATAACCCCTTTCGGAAATCCACACGAGCCGGATCAGAACAGCCGGTGACGATCGTCGCAGGCATCATTGCCAACCCGGCTTCCGGTAGAGACATACGTCGACTGGTGGCGCACGCCTCGGTATTCGGAAACGATGAAAAAATCAACATCGTGCGCCGCGTTCTATTGGGCATGGCTGCGACCGGAGTCGATCGCGTGCTCTATATGCCCGATGGGCAGCGCCTGGTGGAGCGGGCGGTGGAAGAAATCGACTCGCACATGGAGGTCATCCGGGTCGGCGGGATCTTCAACGGCAAAGCGCTTGACACGGCCATTGCCGCGGCATCGATGCAGGCAGCGGGTGCCCGCGTCATCGTTAGTCTGGGTGGAGACGGCACCAATCGTATGGTGGCCAAGGGGGCCCTCGACGTTCCGCTGGTACCGATCTCGACCGGAACCAACAATGTGTTTCCGGTGATGGTCGAGGGGACGGTGGCTGGGATAGCGGCGGGAGCGCTGGCTGCGCGCGCGGCTGATCCCGCGGAAGTGGCGCCGCGCTGCAAAATGGTCGAGATAGAACTCCAGAACGACAAGCGTGAACTTGCGCTCATCGATGCCGTCGTGATGGGGCCTGGGTTCATAGGCAGTCGTGCGATCTGGGAGACAGACTCCGTTCGAGAGATTCTGCTCGCGCGGGCCCAATCCGACAGCGTGGGTATGTCGGCCCTCGGCGGTATGGTGATGCCGGTGAGCCAGGAGGAGGATTGCGGGCTGCACCTGGTGGTTGGTAAGACCGGGCGAGAGGAGCACAGCACCATCGAGGTCGAAGCAGCCATTGCACCGGGACTGATCGAGGCCGTTACCCTGGAACGATTCGAACGCATACCACTGGGTTGTGTTGTGCAGGTCTCTGGCCCTGCACTCCTGGCGCTCGATGGTGAACGCGAGATCGTGTTGCCAAAGGATCATATCGCACGGCTTTCGGTATTGCGTACTGGACCCCGAGTGGTGGATATCGCGCACTGTTTGGACGCCGCCCGGGCAAGCGGATTCTTCCGCCGGGAAAGCGCCGTGGAGCCAGTCAGATAGTGGCCGGACGAGCTAACGCGTCAGGTAAGCACGCCACGTTGTAGGAGGCTCTCCACGCGATCGGGGTCGATACCTGCCTCGGTGAATACCTCCCGGGTGTGTTCACCTGCGTCGGGAGCGGGTCCGCGCACTTCGATGTCCGCATCGCGGATGTAAAAGGGCGCTGAGACTACCTCCATAGCACCGCCGCGCTCATGCACCAGAATCGAGAACGCACCGCGTTCACGCAGGGCTGGATCCTCGATTACTTCTGGCAATTCGGCCACGGGCTCCCAGATGAGCCCGGAAGCGTCGAGCTTCTTGCGCCACGACTCGAGATCTTCCGTTGCAAACATGGCCTCGATCTCGGGGATCAGCTCCAAACCATGTTCCATGAGTCCAAGCAGGGTCTGGAAGCGCTCGTCCTTCTTCCAATCGGGTCGATCCATCATGTCGCAAAATGCCGGCCAGTAGGGCAGGGCCATGGGCATCACCACAGCAATCCAGCGCCGGTCCACCGTGCGATAGAAATTCCAGATGGGATTGGCTGGCAGGCGGCGGCTGGTCTTCTCCGGCTGCAGGCGGTCGTAGAGCGCGAGGCTCACGTCGCTCGCCATCGCCCAGATGCCCGTGCGCTGGAGAGTCACCTCCACGTACTGCCCCTCTCCGGTGGCATCCCGGACGCGCATGGCGGCGAGAATTGCAGTCATCAGATTAAGGGCCGTGATGCGGTCGCCGTAACCACCTCGTGACAACAAGGGCCCATCATCGCGATCGCCGAACACGGACATTGCGCCGGTACGGGCCCAGAATGCGGTCTGGTCGAATGCCTGACGTTCGCTGTCAGGGCCGGTCGTGCCGAATCCGGACAGCACGGCGTAGATGGCAGATGGTGCCACTTGGTGCACGTCATCGGCGGTGAGGCCGTAGCGTTCCAGTCGCCTCGGGATCAGATTGGTGATGAATACATCGGCCTCTGCGGCCAGGGCTCTTACCAGTTCCGCGCCTTCCGGGTCTTCCAGATCGACACACACGCCGCGTTTGCCGCGATTGTCGAACTGATAGCAGGGGTGAACGAACTCGTCACCCAGCAGCGCCTCGTACATTCGGCGGTAGCCGTCGCCGCCGGGCGGCTCCACCTTGATGACTTCCGCACCCATGTCAGCCATCAGCGAGGCGCAACTCGGGGCGGCCAGCCAGCTGGCCACCTCCAGGACACGAATCCCTTCCAGCGGTGCGGTCATAGCATCTCCATTTGCATCTGCCGCACACGCATATCGTTGGGCAAGCCTGCCAATGCCGATGTTTTGTGTGCCAGAGATAAAGCGCCTGAGATTACCGAGCCTGTTGGAGTGAGTCCACCGTGCAAGAAATCTGAAGACCCCTCGCTACAGTTTCGCGCGAGATTCATCAGGGCGCGGCGGCGATTTCCACCAGCACTCCGAAGTGATCGCTCTGCCAGATACCATCGACCGGCTGATTCAGCACCACGCGACTGGACACTATGCGGGCATGGCCGCTGAAGTGCATCGGGGAGCCCACGAGAACATGGTCGATGTGCCGATGATGATCCGTGTCCATCCAGTACCCTCCCTCCGTCGAGCAACTGTGCTACCTGATCTGGTTCGCCGGGTGTCCAGCCGGCCTCCTGGAACCCGATCAGATCCGGATTCAGAGTGATGATCTGTTCGTGCAATAGGGACATAGGCTGCCGGTATGGCTCAGCGTAGTTCTGGATTCTGATCGTCAACACCCGTAGTGAGCGATCAAACTTCGGTACCGGCGTGGCAGAGCTCTGTGGCTCGAATGCTCCCACCGACGCGGTCGATGCGAACAGTGCAACGATCGCTAGCATGAATATCTGTAATACTGCTAGCCGGGTTTTCATCGGCTCCATCTCTGAGCTCATGACTTTCTGACTCCACACTCTAGTCTTACCCCGTCATTCCAATGCGTATAGCCCACAGATGCAGTCGGGCACGCACCAGGATAAAATAGGATTTCCTAGCTTTTTGTGCCGATAACGATGCTCAAATTTTCAAAACGATCAATATTGTTGCTCGCTGTGCTCTTCAGTGTGCAGGTGGGGGCTGATATTAAGCGCACCACGACCGGTAAGCCGGATCTGACGGGCGTGTACGACACGGGCATCTTAACGCCCACGGAGCGCCCCGAGTGGTTGGGTGAGACCGAGTACCTTTATCCGTGGGTAGCCAGTTTTCTCAACTGGGTGTTTAAGGTGGCGTCCGAGTGGGCCATCGGCCGAGACAGCGATTCCGATCGCGAAGCACCGCCTGTCGGCGGTGATGGCAACAACACGGCCGGTGCCGGGGGGGTCGGTGGCTATAACCTTTTCTGGGTAGACCCGGGTAGCTCGCTTGGTACCGTAAACGACAAAGTGCCCACGTCGATCGTGTACGACCCGCCGAACGGGCGCTATCCAGAGGCACAACCGGGCTTCGCGGAGCGAATGGGAGTGCGCTATAAGAGCTTCATCCACGAAAACACTGGAACCGCAACGTGGTTGAACGACGAGGGTCCCGGCCCGTTCGACGGTCCGGAAACGCTTGCACCTTCCGAGCGCTGCCTGATTTCCTTCGCGGCCACGGTGCCGACCATTCCGAGCCTCTACAACAATTACAAGAGCATCACCCAGACCGAGACGCATATCATGATTCTCCAGGAAATGGTGCATGACGCCCGTATCATTCGTCTCGATGATAGCCATTCACCGGCGGACAACCGTAAGTGGTTGGGCGATTCCATCGGACACTGGGAAGGTGACGTGCTCGTGGTGGAGAGCACGAATTTCAGGCGGATCAACGGATTGCCCGGAGCGGATGAAAACCTGCACGTGGTTGAGCGCTTCACCCTCCAGGAGGATGGCAACCTCTACTACGACTTTACCGTGACCGACGAAACCGCCTGGACGGCACCGTGGAGCGGCAGATACGTCTGGCAGTCGAAACCTGACAGCAGGGTTTATGAATATGCCTGCCACGAGGGTAACTACGCGATGGGCAACATACTGCGCGGCGCACGTTTGCTGGAAGCGGAGTGGCGAGAGCGAGAGGAGTTGGCCACCACGCTGGGGTCAGAGGCGCCCGAAGGCCCTTAGAGCGAGGAGCAACCCAGGGTCAGTCGGTATCCGGACGGCCAATCACCTGGGCTCGTGTGTAGATCAGCCGGTAGGATGCGCAGACGCCCGCAGCGCAATCGGTGCACTGAGGTCCGAGTTCCGCAGGTGCGAGCTGTGTTGTTTTCACCTCGAAGCCGAGCGATGTATACAACTCGACCGCTTCCTCGGTGCGCTCGGCATCCGCCAGATACCTGCGTACCCATCCCTCGGCAACGAGCGTTTGGTCGGCCGGAATATCAAACCCTTCATCACCTGAGGTGGCTGACGGGCAGGATTCACAGTTGGCTGCCATGTCCCGCTACGTCTGAGCCCTTTGTGCTGTGCCAGCGTCCGCTGAGGAGCCCTGCTCGCGAAGCTTCTCCAGGCGCCGGTGCCCGAGGATGGCCGCGCCGAGCGCACCGACATATTGCACCATCTCGGGATCCGGCACGTTGACCTCACTCTTGAGTTGTTCGCGAACACTCCTGGCCATGGTCTCAAAACGCAGAATACCGCCCATCAATGTGTATTCCGGCTCCGCCTTCACGCGTCTTATCAGCTGAACGCATCGACCGACGAGAGACTCGATCGCACCCTGCATGATTTCGGCGGGAGACGTTCCGAGCGAGAGATGATTGATTACCTCGGATTCCGCGAACACCGCGCAAACACCTGAAATGGGTACCGGCTCTTTGGATGTGAGCGTCAGCGGCCCGACCTCCTCGGTCGCATAGCCCATGTAGTGAGCCGTCTTCTCGAGAAATGCGCCCGTTCCCGCGGCACATTTGTCATTGAGTCGAAACGAGAGCACCTTGCTGGACTCGTCTATTCTGCTGGCCTTCATGGTCTGTCCGCCTACATCCAAAATGGTTTGGGTACGCGGAAAAAGATGAGCCGCACCCCGTGCCGTGGCTGTGAGGTCCGTTACATGGATGTCTTTGAACTCGGCTTGGTGGCGGCCGATGCCCGTGGCGATGACGTACTCGACATCATCGCGGCTCACGCCGGCATCCTGCATCGCAGTCTGATAGGTTCGCTCCGAAACGACGTTGAGCTTGAAACCCGTCTGGCTGATGCCGCGACCCAGCACTTCGTTGCGTTCGTTGAGAACGATCGCCTTGGTGTATGTCGAGCCAACATCGATTCCGGCCGTAATCGTCATGATGAAGCCTCCTGTGATTTGGCAAGTGAACGGCTGGACAGAATCTCATCCAGCGCAAACAGTGCGGCACCGAGGGCGCCCATGAAGTGTGACTCTTCGCTGACGTTGAGCGTGCGTTCGAGCTTTTCTTCCAGCGCCTTGATCATGGCGGTGTTGAGGGTCACACCACCCGTGAAGGTCACCTGTTCGTCGATTCCGACGCGACGCAGCAAGGCTGCCGAGCGGATGGCGATGGACTTGTGCACACCCCACAGGATGTCTTCGATCTTCTTGCCCTTGCCAAGCCAGGACAGTACCTCGGATTCCGCAAATACGGTGCAGGTGGTACTGATGCGGACCGGTCTTTTGGATTCGAGTGCCGTCGGCCCCAGTGCGTCCAGCGGTAACTCGAGAGCCGAGGCAGCCGCGCCCAGAAAGCGGCCGGTACCGGCCGCGCACTTGTCGTTCATGCAGAAATCGACGATGTTACCGGCTTCGTCCACACTGATTGCCTTGGTGTCCTGACCACCCATGTCGATGACCGTGCGTGTGCCGGGGAACATGTGTACCGCACCGCGCCCATGGCAGCTTATCTCCGTGACCTGGGCGTTGCCGAATGTCACTCGATAGCGCCCGTAACCGGTGCCGATGACGTACTCCACTTCCACATCGCGTAGTGCGGCGTCGTCCAGCGCGCGCGCGAAGACGTTTTCTGCTGCCGCTATTACGTTGGCACCTGTGTCGATCAGCGCTTTCCCGGCAATCTCTCCACTCTCGTCGAGAATGACCGCCTTGGTCTGCGTCGACCCCACGTCAACCCCTGCTGCGTATGCCATAGTCCACCTATTCCATTTGCGTCCTGTCCCGAATCGGGGGCAGGAACTAACTGATGCTTGCCTTCTGGCGCCGAGACGCCAGACCTTCGAAGAAGGCATCGATTCGGTTTTTCAACTGTGCCTCTGAAACGACGCGGCGATCCATCATGTCCGATTCGATGTACAGGCTCGGGATGTCGCGCTTCACCGCGAGGTAGCGCCGGCTGTCCGCGAGTCCGGTCGATGTGGTGCGACAACTCTTGATCGGGTGATAGATGATGCCGTCCAAGGCGAATTCGTCGATCGCGTCGGCCAGAATCCGATCCTGGTAGAACATGCTGTCCATCGCGTCTCGAACGCTGATGAGAATGCCTTCCGCAAGGCTTTCGAGCGGTTTGTTGAGGTCGTACTGAAATCCCCTGTTGGCGCCACCCGAGGCGAACCATAGATAGGTGGACGCAACGAAAGTGCCGTTCCATTCGGTGAACAGCTCCGTGAAGCGTCGAAAAATCGGATAGCAGGGGACGCCCACGATGGCGAGGCGGTACTGCTCGTCGGCCAACGTGCCGATCCCGTGTTTCGCCTTGTATTCCATCTCCTCGACCAGCCGCTTGAAGTATTCCGCACCCGTGCGCGTACCCCTGAATCCATTCGCCACTCCCAGATAGGCGGTTCCGTCGGTCAGCGCGTTGAACAGTGACGGCCGGCTCTTGTTGAGTTCGAGAATTCGCGCCCAGTAGGCGCTGACGTCGTTGGCGTAGCCGAGCACCTCACGGAGCTTGTCGATATCGAATTTCTTCCCCGTGACACGCTCGCACACGGCGATGAGTTCTTTGGTCTGGGCTTCGATGTAGCACCGGTCGTTTTCGAAATCCTCGTCCCCACGCCAGGTCTGACCATCCGCCTCGCGTGTACCGGGCACGTCGATTGTGACGATCGGGATTTGGTACATCCGCTCCCAGATCTCAGCCCATTTGATGTAGGTGTTGCAGGCATTGGTGAAGACGGCGAGGCTTGGTTTCGGAATCCTCCCCATGGGATGTTCGCCATCGCGCAATTGTATGGCGACATCGGCTTTTACGTAGCCGCAGATATCGGGGGAGTAGCCATAATCCTCGGCTTCGCTCAGATATTCGTGGGCCACGCGGCGAACGGCGGTCTGAAGCGAGTTGATTTCGGGAAACACCACCGGCAGATCGAAGGTCTTGAGAATCTCGTTGAAGCTGCCCATGACGAACACGTAGGCCGACTGACCGCCCTGTTGCGCGGTCTCATCGAGTTCGGCAAACCACTGGCGGAACAGCTTGGATCCCTCCCGGTTGCCGCGTCCAACCAGATCTTCGGGATTTGTTTGGTTAGTCATCGGATCCTCCTCGCTAAGCGAACAGCAGATTTTCAAGAAACGTATCGACCTGGAGTTCGAGGTTGTCGAACGAGGTCATGTTCTCTTCGAACTCGGTGACGAAGTACGGAATATTCTCGGCATCGAGCATGTGTGTGTAGGTCACCTGTTCCTCTAGACCGGGTTCGCACATCTTGGCTGCCGCTACGATGGTCGCGTCCGCGTTCGAGTTCTGAATACGCTGGCGCAGCATTTCTTCCTTGAGCTTGCGATTGTCGTGCTGCACGGGGCTGTAGGAGGATTGCTCGATATACGCTTCAGCGAGATTGAACATGACATCCGAATCGGTACTGACATCGCTCGTGATCCAGCGCAGCCCGATGAGAAAGTCGTCGTCCACGATGTAGCAGGTGCGACCCAGCATGCGGACGAGGTCGAGGGGAGGCTGCTCGCAGAACCCACCCTCGAACACCACTCGAATCCGATCCTGCTCCCTGGCATCCCGGCCGCTGATCTGAGGCAGCAGTGTCGTTAGTATCTCGTTGTGCTCTTCGCGGGGGATCAGGCCGCCTATCGAAACCAGGCAGTATGCGTCTTCGGCAGACACCAGCCAGGGTGTTTCGCGCTTGATGGTGTACAACTCGCGCAGCAAACGCCGATTCTCGTTGAACACAACAACCGAATGGCGCAGGTCGTCCTGGCTGACCTCACGTCCGGCGACTTCTTCTATCGTACGCTTGAGCCTCGTGTACTCGCCTTTGAGATAGATGGCGCTGTGTGCGGAATTCGGATTCTGGGGGAGGTAGAGAATCTGACAGGGATAGTCGTAGTTGCGTCCCCATATTGCCGCGAGATTGCGCGCCGCATCACAAATCGGGTGCGTGACGAACATATCCAGCTGCAGGGTCCCGGCCAATGATGTCTCCAGCGATGTTTTGAGAATGGAGCAGAGGTAGGACCCGAAATGTGAGTCGGCATAGGTGGATTCGACCGGAGCGCCGCGCATCTTTACCGGAAGCATGCCGGCGGCGTGTGCGATTTCCTCGGGAAAATAGGTCTGAAAATGCCCCAGTACCCTGCCTCCCGTCTCTCGCCAGCGCCGGACAGTGGGAAACTCGACGTCCTCCACGGTTTCGCGAATCTGGTACAGCGCATCGTCCAGGCTCTGGTCACGCCACTCATCGAATATTCGTGTACTCATCGCTTCGTGCTCCGTCTTGCGGCCCCGTGAAAAAATAGCTCCAGCGAGTGGTCGAGCTTGGTCTGCACGTCTACCAGCATCTTGTCGGCATAGGCGTTGAGAATGACCTCGACCATCGCAACGAAATGCCAGGACAACAGTCGGACGTCGGCGGGCTTGAGCTCGCCATCGCGAATGCCATCGCGAATGACCGTCTCCACGATACTCGGCAGTGATAACTGATAGAGGCTGATCAGCCTGGTCCGTGAGGCTGTTTTGAATACGT
>CEQE01126904.1_pt1 | contig 10688 bp, 10 predicted proteins | sample 356201 | NCBI WGS metagenome assembly CEQE01 (sample SAMEA2619970, study PRJEB7988) | marine metagenome | biome: marine biome (ENVO:00000447); feature: mesopelagic zone (ENVO:00000213) & marine oxygen minimum zone (ENVO:01000065); material: "saline water (ENVO:00002010), including plankton...
TTCGGCCACTGAAGCGGCCGTCGACTGTAGCGGGAGGCTGATCATCGTCGACAGCCGGTCGGGGTATTGCCCGGCAGTGCGTACCAGCGAGTCGTTGGACAGGGCGGCGAGTCGGGCCGCGGTTGAGGCGGGCAATGCGTAGGTGAACATCTGGGGGCGGGCACTAAGTACTTGGTGGTCCACCCCGGCCTCGTCCATCTGGGCCAGCCGGACGTCGAGGTCGACTACCGAGCGCGGAATCGGCCCGTTGACGACACCGCTCGGGTAGCAGAAGAAGACAGTCTCGCCATGGCGCTGCAAGTCGGGTACGACGTCAGGGCAGATATCGCGCATCGCCTCGAGTTCGTCGAGCGGTGCGGCGTGGGCATGTATGTCGATGGTGGGCATAGAGGCGGTCAGCAGGCGCCGGCGACGTTCATGACGAACCCGAGCATCGTGTAGTAGCCGACCAGAGCGCTGAGCTCGACGGCACCCGCGGTGCCCACCCGTGCTTCGATGGCTCCCAGTGTCAAGTCCGAGACCGTGCTCCCGGCACAGAGTTCACGTACGAAAACCACGATCTCGGCATCGCTCAGGTCGAGGTCCTCGTCGCCGGTTTCGATCGCAGCGATTGTGTCCTCGGATACCCCTTCTTTCCGGGCCAACTCAACGTGGCTGTCCCACTCGAACTGGCAACGGTGGGCCTGAGCGGCAGTGATGATCGCCAACTCTCGGTCGTGGTCGGACAGACCACCCTCGTATCGGATTTGATGCCCCAGTTCGGCAGCTGGCCGGGCGATTCCGGGCACGTGGAGTAACACCTCGTAGGGTCTGATCATCCGGCCGCGGCTCTCAACAATCCAGTCGAACACCGCTTGCTGGTCGGAGTTGAGACCCTCTCGGTTGCTAATGAGGGGTAGGCGGGCCATCTCAGCCCCCGATCTTGAACAGACGGGCCGCGTTGGCCCCCAAGATGCGTGTGCGGGATTCGTCGCCGAGATCAGCCTTGGCAAGGAAGGCGAGAGGGTCGGTCGGTCCCATGTCGTAGGGGTAGTCAGTGCCGAGCAGCACGTGCTCGTCACCGTATTCGTCGACGAGGTATTCGACCATCCGCGGATTGAACACGGTCGTGTCGAAGTGGAGCTTGTGCAGGTACTCGCTGGGCTTGTGGTCGATGTGACGCCTCAACTCGGGCCGCACACCCCAGGCATGGTCGGTACGGGCGAAGTAGTAGGGCAGGTAGCCGCCACCGTGTACGACGACCATTTTCAAATCGGGATGCCGGTGCCACACGCCGCCCAAGATCATCCTCGATACGGCCAGCGTAGACGCGAGCGGCATGCAGACGACGTTGACCAAGTAGTAGTCATCCATCCGTTGACCGTGGGTAAAGCCCATCGGGTGCATGATCACTGCCATGTCTAGTTCGACAGCCTTCTCCCATACGGGGTCGTAGCGGCGGTCGTCGAGATCGCCGCCGTTGACATCGGCGTTGATCTCGAAGCCGTGCATTCCGAAGTCCCGGTTGGCCTCGATCATCACCTCAACTGCGAGGTCGGGGTGGGCCATCGGGAGGTTGGCTACGGCTGCGAACCGGTCGGGGTGGGTCGCCAGGATCTCAGCGAAGCGCTCGTGTTGGAGGCGGCAGGCCCTGACCGCCAGTTCTGGTTCAAGCCAGTAGAAGTACTCTGTTGGTGATACCGACAGGATCTGCAGGTCGACTCCCTGCTTGTCCATGTCTTCGATTCGCGCCTCAGGCTGTTGAAACTTCGCCACCTGGTCGGGTTGGCTGCGGAGTTCGCGGTTGTATCGCAGGCTCTCCTCGGGTGAGAAGAAGGTGCGGGGATCCATCTCCGGTTTGAAGTGCGGCCTGGCCAACTCGGCTCCAGCAGGTACTGCGAGGTGAGTGTGCACATCGACGCACAAGCACGGCGGCTTTGTCACCGCTGACTGCTCCCACTTTGGGCCCAACTCGGGCCACCACTCGTCGGTCATCGATCTTCCCTGCGATTCGGGTTAGGCGACGTCAGCCGGCTCGGGCACCGTGGTGATGCCGGTGGCGACCAACCCCGCTATCTCGTCTTCATCGAGGTCCACTTCAGTACTCAGTATCTCGTGGCTGTGTTGGCCCAATGTCGGGGGCGGTCGTCGCACCGACGCCGGTGTGCCGAACATCTGAAACGGCACGCCCACCAACGGCAGGGCACCCACCGTCGGATGATCGATCTCGGCCACCATGCCCCGGGCGGCCGTCTGTGGTGATGCCAGGGCTTCGGCCACGCTGTTGATCGAACTGCACGGGATGCCAGCGGCGACCAGTGTGTTGCTCCATTCGGCCCGAGTTCGTCTTGCCATCGTTTTGCGGACGAGCCCATCGATGAGATCACGGTTGCCAACCCTGTCGGCGTTGCAGGCGAAGCGCTCGTCCTCGGCCCATTCAGGGTGGCCGAGAGCGTCCGAGAACTTGGCGAACTGCTCGTCGTTGCCGACCGAAACAGCGAGTTCGCCGTCGGTGGTCGGGTACGTGCGGTAGGGGACGATGTTGGGGTGGCCGTTGCCGTAGCGGACGGCATCGGTCCCACTCACGAGATGGTTGGCAGCGACGTTGGCCAGCATCTGCAGGCCGGTGTCGTGCAGTGACACCTCGACTTGCTGGCCTCGGCCGGTGCGCTCCCGGGCCGCCAGTCCACCGAGAATTGAGATGGTTGCCAACATCCCGGTGCAGATGTCGACGATGGCGACCCCCAGCTTCATCGACTCTCCGTCAGGCTCGCCGGTGATCGCCATCAGGCCGGTCTCGGCCTGGAGGATGAAGTCGTAGCCGGGCATTCCCGCCTTCGGTCCGAAAGTTCCGTACCCGGAGATGGTTGCGCGCACTGCTCGTGGCGCGTTGGCCTCGTACCACTCGTCGGTGAGTCCCCACCGATCGAGGGTGCCGAACTTGAAGTTGTCGATCACGACGTCGGCGGTCGAGATCAAGCGACGGAGTACATCGAGACCGGACTCGGAGTGAAGGTTGAGTGTCAGGCTCCGCTTGTTGCGGTTGACGCCGAGGAAATACGCTGACTCCCCACCGGTAAACGGCGGGCCCCAACTGCGGGTGTCATCACCCTTTCCCGGCTGCTCGACCTTGACCACGTCGGCGCCCATGTCACCCAACCACATTCCGCACATGGGACCGGCCAGAACCCGGGTGAGGTCGATGACCCGGAAGTGGTGGAGCGCACCTTCGGCGGTCACTGAGCAGCCGTCCCGCGGGCATCCTTGGATCTGTCACTCTGGTTCCGCCCCTCGCTGTAGTCGTCCATGTAGGTGTCGAGGGCGTCGCGGTTGCGCTCGCGAAACTGCTGAAAGTCAGCTGGCCGTCGCTCGAGGAAAGCGTTCATCCCCTCGAGGGACTCCTCGGTGCCCCAGATGTTGGCGAGCAGTTCCATGCCGTGCTGCCAAGCCGGGTAGAGAGCATCGCCGTCGAAGTTGAGTGCCACCTTGGTGGATCTGATCGTCTGGGAGCTGTAGCCCCGGATCTCCTCGACGATCTCCTCGACCCGGCCTTGGAGCGCTCCGGCGGGGAGGGCCTCGTTGGCAAGGCCGATCTCGGCCGCTTTCGCGCCCGAGTACTGCTTGCAGAGGAAGATCATCTCCTTGGCTCGGCGCTCACCGATCAGCTTGCCGATGTACTGGGTGGCGCCGACAGTGGGGCAGGCGCCGACCCGGGCCCCGGTCTGACCAAAGATCGAGTCTTCGGCGGCAATCACCAGATCGCACCACAGCATCAACTCGTGGCCCCCGCCGACGCAGGCGCCCTCGACCATCGCTATGACGGGGATGGGCAGGTTGCGACAGGTCATGGCCACCTTCTGCATGCGGTCGTTCCACATGTGGGAGTTGGCCTTGTTGAGCTTCATCATGGCGTGGAAGTCGCCGCCGGCAGAGAAGTGTCCGCCGACGCCGTAAACCACCGCTGCCACGATGGTTGGGTCCTCCCTGGTCGAGTTCAGCGCGTCGGCCAGTTCATCGAGGGTTTGTTCGCGGAAGGCATTGCGCACTTCGGGTCGGTTGATCCCGATCCAGGCAGCGTTGTCGCGGACCTCATGGACTATTTCAGCATATGTCATGATATTTGCTCATTATTCGGCGTGGAAACCCGGCGGTTCAGGAAACGGTATATTGTATACGATCGCTGTCGGCCAGTGGGAGAGGTGAGGCTTTGTGGCAGGGGCCTCGATGACTACTCGGCTGGTGTGGCCCTTTGGCACTGCCACCAGTTCCCGCGAGCGACTGGCGATCGCCATCGCGGTCGGTGCAATGGGGACCCTGGGTTTCTCGGTCACGTCGCCAATCCTCCCCGATCTGGCCGACGAGTTCGAAGTCTCGCGCAGTGCGATCGGGCTGGTGCAGGCGTCGGTGTCGATCGCCGGAGTCCTGTTCTCGGCGATCATCGGCTACTTCGCCGACCGGGTCGGCCGCCGTCGGGTGATACTGATCTCGCTCGCTCTGTTCTCGACGTTTGGTGTAGCTAGTTTCTTCGCTCGCTCGTTTTGGTCGCTTGTCGGCGTCCGGTTCGTCCAGGGGATCGGAACGTCGGGGATCCTCGGTGTCGGCATCGTGCTGATCGGGGACACCTTCGAGGGCGCCGCCCGAACCCGGGCGATGGGCCTCAACACCGGCGGCCTCCAACTCACCGCGATGATGGGGCCGGTGCTGGCGGGACTCCTGGCTGCTGGAGGCACGTTCCGGCCCTTTCTGATCTTCCTCATCGGGATACCGCTGGCGGCATGGGCGAGCCGGATGCCCAGCGACCGACCGGAGGTGGATGTCGAGCGGCCCACCCGGCACCTGGTCGAATGCGTCGGGATGATGCGTCGGGAGAAGACCCTCGTTGACTATCTGGGGATCCTCGTGGCCACGTTCATGGCCGTGTATGTCCTGCACGGTCTCGGGTTGACAGTCACCCCGTTGCTGCTTGCCGACGAGTTCGACGTTGGCGTGTCAGCTCGCGGATTCATCATCGCCATGTTCCAACTGGGCACCATCTTGGTGGCCTTCAGGATCGGGGTTCTCCTCGATCGTCTCGGGGCCCACCGCCTGGTGACCCTTGCGTTCGTGTCGATGGCTCTCGGAGCTGGGTTCGCGGCGCTGGCGCCCACCGCCCTAGTCGTCGGTCTGGGACTCGCCATTGCCGGCATCGGATTCGGGGCGTTCTTGCCCCAAGCCCAATCCTATGCAGCGTCGGTCGGGGGTGTCCGGTACCGGGGCCTTACGGTGCTGCTGTGGGTGTCGGCCATCAGGGTCGCCCAGATGGCCGGACCACCTACGGGCTCTGTCGTCTACGACGCCATCGGACCCACTGTCCCGTTCGGCGTCGCTGCGGTTGTAGCGGGCCTAATCGCCCTCTGTTGGATCCCGCTGCGACGGGTGCTGTCATCCCCCGTCGAAGTCACCGGCTGACACGCGTTCCGTCGGGATGCGGTGTCGCCGGCCGGTCATCCTCCATGATCCGGATCCAATGGGATCCGCCCGATCCCGGCCCGTCTGCGCATGACCTCCATCAACGAGGAGTTGTCGGCGTCACCCAGGCCGCCCTCCTCGGCCTCGACCAGTGCCTCCCGGACGACGTTGGCCAGCGCCCGGGAGGCCCCAATCCGGTCGGCATGGTCGTTGATCAGACGGGAGTCCTTGTGACTCTGGCGGACACGGGACGCCGGCGGGTGATGGTCACCGGAGACCATCCGTCCGCCCCATATGTCCATCGCCTTGGAGTACGCGGCGCTGTCGCGCAGGATCGCCAGGACCGGTTCGAGGTCTAGGCCGGCCTTCTCTGCGACGGCCAGGCCTTCGGCCACGACCGCGCGGTTGACCGACAGAACGTGGTTGACCACCAGCTTGGTGCGCGAGCCCGCTCCGACACCTCCAACTGCGTAGACCGCTCGACCCGTGGACTCCAGCATTTCACGGGCTGCCTCGACGTGGCCAGGTTCCCCGCCGATCATGAAGATGATGTCGCGTTCGCGGGCTTGAGCGGCATTGCCGGAGATGGTCGCGTCCACATAGCCGACGCCGTGGTCGGCCAGAAGGGCTGCCACCTCCAGGGAGTCGTCCGGATCTACTGTGGTGGTGTCGACCACCAGAAGGTGGTGGGGGTCGGCGGCGACGATCTCGGCGCAGACCGATTTCATGATCTCGCTGTTGGGGAGCGAGAGCAGAACAATCTCGACTCTTCCCACGACGGCGGTCACTGAATCGGCCACCGTCCCGCCGCGGGCCTCGTGTTCGACAGTCCGGTCCGTGTCGGGGTCGTACCCGATAACCGGTCCTTGTTCCAGCAGGTGGGCAGCCATCGTGCCACCCATCAGCCCGAGCCCCACGACACCGACCGGTCGTGCCATCAGAAGCGGTAGAAGCGCGCCGGGTTGTCGATGAGAACCGCACTGCGTAGATCGGGATCGTCTATCCAACTCCCGAGTGTGTCGACCAGGTCGCCGTCGTCAGGGGTGTGGTCGTACTTGTTCGGATGAGGCCAGTCGGTTGCCCACATGATCCGGTCGGGTGCGGTCTCTAGGAGTGCCTGGGCCAGTGGGGCGACGTCGTCGTATCCGGGTGGTCCGACGCTGGTCACGCGATCGGCCCCTGAGATCTTCGCCCAGGTGTTGCCGGCACGCACGAGCGACAGCAACGCTTGGAACCCTTTCGCCTCCACGCCGTCAGCGGCCGGTTGGTAGGCGAAGTGGGCAATCGACGTCGGCACTGGCAGGTCCCGGAGGGTCGCTGCCATCTCGACCATCTCCCTGCCGGGGAACAGGAACTCCACGTGCCAGCCGAGTGGAGCGATGCGGTCACACATCCGAGGGAGGTCGGACCAGCTGATGGGCATACCGCCCTTGTTGTCGGTGTTGAGGCGTATGCCTCGCACGCCCCGGTCGTCCAGACGACGGAGTTCCTCGTCGCTGACACTCATGTCGAGGGCCACGACAGCGCGGGCCCGGTGTGGCGTCTCGGCGTTTAGCACGTCGACGGCATCGAGAATGGCGCTGTTATCGGTCCCGTAAACCGACGGCTGGGTCAGGACCACCCGTTCGATCCCGATGGTCCGATGCATGTTCCGGAGGTCGTCGACGGTGGAGTCAGGTGGGGTGTAGCCGCGGTCGGGTGACAACTCGTACTGCGACGCGAACACGTGCACGTGCGTGTCGACGCTGCCGGCGGGGAACTCGGTGACCGGTTTCCGGGGGCTACGAGTCGGGGCCAGGCACTCAGCAATGGATACCGTCATGGACCGTGCTCATTGGAGTTCGGGGCCGGTTGTAGGCCCATCAAGAGAAGAATATATGATGCAATATCTATCAGGTCCAGCAGGCACCAGTTCCGGAGGCTGATTTGCGAGCACATCGAGCCGATGGACCGGTGATCGACATCCACTGCCATCGGGAATGTGGCCCAGCGACCGAGATGATGAGGGTCGAGGAGGACAAGATCGGCCGGGTGCGTCTCGCGTACGGGAGCGATCTCACCCGCGAGGTGAATCGCCGCCAGCTCGATCACCTGCGTCCGAAGATGGACTTCTTGGAGGTCCGCCTCGAGGACATGGACCGGATGGGTGTCGACATCCAGGCGGTCGCCGTGTCGGTATACCAGTACTACTACTGGGCCGATCCCGTTGTGGGGGCCAGGGTCTGCAGGGTTATCAACGAGGAGTTGGTCGAGTCCACCTCGAAGCACCCGGGACGGTTCGCCCCTCTCGGAACCGTGCCCCTCCAGGACGCCGATGCCGCGGTTGCCGAAACGCGGTACTGCGTCCAAGAGCTTGGTATGCGCGGCCTCGAGATCGGCAGTCATGTCGAGGGTGGGGAGATTGCCGATCAGCGCCTCGAACCGTTCTGGGCCGAGGTCGAACGCCTCGGGGCCGTGGTGGTCGTGCACACCGAGGGCCACATCCACAAGGATCGGCTCCAGGGCCATAACTTCGTGAACATCATCGGCCATGCGTTTGAGGCGACGCTCGCGACCGCCCATCTCATCTTCAACGGTGTGATGGAGCGCTACCCCGGACTGAAGATCGTGGTCGTCCACGGGGGTGGTTACCTGCCCGCGTACGCAGGTCGGATCGACCACGCGTGGAGAGCGCGGGAAGACGTGAGCGAGGGAGTGCCCCGGCTGCCAACCGACTACCTGAAGCGATTCTTCTTCGACACGATGGTCTTCGAGCCCGATCAGCTCGAATTCTTGATTGAGAAGTACGGCGCTGACCACGTGATGCTCGGCACCGACTACCCGTACGACATGGGGGACGAGGATCCCCTCGTGCTGATCGGCTCGGTTCCCGGCCTCGAGCAGACCCAGATCGACTTGATCGCGGGAGGCAACGCCGCCCGCCTCCTCGGATTCGACTGAGGATCGACGAGCGACCCGCAAAGGAGAAGCATGAGCGGCATAGGACTGGCGGTGATCGGCTGCGGAACGATCGGACGGATACGAGCCGTCATCGCCCGCGAGTATTCGGGTATCGACTGGCTCGGCCTTTGCGACATCCATGAGCCGACGGCCAAGCAGTTGGCGGTCGACACCAACGCCGACTTCGTCACCACCGACATCGCCGAGTTGCTCGCACAACCTCAGGTGACCGCCGTCATCGTCGCCACTGACGAGCGCGAACACGTCGACCCGATAATGCAGTCAGTGGCCTACGGGTTCCCACTGTTCATCGAGAAACCGCTGGCGACCGACCCCGTCGAGTCCGCGGCTGTACTCGCCGCTATCGAGGAGAAGGCGATCGATGCAGTGGTCGGCTACACCCAGCGGTTTCGTCGGCGGTTCCTGACAGTGAAACAGCGGCTGCGCGACGGCCAGATCGGTGACGTCACCAGTGTGGTCACGCGGGCACTCATGAACCGCATGGTCGTCGAGGCCACCCTCAGCAAGGCCGACGACCGTACGAACCTCACGCCGATGGTCGTGTCCGGGACTCATGGCCTCGACATGAGCATGTGGCTCATGGAGGGCAAGTCACCGGTCGAGGTATACGCCCGTTCCATCGACAAGGTGCTGGGCGAGTGGGACACCTTCGACGCCACGTTCGGTCTGTTCACGATGGATGACGGAACGTTGTTCAGCATGAATATCAGTTGGGCCCTGCCCGTCGTGTGGCCGGGCGCGGTCTACGGCCTTGAGATCGGCATCGTCGGCACCCAGGGGGTCATCGACATCGAGGACACCCATCGCGATGTCATTGTGGCCTCGGAGATTCCCCAGCCCGCGGGCTACCGCTCGCGCGGCTTCGAGGCGCCCGCCGACCGTCACGTCGACTTCGTAGGTAGCTATCCGCCGGGAGATCTGTCCGCCGGGCTGTTGTGGGGGCCGATGCGCGAGGAGACGGCGACTTGGTTCAGCCGGCTCAACCGGGGCATTGCCACTCCTCACGCCACGGCGGCCGAGGGGCACCGCAACCTCCTGTTGACCATGGCGATGGACCTGTCGGCCCGCCGGGGTGAGCCGGTGGGGCTGCCGATCGACCCCGGAGAACTCAAACAGTGACAGAAGTGAAAGGGCCGCAGAGATGGACCAGTTGAGAGTTGCCGTCATCGGAACCGGGTGGTGCGGCGGAATACGGGCAGTGGCCTGTGCCAGGCATCCGATGGTCGCTGAACTCCACATAGCTGAGACCAACCCGGAACGCCGGGCCGAGATGGACAAGATGATCGACCCGACCACTAGCACCGGCGATTGGGAGACCTTGCTCGGGGTTGGCGGACTCGATGTGGTCATGGTCTCGGCCACGCCCGAGACGACGCACTATCCGATGGCCAAGGCCGCGCTCGAGGCCGGCAAGCATGTGCTGCTCGAGAAGCCGATCGCGCTGACGCTCGAGGAGGCGGACGACCTCATTGGCACCGCCGAGTCGAAGGGCCTCAAGTTCACCGTCGCCTACTCACAGCGGTTCAACGGCAAGCAGGCGTTCGTCAAGCGCAGCGTCAATGACGGCAGTCTCGGCGATCCTCGCCACGTGCTGGTCAGTCGCCACGTCGGTCGCAAGCTCGGGGCCAAGATCGGCAACCGCACCAAGCTCTCACCGGCTGCCATGGAGGCGACCCACGACATCGACTTCTCCCTTTGGTGCCTCCAGCCACGCCGCCCCGTGCGCGTCTACTCACAGATGGCGTGGGGCATCCGCGAGGAGACGTTGGGGTTGCCGGACTCGCAGGTGACGATCATCACCATGGACGACGGCGCTGTCGTCACTGTCAACGCGGGGATGGCACTACCGGAGGGCGGCTACCCGAATGCAGCCACCTGTTGGATCGAGGTGGTGGGCACCGACGGAGCGGTGATGATCGACGACACCCACAAGGAGATCATCTACAACACGAGCGAACACGGCGTGCAGTTCCCGCTGTCGACCATGCCCGGCGAGTACGTCGAGGACATGTACGCAGGCCCGATGGAGCGCGAGACCATCGCCTTCCTCGAAGCGGTGATGTACGACAGGCCGGTGATGGTCGACCCCCTCGAGGCTCGGATGGCCATGGAGGTCTACATGGCGGCCGATCTTTCGGCCGCCCTCAACGAAGTGGTCGAGTTGCCGCTGAACCTTGATCAGCAAGTCCAGGCCCTGACGGCTTCGATCAGGCAGTAGCGCCCGACCCACTCAGTCGGACCACCAATCACCCCGTATCGCTAGTCGGGCGGCTTGTAGGGCGTTGGGCACGCTGAAACGG
>CEQE01008545.1_pt1 | contig 10679 bp, 8 predicted proteins | sample 356201 | NCBI WGS metagenome assembly CEQE01 (sample SAMEA2619970, study PRJEB7988) | marine metagenome | biome: marine biome (ENVO:00000447); feature: mesopelagic zone (ENVO:00000213) & marine oxygen minimum zone (ENVO:01000065); material: "saline water (ENVO:00002010), including plankton...
TCGTTGCATTATAATAATTTAATCATTGTTATATTATTGTTAGACAATAAAAATATATTACTTATTCAAAAATAAATAAATCCATTTAACCTAAATTTGAAACACTTATAAAGGATTATATATATGGATCATAATATCAGTGCAGCCACAGAAACCAAAACCCGGACTATACTACGGACTGTAAAGGGTATCCAAACCAGTGACGGGGCAGGGGTTAATCTCACCCGTATCATTGCCAGCCCAAACCTGGATATGCTGGATCCGTTTTTATTGCTGGATGAATTCGGCAGTGACGATCCCGATGACTACATTGCGGGGTTTCCACCCCACCCACACAGAGGATTTGAAACGATTACATATATGATTAATGGGAAATTTCGGCACAAGGATACGGCAGGCAATGAAGGATACCTAACGGACGGATCGGTGCAGTGGATGACAGCAGGAAAGGGTGTTATCCATAGCGAAATGCCCGAGCAGACCAAGGGCCTGGTCAGGGGATTTCAGCTATGGCTGAACTTGCCTAAGGAAAAAAAATGATTGAACCGTCCTACAACGATATCCCTGCTGAAAAAATTCCAATCGTCAGTTTCTCAGGTGGGAAGGCTAAAATCATTGCGGGTACATTTTTAGGTATTACCGGCCCCGGAAGGTCCCACACCGGGATGCTTTATTATGACATAACACTGGAAAAAGGATTCAATATCAGTATACCTGTCGAGGATGGATGGAATGGATTTTGCTATGTATATGAAGGAAAAATTTCTTGCGAGCAAACGCTCTTAAAAAGTCATCTTGGCGTTCTGAGTACAGAAGGTTTCTTTAGGTGTACTGCTAACGCGCACAACACTCGATTTATTATAGTGGCGGGAATGCCCTTGAATGAACCAGTTGCCCGCGGAGGCCCTTTTGTGATGAACACTAGAGGTGAAATACTTCAGGCTTTTGAAGATTATCATGCAGGACGTTTGGGTAAATAATATGATTCCAGAGGAACATTCCCATGATATGGGGGAGAAAATCCCCCATCTTTACTCCTAATAAATATAATCTAATTATCGGGCCATTCAGGAGGCGGTCCAACTTTGAGATCGGACCCACCCTTATTATCATACTCAGATAGAATGACCTTTAGGAGGATGGCCCCTCCTAACAGATCTATCTATAAATCCACAAAAAAAATCTCAAGGAAGTAGAGAAAGATTGTTTTTCTTATAATTTTAGAGAACTTTTTATAGATTCATTACCAATATAAAACTGAGGTGAATCTTGTGCTGGATCGAACTTTACTCTTTCCGCATCACATATCATTGCTGATGCTAAAGTATCTACTCTAAGTCCAAATCCTTTTGATTCAGATAATTGTTCTAACCATGTCTGCTCACCCTGAAGTCGTATTAACATGCCTGGCTTAAAAATAGAAACTCTATTAAAGGAGAAATTTGATATTATGGTTTGCTCTTTTTGACCAATAGTTTTTATATACAATAATGGATGAATCCAATCTTTAGCCCATAATTTATGGTTTGCACCCTTAGCTGATATTAGCGAAGCATGAGGGATATTAGCATTTGCAGCCATTTTAGCCGCTTCATTTGAAATACCTAATTCAATATTAATAAACTCTCTTGCTCCTCCTGCGCGGTGGCGTGTTGTACCTATACAATTAAAAAATACATCATTATTTTTCCAATACTCTTCAGTGGATGACAATTTGAAAAGTGATTCAATAACAACATCCATTAACTTATCATTTTTTTTACCGTCAAAGACTGGCCTTCTTCCGATAGAAGTAACTAACTTACAATTATGATTATTTAGGAGTTGATTCAATAGCTGTTTACCTGTAGCTCCAGTACCACCAATAATTATTGCTTTAAATCTATTTTTTCGATTTGGTGATGTGACTCGGTTAATCATATTTAAATCTACCCATCATCCCACAAAAAAAACTTCCGCCAATTTCCCCTGCCCCCTACTTTTTACAAATATATGGGGAAACAAAAAGCCCTGCTACTGGGAAGAGGATGCATCCTATGATTTATAGAATAATTTCTTAATAAATTTGTAAATAGATAGGACCAAATCATTCCTAACCACGAGGCGGCTACCACAACTTGGACAACTGGATAAAAATGAAATATACTCTGTTAATTTGGTTCTTCTCCAATTATGAGAACAAGATAAGCATTTCATCTCTTCTATTTACCCCATCCCCACTTTTTTACAAAGAGGTGAGGGAATAAAAAGCTCCGCTAACAGGAGGGGCTATTTAACATTTTAATCCAAAAAAATTTCCCATTCATCATCACCTTTCAATGGAATTGATATCCATTGGCCTTTTCCATATTTTTTGCCGTTGGCCAAAGTTGAAAATGTTGTGATAATCAATGCATATAACAACAAATTTGTTCATCATTAAATTAATCTAATATTGTAAATGTTACTGTATTTTATGTTGCATTTCTTTTTTGACAATATTTATGGGGTCACTGTTTTGTGATAAGGGGAACAAAGTAAATTCATAATGAAAATTATTTGGTTTGATTTGATGTTTCAATAATGGCTGTGCTCCCCAACTGTCTTCACCACCAATGCCCATTTGCAATTGATCAATATCTAAGCTTATTAAATCTCTGGTTACCATGTCGTAAGTATGCCTTTGTTGTTTGGTAGTTCCCATATGCCCAGTTGCACCACTTTTAGATTTTCCTAACCCGTCATCATAATCTCCCAATCTGAAATGGCTGGCATTCAGAGAAATTAATCCATGCACCATTAACCCTACTCCATCGTCATTTCGAAATGTTGACCAACGGACATCTATTTTATTTCCGTTTTCCTGGGGCCGAACATAAGGGTGGTATTGATCCTCCACTTTACCTGAAAAAATATCAACTTTTGTGCTGGCTTTTCTGTCAATATAACTTTCATGGGGTCCACGTCCGAACCATGTCATGTTATCGAACTCTCGTGGTATCTCCGTGGATAACCCAAACTTAGGAAGATTGGATAATTTTTTATTCTCCGTCTCAAACATGTGAGAAACGATTATTCTACCATCTCCACAAACCATATAGTTGAGATAACCGTAAGATGAAATAGTAGGATATTCAAACTTAACTGAAAATAAAACAATCGATTCTGATGAATTGCTATTAATCTCGATAATATTTTTTTTATCACTGGCGTAACGCCAAACTTCCATCCGCTTTGGCATTTGATTTCCAAAATCATTATCTATAGGAGTTCGCCAGAAATTTGGTTGCAGACCTTTCAACAAAAGTTCTTTGCCCTCCCATTTCCATGATTCTATAGTACCTGTTTCTTTAGAAAACACAACAGCAAAATCTTTGCCTATAATTTCAACTCGGTCTTTCTTTTCATTTACACTTTTGAATATTGGAAATTCTTGGGATTCTTTAAACGAATGATCTTTGTTAATTGTTGCTTCATTCAATATTTTTGAAAAAGAATAAAGTTCTGAAAACTTAAAAAGTGAAAACTGTTCCCAGGCAACTATATGGCCTTTTGGAACCAAACCTTTTTCTTCCTTTGTTCTAAATTCAAATTCAAGAAAATACTCCACTCCCGACTCTGTTTCAATTTCATCTATGGGAACTATAATGTTTATTTTTTCTTGGGGTTCAAGGTGTAGGTCATCAAGTACTTTGAATTTCAATACGTTTCCGTTAGACTTGATGAACCATGATATTTCAAATTCATCAGAATTTGTAAAAAAATGTTCATTAGTAATTTCTATTTCAAAAAGGCTGGGATCAATGGGTTTTATTAAAAAGTCCTGATATGCTTTTTTTGCTTCATAAAAATGGGGATTAGGTTTCCTGTCAGGTTGAACCAAGCCATTAATAAGGAAATTCCCATCACTGGGTGTGTTTGGAGGACCATAATCACCGCCATATGCAAAGTATTGTTGACCATCATCGGTTTTTTCCAATAACCCCTGGTCTACCCAGTCCCAGATACATCCTCCTTGCAATTGGGGGTGTTTGCGAATAGTTTTCCAGTAATCTGACATCCCTCCCAGACTATTTCCCATAGCATGCATATATTCACACATGATGAGCGGTCTTTTATGTTCTTTGGATGCCCATTTTTCAAGCTCAGAAATGCTGGGATACATTGGAGAATAAATATCCACATGGTCCCGAGCCAATGCCCGTTCATAATGGACCGGTCTTGAAGGGTCCCGCTCATGGATCAAGTTCGAACCGGCAATAAAATTGACACCATCACCTGCTTCATTTCCCATGGACCACATAATGATTGAAGGATGATTTTTATCACGTTCAACCATGCGTTGGATCCTGGAAAGATGCGCACCCATCCACTCTGGTTTGTTGCCCAATGTTTTATCCGGATGATAACCTATGCCATGGCTTTCAATATTTGCTTCATCAATAACATATAGACCGTATTTGTCGCAGAGATCATACCAGTATGGATCATTGGGGTAATGGCTGGTCCGCACTGTATTGATGTTGAATTGTTTCATGAGCCGGATATCTTTTTCCATGGACCCTCTGCTGAGCACATGACCGGTTAAGGGGTCATGCTCATGTCGGTTTACTCCCTTAATCAGGATTGGTTGGCCATTTACCATTAATTGTCCATCCGTTACTTCTATGGTTCGAAATCCAATCTGTTCAGTTATTGATGCTATTACAACATGCCCTTTTTTAAGATTAATGTTTAACCGATAAAGATTTGGTGTTTCCTCCGTCCACCTTGCTACTCTTTTAATCGTTTTTTGAATATTGTAATCCAGAGTTGACTTTTTATTTATTGCAACCCGTTCAGTTCTATTAAAAACACGCCTGCCATTTTGATTCAATAATTCTGTATGAATTGTGATTTTTTCATCCTCGACTGAATCATTAGCTAATTGAACATCCAGATCAAATTCACCATTTATATAAGTTTTATCCAGCGGAGTTTTCGCCCAGAAATCAGTGATACGAATTGTCGGTTCAGCGTACAGATAAACATCTCGCTCAATACCGCTGATGCGCCAGAAATCCTGACACTCCAGATAGGTGCCATCGGACCAGCGGTACACTTCCATTGCCAGTAGGTTTTTTTCACTGTGTACAAACTCAGTAATATCAAATTCTGCCGGCAGTTTACTGCCCTGACTGTACCCCACTTTTTTGCCATTTATCCACAAGAAAAATGCAGATTTTACTGCGCCAAAATGGAGCATAATTCTCCTGTCTGACCAATCATTAGGAATATTGAAATGTTGACGATAGGACCCTACCGGATTATAATTATCCGGGATGGCTGGTGGTTTAGGGCTACTGGTAAACTCATATGGAATATTCACATAAATGGGAATACCAAAACCATTTATTTCCCAGTTAGCAGGTACAGGAAAATCCACCCATTCACTATCATCATAATCAACTTTGTAAAATTCTTTTGGACGCTCAGCCGGTTCCCGAACCCAATGGAATTTCCAGGTTCCGTTAAGTGATTGATAATAATCTGATTGGGAGGGATTATCCGTTTTAGCCAAAGCTTTTGATTCAAAATGAAAAAAGGTAGCACGTGCCGGTTCCTTATTGATTTCGTAAATGGAAGGGTCTTTAATTTCTGGTGGATTTTGGGCTTTGTTCAATGTCATTCCGATTATCACTGTTAAAATTACTTTTTTCATCTTTTCACATCCAATCTGGTAAATAGTTTAAAGGCAGGGATGTCCCGCCATTCAAAATCTGGACTTTCCCATTTTACATCCAATGATTCCTGTCCACCCCGTTCAAAAAACTGAACTTCAATTTGGTGCATCCCTTTCTTTAAATGAATATTTCCAGAAACTGCCTGGCGGCTGTGCAGACCATCATTATCCACAACAGGTTGACCATTAATCAACAGCTTTGAGCCATCATCGGATACGGTCTGAAATTCATATTCCCCCCTTTTATCAATTTTGATATAGCCCTTGAACGTATGCCCAAAATTGTTTTTCTTTTCATTATTTAATTCAAAATCGAATACTGTCTGTTCTTCCTGCACAACAGATTCCAGCATTTCAACACAATTACCCCACTGCCCCAAATACGTCCGGCGGATCAGTCCGTTATCATCGTGCAGAATATTGACCGGAGCAGATACAACAATACTCGGTTGGAATCCCTCTGCAAAAGATTGCACATTTAGCATAGTGCTATTATCAAGTTTGAAAGGTTCACCATATTTTTTTGCACTATTTCGACTAATTTTTCTGTTTCCAAATGAATATCTTAGTTCAGCATTTTCATTTTGTGCTTCAATCGACACAACTGCAATTCCATCCGTTTCGATTATCTCTATTTTGGGTTTATTCAAAAAAGGATCTACAGGGATTTTGAACACATAAACTGGAGATTCTTCTAAAATATCATGAAATCCCTTTGGAATTATTATAGTGAGGTTGTCACGGTGATTTCGCCAGATGAATTTTTCGTTCGTCCCTAATAAATGGATTTTATTTTTCCCGGATGCCTGGACACCTTGAATGATAATTTCACTTTTTGGAATATCTTCCATAAATGCAAACAGAGTTCTTTGATCCTTCGATAACGTGAATTTAGTTTCACCGGATATTGTAATTTGGTTAACGGTTGTTTCATAAATGGCTTCACCGTTTTTCTCCAGCCATGTACCAATTTCCCGAAGCCTGTCTGCCATAATATCTGGAATGGTACCATCTGCTTTTGGTCCCACATTCAGCAGCAAATTTCCGCCACGGCTAACAATGTCGACCAAGAGCCTGATCAAATCTTCAGATGTATTGTAGTCTTCCGGACCTTCATTCTGATTGTACCCAAAGGATCTGCCGATTCCTCGGCATTCTTCCCAGCCACGGTGAATGAATTCTTCATTCATGGAGCCGGAATTGGGGTCATACTCTGTGGAAAAATACCCACCATGCTTAAACCGGGTCTCTCCACCCCAACGGTCGTTCACCACAACATCTTCTGGTGCATTTGATTCATTATATAGCCAAGCCAAAAATTCTTCACTGCGCCATTCCCCCGAGTCCCGATCCCATTCACCATCAGAAAAAATGATGTCTGGTTCAGAGCGCTGGACTACATCCCTGAACTGAGGCAACATGTACTCATCCACATATTTGGGAACATTGGATGGATAATCTGGATGTTCCCATTCGTACAGGGAATAATAAAATCCTGATTTTAATCCAGCATTTTTTACCGCTGTGTTTAGGTCACCAAGAAGATCACGATTGGCAACGCCAGATACAGAATTATAACCGTTACTTTCCGCACTGGGCCAGAGGCAAAAGCCATCATGGTGCTTGGAAGTGAGCACTACATATTTTGCGCCTGCTATCTTAAACAGGTTCGCCCATGCATCGGGATCGTATTTTTCAGCTTTAAACAAATCGATGAAGCTTCTGTATGAAAATTCCTTACCAAACGTTTTTTCATGATAATCTATCCTTAATGAATCCCCTCTCTGCAAATCCTTGAGATACCATTCGGCATAACTGCCTTTTGGTCCCCATGCTGGAACAGAATACAATCCCCAGTGAATAAATATCCCGAACTTGGCATCCTTATACCATTGTGGTGTAGTCCGGGAATCTAGCGATTTCCAGTTGGGGTCATAATCCTTCGCACAGAGCATTAGGGTTGCAATGAATATAAGAGTAAAAAATTTAATAGGATTTTTAACATGCAGTGGGCTCATTAAACTTTACCAGAAAATTACATAGAATAAAATTGTAAGACCTATAATCACGAATCCAAATTTTTTTGCATAAGGACTTGGCTTTAGATCTATATTATTCTTCATTTCAAATTGCACAGGTTCAGACAATGGATGCAACCGAGTTATGACCATCATGACCACAATAATGATAATAAATGAAATGGCCATGTGATTTAAGAAGGCAACCTTAGGAAAATACCAGTTAAGGAATCCGTATACAGGTATACTCAAACCCATCCCCCACATGGCTGCAGGAAGAGGTGCCCGACGGTTAAATATACCAAAGAAGAATACGGCCACAATCCCCGGTGATATAAAGCCCCAGACCATTTGGATATACTTGAATACACCCTCGAATTTGCCAGGCAATGGAGCGACCAAACAACCCAATACAACAAAAACAGCCGTGGCAATACGTCCAATTTTGACTCGCTGCAGCGGTGATGAGTCATGGCCAAAATATTTTGCATAAATATCCAAGGTAAAGATCGCGGAAGATGAATTGAGCATAGAATCCAGACTGCTCATCACGGCACCAAATAAGGCAGCAAACATAATGCCCCTCAATCCTTCCGGCAGCAAGTGCTTGATCAATACAGCGTATGCCTGGTCACCGTTCGTTATTTCCCCAGCATAAAGCTGAAAGGCAATTATACCAGGAAATACAATGATAAAGGGAATGATAAGCTTGATAGCGGCAGCGAACATGATGCCATTCTGGCCGTGAGCCAAAGACCTGGCGCCCAATGTTCGCTGAGTGATGAATTGGTTAAACCCCCAATAAAAAAAGTTGGGTATCCAAATCCCGAACAGCATTGCCGTCCAAGGAATGTCCGGGTGGTCCGCCGGAAGTATTGTATGCAGTTTATCAGCATTGGTTTCTAAAAATGTACCCAGCCCACCCACTGCGTTGAGTCCAATTGCAGTGACTAAAATTCCACCTAACAAGAGCGCGGCTCCCTGGATCAGGTCAGACCAAACCACTGCTTTCAGCCCACCATAGATCGTATAAGTTCCGGCGAGGAACCCTATGAGCCAAATACCCTTGCCCAATTCCAGTCCGAAAATAGTTTTCAAGCCGATGGCACCTGAATACAAAACTGATGCGATGGCCACACCAACGTAGGCAATCATCATGTAAACTGCCATTAATGTTCTTGCCGGTGGGCCGTATCGGTGTTCTAAAAATTCCGGCATGGTAAAAATACCGAGTTTCAGAAAGAGCGGTAATAACCACAAGCCCATGATTACCAGTGTCACCGCGGCAATCCATTCATAACTGGCAATCGCCAGTCCAGCCTCGCCGAATCCAGCTCCAGCCATTCCTACAAAATGTTCCGTAGAAATGTTGGATGCAATCAGCGAAAAACCGATGAGCCACCAACTTAAATTCCGGCCGGCTAAAAAATAATCAGCAGTATCTTTTTCCTTTCTGGATGCATACAGAGAAACAGCGATAACCATTGCAAGAAAACCGATAAAAGCCAAACCATCAGTGAATGTTAATTCCATCTATTCATAACTCTCATATATTGATTCAATTAAGTTAGTAATTGATGTTACTGTAATTCAAAACCTAATAGACATTTACAGTTAGGATTTCAACTTACAATACTGACTTAAAAAGTTGTCTAAAGTATTGATATTAATTTAATTATTTTTTAACCAATTTCTTACAATCCAACGAAGTATAATTATCAGCAGAATCTTGTTTTTCAATTTATCCATTTTTTTATCATTCAATCCCGCAAACAAATAACCCCACTACTGGTCAGGGCTTAGTAATAACGGGAATGCTATTTAAATACTACCTTACCATATGGGGATGGAGTAAATTGAGAATATGGAATTAACTCAAGAACAAATACTACTGTTAAATCGGATTAATAGTAAATTTTTATTCAAGTTGTTCTCCATTGTTAAACTGCCGCTGGCATTTCTTACTGGTTTAAAAATAGTGAAATTAAATGCGGACGAATGTGTTACAAATGTTCGATTAAAATACTTAAACAAGAATCCATTTGGTTCCACTTATTTTGCGGTATTGAGTATGGCTGCTGAATTAAGCACAGGTGCTATTGCATTAATAGCTGCAGAAGGTCGGCACCCAAGTGTGGCAAAAATAATCACTTCCATGAAAGCTGACTTTATTAAAAAAGCAACTGGCAGCACGAAATTCACTTGTACTGAAGGCTCGAAATTATTCAGAGCCGTTAATAATGCTATTGCGACCAAGGAGTCTCAGGTAGAAACTGTATCCAGTATTGGATGTGATAGGAGTGGTGATGTCGTTGCACACTTTGAATTCACATGGTCCTTCAAACAACGGTAGCTATATCAATATACTGTTAACTCCCTGCTATCCAGTCTGCGATTCATAACAATTTTGTGAAAATCAGGGGGATGGGGTAAATTGAAGAGATGGAGTATGTTTGTCCATTGGTATCATTGTAAAAATGATTTGTTATGGAGTGTCACATGAAAGTAAAAGAAAGCATCCGGCAGGAGATCGAGAACTACATTAATGGCATGATAGATGAACTCTCAGACTTAGTGAAGAAATGTGCTGAAATAAGTTGTGATTTCTATCATTGACATTCTCACTATCAGTATGTATTATTAAGTAGTACTTTTATTAATTAATTATTACCAATCAATTGGATAACAAGATGATGATCCAAAATCATAGAAAAGATCAAGATATTTCATATTGCCTTTAGTAGGATTAAAGTTACAAGGGCAGGTATTATAGTTAAATGGACTTTCTTTTAAGTGAGAACAATAATGAGCCTTAATATGGGTCCCATTATCTCTAAAATACCCTTTCACCCAGGTCTGCGCATCTAACTCATTCCCAAACATGAAAAGACCGGCTGTCAAGATCATTGTTGCTTTTATTTTGTTTAACATTATTAACTCCTTTTGTTAGTTAGTGATTT
>CEQE01137790.1_pt1 | contig 10678 bp, 5 predicted proteins | sample 356201 | NCBI WGS metagenome assembly CEQE01 (sample SAMEA2619970, study PRJEB7988) | marine metagenome | biome: marine biome (ENVO:00000447); feature: mesopelagic zone (ENVO:00000213) & marine oxygen minimum zone (ENVO:01000065); material: "saline water (ENVO:00002010), including plankton...
CCCTCATGAGTGGCGGAGAGAATTTGCCGGCCCACTTGTAGCATACCTGGTTTACCCTTACGTGACCACGCGTTTTCCCATGGCGCATATGGGCTATACAAAATTAGATCAAGATGCGCATCTGGATGCTCTGAAAGAAGTTCTGATTGTAGAGTAGAATTGATTTCTTCCAATTTCTCATGGTCCCAATGGCCCCTACCGACAGGTGATTGGTTGGTTACAATGCAAATTCTAAATCCTGCTGCTCGAATCGTTGCCACCGCTTCAGCAGCATTATCCAATACAATGAGTTCTTCGGGAGAATTGATGTAATTTTCACTACCTATATTCAATACGCCGTCACGATCCAAGTATGCTATATCGAGCCCATTCCAATCAGCATCATCTGGTAAAGGGGGTAACTCGCAAAGTTGGGTAAGCGTGGCCAAATGCCTGTGGGGCAACATGTACATTCACCTCATGAATGGCTTGGTAAGCCCCTTTCCGCCTTCACTGCTTCCTTAATCATGTGATTGATAATTAATTGTAAATCTTCAATTCTCTCCATGGATGTGGTTTTACAAACAATGGTAACATCTACTATTTTGGCTAATTTACCACCATTTCCGCCCTTGTAGTTGCCCGTGATTCCTGCAGTCCTGCAACCAATCTCTTTGGCCTTATCCATGCCATTCAGAACATTCTCCGAATTACCTGAACCACTGTAACCGATTACTAAATCCCCCTCTTTTGCCCAAGTGCCAAGTGCACCGGCAAAGACATTGGCGTAGCCAGTATCATTGGCCCAAGCAGTAAGGGCTGTGACATTGTCTGTATGACAAATTGTCTTGATTCCCAATTCCTTGCTCCAATCACCTGCAGAATGAGATGGTGTGCCGGAGGAACCGCCATTGCCAATGAAATGGATTGTTCCCCCACTATCCAAAATGGAAAGAACATACTCAACAATCTGTTGCATAGCATCAGAATCAAGATTCTCTAAAGCATCTGCCAAATCATCCTTGTAATCGCGAATAAAGGCGTCGAAGTCGATGTTCATCAGGTCCCCTCTGAGCAATCGCTGACGCATAGCCTATTTACGAGTTGTTGAGACAGGACAGTACAAGTACTGACTACAATGGCTTTGATTTTGGGTGGAGATGAGTAATGGTTGCTGAAGAATTAAGGTTGCTCTTCGCTCTCGTTGGATTGTTTTCCCTCGGAATTGCATTCCATACAAAAATCGCCAATAGGGCAATTATTTCTGCAATCGGTTGGGTTAGCATTTCCCTCTATTTTTTCCTCGATACTCCACACTACATCGAATTAGCAGATCCAGTTCTTATTCTAATGTCAGGAGCAACACTTCCTTTGGGAATGATGGTCGGCTATTGGGAAATAAAATTAGAGAAAGAGGGAAAACACGAACCTGCGCTTGTTTGGTTAGAGGGGTGTGTCTTTTGGTCAGCACTTCCTTACTTGGCCGTATCTTGGATCCCATACCTTTCTGTCGGAATTGTATGGATTACAGCTGTTCAGGCTGTTTTCATTCTACGAATTACTGGCATGGCTGATTTACAAGTGGGGTCCGCTCAAGTTGAGTATGTAGATGGAACAACATCATTGTTTTCTGAATTTACAGGAAACCCCCTGCTTTACCTTGAGCCTTTGGGTGAAGGGGGATTTTTCATCCCTATACTAACTCAAGATGGTGGCCCTGTTGGCGTTTCTATGATTCTTGCTTGTAGCGCCCTTCAATCAATGATTGTTTTTGTAGGCGCCCTAGTTGCACTACAGACCTCTCCTTGGAAAATGCGATTGAGGGGGTTATTCATTACCATCCCACTCATCCATATTCTCAATGTATTCCGTAATGCTGGAATCATCTATCTCGACATGACATATCGAGATTGGAATTGGTTCGGAATTGGTATGTTTGATTTCGCGCATTCCTATGCAGCCAAAGTTGGAAGCCTAGTGGCAATGTTCCTAATTGCAATTGTTCTATTTGAGATATTGCCAGAACTACACAAAAACATTCTGAGGTTGATGGATCCTTTCATACCCAATAAGAAGAAAATCAACGTCTCTTGATTTTTTCAATTATCTTACCACGCAACGGCATTTGATGTTCCCAAGCAAATTCCTTAATGACTCGAAGTGCTTCTTTCTCCAACTTTGGATCAGATACTAGGTCTGTCACATCAATGATATTCTCACGCGTATTTGCCTTGAATGCGGCAATTGGTTCTTCATCAAAGAAGACCAAGTAAGCAGAGCCAAAACCAAATCTCTCGCGCAGTAACTTAGCAAAATATGGAGCTAATGGGTCTGAAGGTGGGAGGACGAAATCTCTCATCTTCTCGATATTAGAAGCACTTTCAAGCATATCTTTTCGTCCCCAGCAGACTTGATTCAAATCCTCAAGCAAGAATCCCTTGATGAATTCTCCTTCATCAACAAGATGTTGTAGAACTGTCATTATTTCTTCTGGCATGTACGGTTTGCCAGCCATCTTTTCACACTGCTTCATGGTTATGACAGGGATTTCTTTGATTAATTCGATGAGGTAATCTTGCTTGAATTGCCAATGATCTGTTGCTATGGTTGGGTGAACCGTACGGAAACCTCCACGATAATCCTGAACTAAATGTCCCGAACGAATCAGAGGTTGGGCAAGTTTGCGGAATTCGGAACGACGTAGCGCATGCCTATCCATGAACAACTGTGGGTCTGAATTGTCAGTGAAGAACTCTAGAACATCAAGTAACTCCTCATCGGGTGGCAAATTTCGAATTGTCAATAACTTTTGGAAATGGGAATAGGGAGCGTAAACGCGATGGCCTGTGAGATTTGTTCCTTGGTGCAATTGATTAGCACTAGCCATGGATTTCAAATCGACCCGATATGATTCGCAGCGTCCACGAAGGGCAAAGTCATCACGGACTTCACTAACATTTTTTACAGCCAAAGTTTCATTTTCAGTGCGCGAGTGTTGGTGCATTTTGTTATTGAAGAAAAGAACCCTGACAGAATCCTTTACTGGCCTAGGATCCATCACTCCGCCACGAATTAACCTTCTACCATCACCAATTCCTTTGAAGCCAATCCTATCGAAAGCTTGCTTAGTTTCTTCTCTTGCCTCCGAAATATTTTCCCCATTGAAATTAGTCAAAACTGCAATCTCAACAAGCGTATCACGATAATTCTCCAATAAACGCTCAAATTCAATGACAAACTCATCAAGATATGCATGGGGGATATGAATATCTTTGATTTCTAGATAATCATTCACCTTGTACATCAAAATACGACCAACAGGGTCAACTCCTTTGAAAACTGGATAGTACCACCCCTGTTTGAGCACATACCGAACCTCTTGTATGAATCTAGAACAAAACGGGTCGGACTGAGTTAGGATTCTCATTTTCCTATCTTCACGCACTCTTTTCTTTACCTCAGGGGCGTCTTCCAATAGGCAATAGAAATCTGTCAACTCTGGTTGTAATGCTATCACTTTTGTAATTCTTCCTTGATCCATCAGTAAGCGTAAGGCATCATCCAATTCATCGCCAGCTCTGCTCACATACCACCCAAGCGTGTATCTTTTTACTGGCCCTATTCTTCGGATTAATTCTACTAATGCATCGTCAAATGGCATTGCATTGTATACATCTTTTACTCGATGGAAAAGAGAGAGACTTCTCTTACGCTCGGGAAGTTCTTCATACTGTTTAACACATAGTAACTGCCTTTCCATGTTGTTGATAGCGTACTTGGCTCTATTCATTAGGTACTTTGATTCCTCATCTCTGGGGATATCAGCAAGTACCTGCTGGCGCGTAACATTGTCATTAGCAGTAATATTAATCAATAATTTTGCTTCCATTTCACCTATCCAGGGCTCTGGGCGCAGACCCAACAATAGGGGCAACTGATCCTTTTTAGTATATCCAACTCTGTTGTGTAGAAGCCTACCCATGACTACATCGGGGTCGTGCTTCAAGTCCTTCCAATCAGAAAATCTGAATGATTTGACTCGATCCAATAACTCATGCATCTTCTGAATCATCACATGTGAAGCGAGAGCATCCAATGGGTCATCGTGAAGTTTGAATGATTTGGTTAGTAATAGATTCTGCAAATTACGGTAAGCAATAACATCCTCTTCACCGCCAGTAATGTAATGTTCATCAACTCTAAGAATAAATTCCCCTTCATCTGTCTGTCTATAGAATCCGATAGTGACTATGTTGCGTACTTCAAGTTCGTGCAGAATATTTTCAATCATCGGCTTAGGGAAGGGTAACCTTGACACAAGAATATCTAGTGTTTGAGGGCCTTCACTACCAAGCAAATCAACCAATTTTACCCTTAGACACTCGTGGGGGTCTGAAAGGGGGCTGGATTCCCATGCAATTACTTCTGTATCCTCATATTCTGTACTGACATCAAAAGTTAGTCCACCTGTATACAATTTTCTCAAGTCGTCTATGTCTTCTGCATTATGAGACGATAAAACACCGAGTGTACCATGAATATCTCCCATTCTCCTTGAGAACCACTTGTTGTCTATGCCATCGTGTCCCGTGTTATTGATTCTAACAATGTCACCATTTTCAATTAATTCCTTCACCCAACCGCGAATAATTTCTTTGTCAATTCCTTCCAGTTTATTACGATAAAGAGGGTTAGCATGGTTCCTATCCAAACCACCACCCATATCCATTATATCGAGTAGAGATTTAGCATCGACCGGAATAGAGACTTTGTCTTCATAGTATGAATTCACTTGCCCTTCATTCAACTGTGTTGCAAGAGCCCTCTGCCCTAGCAAGCGGCGAAGAATTTCAGGATCTATATCCTTGATGAGATAGGCTCTAGTACGCATAGAGAGCAAGTCCTCAAATGCTGACATGTAGAGATTCATTCCAATTGGAGAAGGTACCTTCACTCGGGTGTGCAGAATACGTGATGTTCCATCAACAACCTTAGTAACAAATTGGTCAAGACCCTTCATATCTAGGTCGTGATGTAATATTTCGTTGAATACCTCCTTCATCAATAGTGAGTCTGATGATGCGCGATGTGTCTTGAACAAAGCATCTGCCTTTTGCTGGAATTGCTGGGGGGATACTTCTTCAGCACCAATACGCCGAGGAATAATCAAGCTTCTTCCAGCCACTTCTCTAAATCGCTTGGCAAAAAGTTGAGTATCAATCAAATAACTCTCAATTACTTTCCGATGGTCGTTCGCCTTGAAAACTGCTGGGAAAGCCCCTGGGTCAACATCATCTGATAACTTGATGAGAAATCCATTTTCGTCAAATGATATCTCATAGACTTGTATATCATGGGCTGAAGCGATGCCTGCAAAGAAGTATCCCAATGTCATGTTGAAGGCTCTCCCTCTACATGTAGTCACCATGTAGGTTGTTCCACCACCTATTATTTGCTCCATCATAATGCGATTTGGCCCCGGAACTTCGAATGACTCAGCAACATGTTGCTCCATGAAACGGGCAACTGCTTCTGAAATACGGCTAGATAACCCATATCCCTCCTTTAGTAGACGACGTGGGTCCCTCTGCCTCCTCAAAGCAAGCATGGTTGCTTTCTGAAGTTTAAGCACGGAGTGTGACAATTCTGGACTCCTACTCAATGCCTCCCCAGACCAAGATGGCACAGTGGGCCTAAATCCGGTTACCGGAGTCACATTTACTCTTGAGCCTTGAATAGATTGAATTCTGTAGGTTGTTCCACCTAACAGAATAACATCACCAGGTCTAACACTTGAAACGAAAGAAGATGATAATTGTCCTATCATCGAACCATCAGTATTCAAGACGAGATAATTATTGTCGGGAGAAATTGTGCCAAGGTTAGTGTAGTAAATCATCTGTGAGTAGCCGCGCTTGCCAATTGTATTCTCCTCCCAATCTACCCAAAGGCGCTTCTCCTCTTCTAACATATCAATGACTTCGATGTAATCATCATAGGGAAGATAACGATAAGGCCATGCAGCTGTAATCAATTCATACACTTCATCAATATCCTGTTCACCCACAATGGTGAGACCCACCATGAATTGAGCAAGTACATCCAAAGCGTTTTCTGGAAAGGTCAGCAAATCCATTTCACCAGACATTATAGCTCCCTGAAGTGCAACAAGTTCGACAAGGTCGTGTGGGCCAGTGGGTAGGAAACGTGCTCTTGGAATCCCACCTACATGGTGACCCGCTCTACCAATCCTTTGGAGAGCAGTGGCAATACTTCCAGGAGAGCCAAGTTGAATAACTAAATCTACAGTTCCAATATCAATACCTAATTCAAGTGAGGATGATGAAACGCAGCATCTAAGCTCACCCATTTTCAGGCGCTGTTCTACATCTTTGCGAATCTGTTTGTTCATTGAACCATGGTGCGCCTCAACACCTGAATCATCCCAACCAGCTAGACGACGGATTTTCTGAACAATTTCTTCAGTCATTTTCCTTGTATTAACGAAAACAATTGTGGTTGTATGAGCCTCAACTAAATCCAATATGTTCTCAACATTAGCATCAAGAATCTGTTTATGATCAAAAGTAGGGTCACCAAACCTAGGGTGTGGGAGAATAATATCGAGATCTAATTCCCTTGCCCCACTAATCTTGGCAATCTTTACTCTTTGATTATCGCTAGCTGGTACAAGGAATCTCGCAACTTCGTCCAATGGTTCCATAGTTGCAGAAATACCTATTCTCTGAACGGGGCTGACAATCACCGAATCAAGTAAAGAAATAGTCAAAGATAGAAGAGTGCCCCTTTTGGAGGGAACCAAACTATGTAATTCATCTAGAATTAGCCATTTCAATTCATTCATCAATGGGCGGAATTTGGATGAAGCAAGAGCAAGTCCTAGACTTTCTGGGGTAGTAATGAGAATATGTGGGGGTTTGCGTAACATTTTCTGACGCTCTGATTGACTGGTATCCCCAGTCCTCAATCCAACCTTGATATCTTTCGTGCGCTTAGGGAGAAACCTCTCTTTGATTTCAGTAAGTGGATCAATTAGATTTTTCTGAATGTCATTAGCCAAGGCTTTGATTGGGGAGATATAAACACAATATACCTTATCTTCTAATTTTCCATCAAGTGCCAATCTCACTAATTTATCAATTATTGAGAGAAATGCTGTTAGCGTCTTACCGCTACCAGTGGGGCTACAAAGTAACAGATTATCACCATTAGCAATTGATGAGATTGCCATCTTCTGAGAATCTGTGAAATCGGGGAATGTATCCTTGAACCAATCACGTACTGGTTGGGAAAGAGAACTGTAAATTACTTCAGATTCATCATACGAATCTAAGTATACTATCTCTGTCATATTATCATTCACCTATGCCTATGAGACACAGGGAATCGATTCAATATATCAATAATTCGGATATTACGAATATCTAATGCGCTATAGAGTGATATTGCAAGACTGTGTCAAGCCCATTTGTTTCCATCTTTACCCCATCGATTAACACTTTCAACAGACGGCGCCCTTTCTCTGTCAACAATCAAAGGTGAAATTTCTGATTCAGCGGGGATAATAACTTCTCTCAAAGCACTAGTAGGACATGACGCCAAACAACTGAGACACCCCACGCACTTCTCATTTAGGACTATAACTGGCCTTTTTCTTCGTCCTTCGGGACAGTCTGACAGTGGCAATAATGCCTCAAATGGACAATGCGTGATACAAAGGTCACAGCCAGTACAATCCGGTTCGATAATCTCAACCATCGCCTGACCCATGTGTTTCCCCACTGAGTGGGCACTATTGATGGTATTCGTGGCGAAGCATTGAGAACCCAACCACTCCCGACTCTCTATGGGTGAGGCAATGTCTGATGAGGGTGAACGTGTCAACTCTCTCATGTCTTTGTTGAAAAGAAGAGGCATTATCTTCCCTGCATTTTCTATCCATGGCGGGGTTGCTGGTCTTTTCGACTACGGGCCTGTCGGTGGAAGGTTACTCAGGAAAGTTCAGAATCAATGGCGAGAACATTGGTTATCAAAGGGAAATATCGTTGAAATTGACAGCCCCACCATTACCCCACATTCAGTATTGGAGGCTAGTGGCCATGTCGGTGCTTTCAATGATCATGCTTCAGAATGTGGTTCTTGTAATGCAATTTTTCGTAGTGACCATTTGGTTGAAGATTACCACTCCAACCCCGATTCATTAGAAGGTCCTGAACTCGATTCAATAATCACCTCGAAGGAAGTTAGTTGTCCAACTTGTAGCGGAATGGAATGGCTCCCCTCACGACCAATGAACTTGATGTTCTCGACTATTATTGGAGCCACAGGCGGAGGAAGACAAGCATACATGAGACCGGAAACTGCCCAAGGTATGTTTTTGACATATCCAATGATTCAACGGCATTTTAGAAACAGATTGCCTTTTGGAGCAATACAAGTTGGCAAGGGTTATCGTAATGAGATTAGCCCTCGACAGGGGATGATTCGTCAGCGTGAATTCAATATGGCCGAATTAGAATATTTCATTGACCCCGAACAGCCACCCGTACATAATTTATCTAAATGGGATGATACCAAATTTCTCTTGATTCCTGACCCTGCCGGTAAAACATCAGAATCAATTCAAGTAACTATTGCCGATGCACTTGAGGCCAACATAGTCCGCCACCCTACTGTCGCACTATTCATGGCTGAAACCTACGATTTTCTAATTGGAATTGGGGCTGATTCTAGCAAGATAAGATTCAGACAACATGAATCAGATGAAATGGCTCACTATGCTACTGATTGTTGGGACTTAGAGATGTTAGGCTCCTATGGTTGGATTGAATGTGTTGGAATTGCCCATCGTGGTTGCTATGATCTTGGAGCCCATGAAGACGCTACAAAGAGCAACGAGTTGAGAGCTTGGAGGGAATTCCCCGAACCTGTTGAAGTTGACAAAATGGTTGTAGCACCTATTGGTTCAGTAGTTGGACCAACATTTAGGGAACATGCTGGGTTGGTTAGTGATGCTTTACTTAACATGAAGAATTTACCATCTAACTTCCCCTTTGAATTGGATCTCAATGATGGTTCAAATGTTACGATTGAAGAACATATGGTGGAAATAAAACAAGTACAAGAAACCATTCGTGGCGAATGGTTCCTCCCTCATGTTGTTGAACCCGCATTCGGACTTGATAGAATAATTTGGCATATTCTTGACCATGGATATGAGATGACAGAGAAACAGGGTGAAGAGTACCTTATTCTACACCTTGCAGAATCTGTAGCACCATACGAAGTCGTGGTACTTCCACTCTTTGAAAAAGATGGCATGAATGAATTGGCTGAGCAAATTCGTTCCAAAATTCTCACTCTGCGCGGAATTAATGCCTACTATGATGGCTCCAAATCAATTGGTAGACGATATGCAAGGGCCGATGAAATCGGAGTACCTTGGGCAGTCACAATTGATCATACCACTACTGAAGATGGCACTGTCACTGTCCGCAGAAGAGATGACCAAACACAAATTAGAATTTCTCAAGAGGATTTGATTACTCACCTCAACGAAAACTCACTACACTCTCTTTTCTGAGTTGTTTTATTGCCTAATTTTCAGTTATTTGGTATGACAAAATGATGAACATTCAAAACCCCTCACGCATCAGGTCCACATGATGAGCGAGGGGGAGGGCATTATGTCCGATTGGACTGAACGCTATCGTCCAAAGAGTGCTAGTGATTTGGAAGGTAATGATGCGGCTCGAAAACGCATCAGTATTTGGCTTGAATCATGGAAGGATGGAATGCCTGACAAAAGAGGGCTACTTCTAACAGGGCCGCCTGGAGTTGGAAAGACCAGCATTGTTAGAGCGACTGCTGAAGATTTTGGCTGGGTAGTTATTGAACTGAATGCTAGTGATGCTCGAAATGCTGCCGCAATCAGACGAGCTGCCGGAGGCGGCGCTACAAATTTCACTTTCTCACTCGATGGATCATTTGATTTGGAAGGAGATAGGAAAACTCTGATACTCCTCGATGAAGTTGATCACTTACATGGTGGACTTAAGGGGGTAAGTGAAGACCGCATTGAAGGTTCACTCTCAATTAGGCGTGGTGAAGAATCAAGCAAGAAGGAATTGAAGGGCGATTCCGGTGGCAAAGCTGAGTTACTTAAGATGCTTAAAACCACCAAGCAACCGATTATTATGACCTGTAATGAGCCCATGGGATTGTGGGGCCGTCGCAATCAAAATTGGCGGAATGCAAGAGACCGATTTTTACGCCAAGCTGAACTCATTCAATTCCGCCGTGCAAACAAACAGGCCATGATTAGAATCGCTAAACGTGTCCTCAAGGAAGAAAATATCACCGCTGACCTTGTTGCTCTAGAGAAATTAGTGCAGGCAAATCCTGGCGACATCCGAGCCCTTGTTCGCGATTTGCAGATGATTTGTGAGTGTGGAATTGAACATATCAATTTAGCATCTGTAGAAACCCAACTAAGCAGGGGTTTGAGGGATCAACAACTAGATATTTTCCCAGGTTTACAGGGACTTTACCAAAGTGAAACTGCAAATGACGCGCGGCTCGTTGGTATTGACCTAGACATTACACCACGTGAATTGTTAGCGTGGGTTTCATGGAATAATTCCTCTGTTTTCAAGGACAGAAACACCCTCAATAGGGC
>CEQE01022496.1_pt1 | contig 10673 bp, 8 predicted proteins | sample 356201 | NCBI WGS metagenome assembly CEQE01 (sample SAMEA2619970, study PRJEB7988) | marine metagenome | biome: marine biome (ENVO:00000447); feature: mesopelagic zone (ENVO:00000213) & marine oxygen minimum zone (ENVO:01000065); material: "saline water (ENVO:00002010), including plankton...
CAACGGCGCCGATGACCGAACCGGTCCACTTCTCGAGGTGCTCGAAAGGCGTTCCCGCTATCTCGGGCCGATCCTGCTGGTGCTCCTGGCCTGCCAACTGGGAGCGGCCGGCCTGACCACCGTGATCGTCAACGACCGCTTCGGTGGCGGCTGGGTGGCTCCTTCACTGCTGGTCCTGCTGCTGGTGTTCTTCGTTGCCGTCGAGATCGTCCCCAAGACCTGGGCGCTGACCAACACCGATGCGGTGGCAGTTCGCATGGCGCCCCTGGCGAGCGGCCTGTCGAGGATCGTCCCCCTCCGCTGGGTGACCACTTCGCTCGTATCCCTCGCCGAGCGGATCGCCCCGAGGCGGACCAACGGAGTCGAATCCGCCATTTCGGAGGAGGAACTGCTTGCTGTTGCCGACCGGGCCCTGGAGTCGCAGGCCATTGACGAGGAGGAGCACGAGTTGGTCGAGTCGGTGATCGCCTTCGGCGACACCCTCGTCCGGGAGGTGATGGTGCCGCGGCCGGACATGGTGACCGTGAGGTCCGACGCCACGATCACCGAGGCGATCGAGGTTGCCGTTCGCAGTGGCCGCAGCCGCGTGCCGGTCCAGGGGAAGGGCACAGACGACCTGGTAGGCGTCGTGCACGCCAAGGACCTCATGCGGGCGCAGTTCGACGGTCGCGGCGACGATCCGGTGACCAGGCTGGCCAGACCGACCCACGATGTGCCCGAGACCAAGCAGGCCGACGACCTTCTGCGCCAGATGCAGGCCGAGCGCTTCCACCTGGCCGTGGTGGTCGATGAGTACGGCGGCACTGCCGGCCTGGTGACGATGGAGGACCTGCTCGAGGAGGTCTTCGGTGAGATCGTCGACGAGTTCGACAGCGAGGAGCCCCTGGCCACGCCCCTGGCCGACGGCGCCATGCTGGTACACGGCCGGATGCCGGTCGACGAACTCGACGAACTGCTCGCCGACGTACTGCCGGACGGCGACTGGAACACCGTCGGTGGGCTGCTGTTCGATGCGCTCGGCCATGTCCCGGAGGTGGGGGAGGGCGTCGAGCTTGCTGGTCGACGCTTCGACGTCGAGCAGGTGGTCGGGCGGCGCATCACCCGGGTGCGCATTGGTCCGCCTGCCGATGAACCGGGCGAGTAGGGGTCGAATGCGCTCGGGGTTCGTGACGATCGTGGGTCGTCCGAACGTCGGCAAGTCGACGCTGCTCAACAGGATGCTCGGCACCAAGGTTTCGATCGTCTCCAACAAGCCCCAGACCACCCGGACCGAGGTCCGCGGCGTGCTGACCCGCCCCGACGTGCAGGCGGTGTTCTGCGACACTCCGGGCATCCACAAGCCCCGGACAACGCTCGGCGAACGGCTCAACCACACCGCCCGGTCGGCGCTCGCCGACATGGACGTGGTGTTGTTCGTGGTGGACGGGCGGGGCGGCATCGGCAACGGCGACCGGTTCGTCGCCGAGGGACTCCCTTCCGACCGGACGCTGCTGGTGCTCAACAAGGTCGACGGGCAGTCGCGTGACCGCATCGTCGAGCAGTTGGCGTTGGCAACCGAGTTCGGTGTCGACGAGTACTTCCCGGTCTCGGCCCGGAAGGGAACCGGTGTCGACGAACTGGTCGATCACGTCCTGACACGTCTACCCGAGGGACCGCAGTACTACCCGGACGACATGGTCACCGACGTCCCCGAGGCCTTCTGGGTGGCTGAGCTCGTGCGGGAGCAACTGTTGGCGGCGGTGCACCAGGAGCTTCCGTACTCGATCGCCACCCGGGTCACAGAGTGGGAGTGGCCGCACATCCTCTGCGAGGTCCTGGTCGAGCGCGAATCCCAGAAGGGCATGGTCATCGGCAAGGGAGGCGCCGTGCTCAAAGAGGCCGGTACCCGGGTGCGCGGTCAGTTGCCCGAGGGCGCCTACCTGGAACTGGTGGTGAAGGTCGACAAGGACTGGCAGCGCCGCCCGAAGGCCCTCGACCGCCTGGGGTACTGAACGCCCGGTCGTTGTGGCTCAGCCTCGGCTCAGCCCTCGAACGGGTTCCGTAGGAAGCGTTCGACCTCGTCGGGATCGTCTGTCCTGGGCATCGGCGGCAGGGCCGCAAGCAGTTGACGGCGGTAGGAGTGGCTCTTGGCGAGCCGCCGGTCGAGCACGGCGATCACGCCGATGTCGGTCGCCGTCCGGATGAGGCGTCCGGAAGCCTGGGCGAGGTCGGTGGCCGCTATGGGGATGTCGATCTCGGCGAAGGAGCCCTCGCCGACCTGTTCGCGGCGGGCGCTCAGGAGCGGGTCGTCGGGGCGGGGGAAGGGGATCCGGTCGATGGTGACCAGCGACAGTGCGGGTCCGGGAACGTCGATGCCCTGCCAGAGGCCACGGGTGCCGAACAGGCAGGAGGCCTCGTCGGCTGCGAAGGCCTCGATGAGGGCCGGTTTGGGCAGGTCGTTCTGGTGGAGGACGGCGTACGGCAACCGGTCGACCAGGTGGGCGTGGGCGGCGTCGAGTGCCGACCAACTGGTGAACAGCGCCAGGGTGCGGCCGCCGGCGGCGAGGATCAGCCGCTCGAGTTCGTCGTGGACGGCGTCGCGGTAGCCGGGCTCGCGTGGGTCGGGGAGGTGGGCGGCGCAGTAGAGCAGCGTCTGGCGCTCGAAGTCGAAGGGGCTGCCGACGTCCTCGATCCGGTGCTCGCCCTCCGGTAGGCCCAGGCGCCCGACCAGGTTGGGTGGCAGGGTGGCGCTGGTGAGCACGATGGGGCGTTCCTTGTTGAAGAGCTTCTCCTCGAGGATCCCTGCGATCACGACCGGCGACATGCACAGCACCGGTCGGTTGCGGGGGCCTTCCACCCAGGCGACGAAGCCGTCGTCAGGGGCCCGAAATGACCGGATTGCCCCCAGGAGGCTGCCCGTCGCAAGCAGCGCACGCTGTGCCCGTGCCCTGGCCTCCGTCGCCGCATCGGCGGGAACTGCGCGCAGCGCCGACTGGAGCGCTTCGAGGCGGGTGTCGGCCAGCTCGAGCAGTGGGCCGACGACAGGATCCTCCGCAGGGGTGAGCCGTTTTCCGAGGTGTTCGACGAGGGAATCGTCGAAGCGGTCGGCGAGGTCGGCGAGGTTGTCCAATTCGGTTGAGCGGCTCAGGACGCCGGACGCAATTCGGCGCAGCGACCGGAATCGGCCGCCGAACACCTCGGCACCGACGGCGGCGGCGAGGATGTCCTCGGCTGCGTGGGCCTCGTCGAGGATCGCCAGGTCGTGCGGGGGGAGGATGGCCCCGTCCGTCGCAACGTCGATGCCGTAGAGGTGCAGGTTGGTGACGATCACCTGAGCCTCGGCTGCCCGGTCGCGGGCAAGCTCGGCGAAGCACCCGTCACCGGCAGGGCAGCGGTTGCGGCCCGGGCACTCGTGGGATCCGACGGTCACGGCCGACCAGGTGGATCCGTTGGGTTCGAAGGACAGTTCGGCCCGATCGCCCGTGTCGGTCTCGGTCGCCCAGTCGGCGATGGCGGCCAGCTGTTCGTCGTCGGCGTGTTCGGCGAGGCCGTCGAGGGTCTGCTGGATGTTCGCCTCGGCGACCTCGGCGAGGCGTTGGAGGCAGACGTAGTTCGAGCGTCCCTTCAGGATGGCGAACGAGACCGGCTCGTCCAGGTGCTCGGAGAGGTGCTCGGCGAGGAAGGGTAGGTCGTTGTTCGCCAGCTGGTCCTGGAGCGCCTTGGTGGCGGTGGCGATGATGGTGCGCCTTTTTGCGAGGAGGGCAGGTACGAGGTAGGCAAGCGTCTTGCCGGTGCCCGTGCCGGCCTGGACGGCGAGATGGTTCTTTCCTCCGAGGCCGTCGATGACCTCGGCCACGGCACGGGCCATGGCTTCCTGGCCGGGGCGCCGCTCGCCGCCGTTGGGCAGGTGGGCGGTGACCTCTTCGAGGGCGATAGCCACCTGTTCCGGATCCATGCGCTGACGGTACCGGTGGTGGATGACACGGGCGCGGTGTTCCACCGGGGGATCGGCGCCAGCCGGTAGTTTTCGTGCCGTGCTTCCCGTCGACCTCGATCCCTCCCGGATCCCGCGCCATGTCGCCTGCGTCATGGACGGCAACGGGCGCTGGGCGAAGCAGCGGGGCCTGTCCCGCACCGAGGGGCACAAGGCGGGCGAGCAGGCCCTGCTCGATGTGCTCGAGGGTGCCGACGAGATCGGGGTCGACTGGTTCACGGTCTACGCCTTCTCGACCGAGAACTGGCGGCGCCCAAAGGACGAGGTGAACTTCCTCATCAACTTCAACGAGCAGATCCTGCTAGAGCGGCGTGATGAACTGAACGAGCGCAACGTCCGGATCCGGTTCTCGGGCCGCCGCGACTGGCGGGTCCCGAAGCGCCTGATCCGACGCATGGACGAGTCGTTGGAGCTGACGAAGGACAACACGGGACTCACGTTCACGATCGCCTTCAACTACGGGGGTCGGGCCGAACTGGTCGATGCCGTGCGCCGCATCGTCGAGTCGGGCACCCCGGCCGACAAGGTCACCGAGAAGGTGATCTCCCGGCACCTCTACAACCCCGAGATGCCCGACCCGGACCTCATGATCCGCACATCGGGCGAGTACCGGATCTCCAACTTCCTGCTGTGGGAGCTGGCGTACAGCGAACTGGTGTTCAGCGACGCGCTCTGGCCCGACTTCCGGCGGGAGCACCTCTACGCCGCCATCAAGGAATACCAGGACCGGGACCGGCGCTTCGGCGGAGTGGGCGGCGAGTAGTGCAGTCCGGTTCGGAGGCCGGTGCCTGATGGCCCTGTACCGGGACCGGGCGGTGGTGCTGCACACCTGGAAGCTGGGCGAGGCCGACCGCATCCTGGCCCTGCTGACCGCCGGCCACGGACAGGTCCGGGCCGTCGCCAAGGGTGTGCGCAAGACCCGTTCGAAGTTCGGCGGCCGGCTCGAGCCCACCTGCCATGTCGATGTGCAACTCCACAGGGGGCGCAGCGACCTGCAGATCGTCACCCAGGCCGAGAGCCTCGACACGTTCGTGACGTTGCGGGCCGACCCCGACCGCTTCGCCGAGGCGTCGGCCCTGCTGGAGGTGGCTGAGCGCCTGGCACCGGAGGGGGAGGGCGACCGGCGCCGATACGACATGCTCGTCGGGGCGTTGCGCACGCTCGACCAGCGGCCGTCGCCGCTGCTGGTTCCGGCATTCTTCCTCAAGGCACTGGCCCACGAGGGCCTGGCACCGGCGTTGGACGCCTGTGTCCGGTGTCAGGCCACCGAGGACCTCGTGGCCGTCGACGTGGGGGAGGGCGGGGTGCTGTGCGACGGCTGCCGCCGGGGCCGTCCGGTGTCCGAGTCGGCGCTGGCGGTGATGCGGGCCGTCCTCGGTGGCCACCTGGCGACAGCCCTCGAGGTGGAGGACGCACGGGTCTGCGGCGAGGTCGACGCCGTCGCCACCGACGCCGTCGAATACCACCTCGAACGCCGGGTCCGGTCGAGACGCGTCATGGAAACGGCGTAGGGCTCAGCCTTCGATCGGGTCGATCTGTTCGGGCATCGGGGGGGGTTCGGACGGGTCGGGGAGTCCCGGTACGGCGAGGACCCTCCCGGCGTCGCCGCGGTCGACGACGAGGGTGCGGCCTATGCGGTCGCCGACCCTGCGGTGGCCCTTGGTCGTGATCATCACACCCAACTCGACGAACGGAATGATCAGGATCGGGATGATCCACGGCACCGTGCGGCCTGCGGCGCCCAACAGGCCCGGGAGTCCACCGTCGCTGCGACGCACGATCCGCAGGCCGACGATCGCCTTGCCGAGGCTGAATCCACTGGTTCCGGCCAGGAACACGTGGTTGAGGATGAACAGGACCAAGGTTGCAAGCAGGGCGGACCGGTTCCAGATGATCTGGTCGTCGTCGACTATCGAGGCGATGTCGCCCCGGTAGACGAGCATCACGGCGATCGAGATGATGAAGGCGTCGAGCAGGAAGGCGACCAGGCGCCGTGCCACGACCGCCGTCGGATCGCTGGGCGTTTCGCCCCGACCGATCTGATTCATGCCCCGGATGTTCTCCACATGGCGAGTGTCGCACGAAACGCCGCCGAAGCGTCGCCGACGTCGGCACCGGCGGTCGCTACCCTGCACCGCCATGGTCCCCAACGACGAGACGCTGTTCGACAAGGTCGTCAACCTGTCCAAGCGGCGTGGCTTCGTGTTCCAGTCGGCCGAGATCTACGGCGGCTTCCGCTCGACCTACGACTACGGGCCGATCGGCGTGCTGTTGCTGCGCAACGTCAAGGATCGGTGGTGGCGGTCGATGGTGCAGATGCGCCACGACGTCGTCGGGCTCGACGCCTCGATCCTGTCGCCGCCCGCCGTGTGGGAGGCGTCGGGCCACCTCGCGAACTTCACCGACCCGCTGGTCGACTGCCGGGAATGCGGCGCCCGCCACCGCGAGGACAAGCTCGACGACCCCGGTACCTGCCCGGACTGCGGCGCCACTGACACCCTCACCGAGGCCCGTCAGTTCAACCTCATGTTCAAGACCCATGCCGGACCCGTCACGGAGACGGCCGCCGAGGTCTACCTGCGGCCCGAGACCGCCCAGGGCATGTTCACCAACTTCGCCAACGTGCTCAACACCAGCCGCAAGCGGCCGCCGTTCGGCATCGCCCAGATCGGCAAGTCGTTTCGCAACGAGATCACCCCGGGCAACTTCGTGTTCCGGACCCGCGAGTTCGAGCAGATGGAGCTCGAGTTCTTCGTGCCCCCCGACGACTCCGAGGAATGGTTCGAGTACTGGTGCGGAGTGCGCCGCGACTGGTACCTCGACCTCGGCATGCCCGCCGACAAGCTGCGTCTGCGGGTCCATGAGGGCGACGAGTTGAGCCACTACTCGAAGGCCACCTCCGATGTCGAGTTCCTGTTCCCGTGGGGCTGGGACGAGCTCGAGGGCATCGCCAACCGCACCGACTTCGACCTGCTGCGCCATGCCGAGGTGTCCGGCGCCCGACTCGAATACCTCGACCCGGCAACCAACGAGAAGTACGTCCCCCACGTCATCGAGCCGGCTGCCGGCGCCACCCGTACCGCCATGGCGTTCCTCATGGCCGCCTACGACGAAGAGAAGGTGCGCGGCGAGTTGCGCACCGTCCTGCGCCTCGACCCACGCCTCGCCCCCTACACGATGGCCGTGCTGCCCCTGTCCAAGAAGCCGGAGTTGGTCGAGCCGTCCCGCGAGGTGCTCGGCCTGCTGCAGCCGCACTGGATGTGCGACTACGACGAGACCCAGGCCATCGGTCGCCGCTACCGACGCCAGGACGAGATCGGCACGCCGTTCTGCGTCACCGTCGACTTCGACACCCTCGACGACCGGGCCGCCACCGTGCGGGAGCGTGACTCGATGGAGCAGGAGCGGGTGCCGATCGACGAACTCGTCGACCACCTGCGGGCCCGGCTTCCGACCTGAGCCGGCGGCCGGGGTCGCTGTCGGAGGGCGCTGCTAGTTTCGGCGGCCATGGGAATCCTCGACGACGACATCCGTCGGGTACGCGAACAGAGCGACATCGTCGGGATCGTCACCCAGCACACGCAGCTCAAGAAGACGGGCCGCCAGTGGATGGGCTTGTGTCCGTTCCACGGTGAGAAGTCGCCGTCCTTCTCGGTCAGCCAGGAGAAGGCGGTCTTCTACTGCTTCGGCTGCCAGGTGCAGGGTGACGTCATCGACTTCGTCCGCGAGATGGAGCACCTCGACTTCGCCGGAGCCGTCGAGTACCTGGCCAACAGGGCCAACATCACGCTCCGCTACACCGATGCCAACGAGTCCAAGAAGCGGGGCAGGCGGCGTTCGCTCATCGAGGCGGTCGGGAAGGCGGCCGGCTTCTACCACCGGCGCCTCCTCGAGGGCGACGACGGCGGGCCGGCCCGTAGCTATTTGCGGGCTCGTGGCTATGACGGCGACATCGTGCGGAAGTTCTCGATCGGCTGGGCGCCCGACGACTGGGACTCGCTGGCACGTCACCTGAACCTGTCGACCGAGGACCTCCAGGGGGCCGGCCTCGGGGGCCTCAACAAGCGGGGGAAGCAGTACGACTTCTTCCGGGCCCGCATCATGTTCCCGATCTTCGACGAAAGGGGCGACGCGGTCGGATTCGGCGGCCGCAAGTTGCCCGACGCCGAGGGCCCCAAGTACAAGAACACCTCCGACCAGTCCGAGGTCTACGACAAGGGCCGGCTGCTCTACGGCCTCAACTGGGCCAAGACCGAGGCTGGGCGGATGGACGAGATCGTCGTGTGCGAGGGCTACACGGACGTCATCGGCTTCCACCAGGCCGGTATCGAGAGGGCGGTCGCCACCTGCGGCACCGCCATGACCGCCGACCATGCCCGCAAGTTGGCCCGCTTCGCCCCCCGGGTCGTGCTGGCCTACGACGCCGATGGTGCCGGGCAGGCCGCCGCGGAGCGGGTCTACGCCTGGGAGGAGGAGTTCGGGTTGCGCTTCGCCGTCGCTGCCCTTCCCGAGGGCTCCGACCCCGGTGACATGGCCCGTTCCGACCCCGAGGGCCTGGACCGGGCAATTTCCGAGGCCCGACCGTTCCTCGAGTTCCGGGTGGACCGTGCGCTGGGGCGGGGCGACCTCGACACGATGGAGGGCCGGGCGCTGGCCGCAGCCGGGGCGATGGCGCTGGTGGCCGAGCACCCCAATGCGCTCGTACGGGACCAGTACGTCATGGGTATCGCCGATCGATGTCGGGTGTCTGTAGAGGAGGTGCGGCGCCTGGCCAGGTCGGTGCCAAGGGAACGCGGTGGTGGTCGGGAGGCGTCCCGGGCCCCCGTGTCGACCAGGCTCACGTCGGAGCACCAGGCGATCCGGCTGCTGATCCACCGGCCCGACGACATCGCGGCCTATCTGGATCCGGTGTTGTTCGGCGACCTGATCGCCCGCACCGCCTACCAGGCCCTGGACGGACACGACGACCTGCATGCGGCCCGCGAGGCAGCCGGGGGTGGGTCTGCCGACCTGCTCGGCCGGCTCGCCGTCCAGGACGCCACCGACGACGATCCGGTCGGCGTGCTCAACAGGCTGGTTTCGCTCGCAGCTGAGCGGACCGCTGTGGAACTTGAGGCCGAAGCACGTGAGAGCGGCGACCTGGAGGCCTATCAGGAGTCGATTTCGTACCTGCGCACAGAGATCATCAGGCTCCGCGAGCTCCCGGTTTCACGGAAAGAGGAGCCCGACGGCGAGTCCGGCTTCGAGTCCCTCGAGGTGTTGCTACGGTGGTTGGTCGACTACTCGGAGGGGAGGCCCGATGGGTGACGCTGCTCCGAATGCCCACTGGGCCAGAGTTTCGGAGTTCGAATTCGTCCGCCTGCTACGACGCGGGCGGGCACGTGGGCGGCTCACACTCGACGAGGTCATCGACGTCCTCCAGGATGCGGAACTCACCCCCGAGTTGATCGGTGAAATGCGAGCCGCCCTTGATGCTGAGGGCATCGAACTGGATGAGACGGTCGTGGATGCCACCGTCGACGCCGACGCCGACGCCGACATCGACGACGAGCGGGAGGTGCTGCGGCTCATCCGTCCCAGGCAGCGGTCTGCACGGCGCCGCGATCCGGCGAAGCATCCCTCGGAACGCGGCGACAGCGGAGACTCCACCCGCATGTACCTCCGGGAGATCGGCGAGGTGGCGCTCCTCTCCGCCGTAGAGGAGGTCGAGTTGGCGACCGCCATCGGCGACGGCAACGTGGCCGAAGCCGAGTTGGCCGACCTGGCGGTTGCGGGGAAGCTCGAGCACGTGGAGCGGGTGGTGCTCGTGCGACTCCGGCGCCGGCAGCGGGCCGGTGAGATGGCACGTGACCGGCTCACCCGGGCCAACCTGAGGCTGGTCGTTTCGATCGCCAAGCGCCATGTGGGGCGGGGGCTACCGCTGCTGGACCTGGTACAGGAGGGCAATCTGGGGCTCATGCGGGCCGTCGAGAAGTTCGACCATTCGAAGGGCTTCAAGTTCTCCACCTATGCCACCTGGTGGATCCGCCAGGCGGTCACCAGGGCGGTAGCCGACCAGGCGCGCACGATTCGCATTCCCGTCCACATGGTCGACGCCATGAACCGCTGTGTTCGGATTGAACGTGAGCTTCAGCAGGAACTCGAGCGGAAGCCCTCGGTGAAGGAGATCGCAGACCGGGCCCTTCTCGATCTCGACAAGGTCGAGGACCTGTTGGAGTTGGCTCGCAACCAGATCCCGTTGTCGCTGGACTCGACGTATGGCGACGAACAGGACGTGAGCCTCGCCGACCTGGTTGCCGACCTCGATGCGGAGGATGCCGTCCTCGCTGCCACGCGACGCCTCTTGAAGGACGACATCCTCGAGGTGCTGGACCAGCTCGATGGCCGGGAGCGCGACGTCGTCCGCATGCGCTTCGGCCTCGATGACGCCAAGCCGGCGACGCTCGAAGAGGTAGGTCGTCGGTTCGGTGTGACCCGGGAGCGGGTGCGTCAGATCGAGTCGCGGACGATGGCCAAGCTGCGTCATCCGTTGCGGTCGGAGAAGTTGCGCGACTACCTCGACGAGAGCTGAGTGCCGGTGTCCACTCTCGGCTCCCGCGGGCCGTTTCTTTCATGCGGGCGGGGAAGTGCCGCTGGTATCCTGCGCCCCGCCTTCCGGGGTAGCTCAGCTGGCAGAGCGTCGGACTGTTAATCCGCAGGT
>CEQE01081954.1_pt1 | contig 10637 bp, 6 predicted proteins | sample 356201 | NCBI WGS metagenome assembly CEQE01 (sample SAMEA2619970, study PRJEB7988) | marine metagenome | biome: marine biome (ENVO:00000447); feature: mesopelagic zone (ENVO:00000213) & marine oxygen minimum zone (ENVO:01000065); material: "saline water (ENVO:00002010), including plankton...
CAGAAAACATTGCAGGAAAAAGAACAAGAAAATAGTAAACTCTCTGCAAGTGTCTCTGTAAAGGAACAAAAAATCAATGACCTCTCAGCAGAGAGGTTGGCAGCCTTAGATACAAAGAATGCGGAGTTAGATAGGGCATTGTCAGAAACGGCTGAAGTTAATAAGAAAATTGCCATATTACAGAAAACATTGCAGGAAAAAGAACAAGAAAATAGTGAATTCTCTGCAAGTATCTCTGTAAAAGAACAAAGGATAGAAGAACTCGTAGCTGAAATGTTTGCAGCTTTAGAGACAAAAAATGCAGCGTTAGGTAAGGCATTATCGCAGACGGCTGACGCTAATGAGAAAATTGACGCATTACAGAAAACAGTGCAAGAAAAAGAACAAGAGTTAGTAGAAGTCTCAGCAGAGATGTTGGCAACCTTTGATGCAAAGAAGGCAGAAATATCCGCAACCTTGCATGCAGAGAAGGTAGAGTTGGATAAGGCATTATCGCAGAAGGCTGAGGCTAATAAGAAAATTGCCGCATTACAAATGACAATGCAAGGAAAAGAACAAAAAATCAAGGTACTCTCTTCAGGACTCTCAGAAAAAATACAATGGTTTGATGAACTCTATGAAAAGGTATCAGAAAAAAATGCGCGGATAAATGAACTCTCTGCAAGTGTCTCTACAAAGGAAGAACGGATCGCAGAACTCTCTAAAAGGGTATCAGCAAAAGATGCGCAGAATTATCAACTCTCTGAAACTGTCTCCGCAAAGAAACAACTTATAGAAGAACTCTCAGCAGAGATGTCAGCAGCTTTAGATACAAAGAATGCAGAGTTGGATAAGACATTCTCAGAAAAGGTTGAGGCTAAAAAGAAAATTACTGCATTACAGAAAACAATGCAAGAAAAAGAACAATTAAACAAGGTACTCTCTTCAGGGCTCTCAGAAAAGGTACAATGGATCAGTGATATAAGCGCTGAAAAAGAGAAAGAGTTAGTAGATTTTAAAAACACTTACGAAAATCTGGTCAAAACATTGAAGGATGAGGTTAAAAGAGGGGAGATAAAGATTTCTCGTGCCATGGATAGTCTATTAGTAAAGATTGTTGATAAGATACTCTTCGCCTCCGGAAGCACTACTATTAAAAAAAGCGGGAAGGAAGTATTGCAAAAGATTGGAGATGTTCTTGAGACTGTCAAAAACCAACAAATCATGATAAAAGGACACACAGATAATGTCCCTATAGGAAAAACAATAAAGGAGGAGTTTCCCTCCAATTGGGAATTGTCTGCAATGAGGGCAATAAATGTCGTCCATTACCTTCACGAAAAGGTAGGCATCTCTCCAAAGACCCTTTCCGCTACGGGCTACTCAAAGTTCAAACCGGTTGCTACCAATGATACCCGTGAAGGAAGGGCACAAAACAGAAGAATAGAAATAGCACTTCTTCCATTGGATGCAGATAAGGTTTTGAAAGATCTGAGCAAATAAAAAATCCGCCCCCTCGGGGCCGGCATTGGAATAAGCCCAGAGGGTATGATTTAATGGCAACCTATTACATCCTTATTGGTCCAAAATAGTATGAAATTATTGATTTAAAGACCCCACTGAATCATTCCCAACATCCTAGGATGTCAACTCCCTCATGTTCCCTGCCTAAAGCATGCGGGGACAAGTCCAGCATGTCATTCCCGAGTATTCCAATCGGGAATCCAGACATAAAAGTTGCTGGATTTAGCTTCACGATTTCTTCTAGATAACTTCTATATGCCCGATAGAGGCATTCGGGAGTGACAAAGCAGGAGCATGGAATAACAAGACTGGGCATAGCCACCATTTGACCTGGCCCTGAGGACCAGGTTTTTTGTTTTAAAATAAATTTGATAGAAGATTTCGCAAAATTTCTTCAGGTGTGATATCTTAGAATAGTCATGCAAAAGCAAAAAGTCATGCTTCTTTTTCCACCGGAGTGGGTGCCTACAGCGCCATATCTGGCGTTGCCCAGCCTTACAGCGGTATTGCGACAGCATGGACACGAGGTGGTGCAGAAGGATGTAAATATTGAGATGTACAACCTGTTCTTTAACCACACCTTTTTGACCTGGATTAAGGAGCGCCTGTCCTTAAAGCTGCACGAACTAAAAACCCGGGAGAAAGCAAAAGGCTTAACAGATCATGAGGTCGAGCAGAAGTCTTGTATCGAGGTTCAATTATCTGTTAATGTGGTTGCCCTGGCCGAACATGCCAAATCCGCCATACAGACTGTCCACAGCGAAGAGTTTTACAATTCCGATAAACTTGAGCAGGCATTGAATACTTTCCGCGTGACAATGAAGTACATCTCGGCCGCCTACTATCCTGCCTCCCTGGTCTTCTACCCAATGGAGAGCAACCTCGGCTATCGCCCCGGTGTTTCACAGGAGATATTCGCCTGTCTTGAGGACGAGCAGGTCAATGTATACCGGGAGGTTTGCCGGCAACTGGTTATCCCGGCAATTAAGAAGGAAGCGCCGGCCGTTGTTGGCGTATCAACCGGGACCAGGGTACAATTTCTTGCCGGATTGACCTTCTGTAAAATGATAAAGGAAGCCTTCCCGGATATTCATGTCACTGTTGGCGGAAATATTATTACGCGCATTAAAGAGGATCTACTAAAACACGAACGATTCTTCACGGAGGTATTTGACTCTGCAATTATGTACGAAGGAGAGCATGCCCTTCTCTGGCTTCTTGAAGCATTGGGAGGCAAACGGGAAAGGAAGAAGGTTCCCAACCTGATCTACCGTGATAAAACCGGTGTCCATGTAAATAGTGAGAACTACACCGAGAAAATTTCCATGCTGCCAATTCCTGATTTTGACGGGATGCCTTTGGATAGCTACTTTGTTCCCGTGCGTATTCTTCCCTATCTGGCAACGCGTGGCTGTTATTGGGGGCGTTGCACATTCTGCGATCATGGGCAAGGTTACCTGGATAAGTACAGGGGAAAATCGGGTAGTCAGGCCGTAAAAGAGATCAAGACCTTGAAGGAGAAATATCATACTGATTATTTCCTGTTTCCTGATGAGTCATATCCCCCGGCGCTTTTCAAAAAGGTAATACAACTTCTGGTGGAGCAGGATGTTAAGATCGAATGGACTACTCCTATTCGGTTTGAAGAAGCCTTGCAGGATCCTGAGTTATGGGAGATGGCTGCTAAAGCCGGGTGCCGGGCCCTCTATTTTGGGATGGAGTCCGCTAATGAACGAGTACTGAGCTTGATGAATAAACACGTGAAGAAACATGTCATAGAGAACAACCTGAGAGAATCTGCCAAAGTTGGTATTTGGAACCATGTGATGGCAATTTTCGGCTTCCCAGGAGAAACCAGAGATGAGGCCGAGGATACACGACAGTTCCTTCTTGAAAATAAGGACAACATTCATTCGCTCGAAATGTCTAATTTTGTTGCGTACCGCCACTCTCCGATTGTTCATAATCCGGAGAGGTTCGGAGTCACGATTCACAAGCAGGACGAATATGATATTCCGCTCGACTACTATTACACACTTAACAAGCCGGTAGGTCTCACCTGCATGGAGGCTATGCAGTTTTCCGAAGATATCTATCGCAATGACTTCGAACCCTGGGCCGTGCGGATCAACGCGCGCGAACATGTTTTCCTTTACATCTCAAAGTACGGAACTAATAGGCTGCCACAGATATATGCTAAACAAAGGTAATGATTTGAACTCCCCCATCTTTGTAAAAACTTCGGACAAGCTTCCTCTGCTGACCGACAGTGGAAGACACTTCTTAGGATTAAAAAACTCCTTTTTACCTGTGCTCGATATACGGGCAAAGGTTCTGTTTGAGCATTTGAATAAATTTCTGGGATTCGCCGATACTCCTAAGGGAATGGAATACCAGGAGTGTTTCAATACGCTGATGCGTGCTATTTATCCGGAAGTGATGATCGACCTGGCTGATCTGGTCTATCTTCAGCACGAAAGACTATCAGTATCATTAAATTTTGATCTCATTAATCATAACCTGCATAAAGAGTATGGTGATTTCTTCGAACCTAAAACGCCTGCTAATCCATCTGTTCCAACGGATTCAGCCGTTCCTTTATCCGGCGCCGCCTCTGTTCACGATAGACGTACAGTAACGGAACAGTCAGGAAGAGGAATGAAAGCACATCCACAACTGGTGTCGCTGAACCGCAAGATGGAGTTCCTGTTTCAGCAACTGGCCCTGAACCTTAGAAAGGATCCTCTGTTTTATAAAGATCTGGAAATCATAAGGTTGTTGAGTGAATGTTATAGCTATTACGTGTTTGAGACAAAGCATTTCCCCTGGCAAAATCCTGTTGAGCCTAAGCCCCGCAACCCGAACCAATCTCTGATGGATGTAGCCACCGGCCTGGCCGGGCTTAGAATTATTTTTAACTGGCCTGAAAATTACCCCAAACTTGTTTTAACCGATTGCATGCCCTTCATCTTCCAATGTCTTACTCATTACAAAACTATGTTGGGCAAAGGGAACATTGAAATTCTTGATGCCGATTTCCCGGGCAGGGCTCCGCAAAGTTTAAAATTAGGCTTAATTATGTCAAACAAATTTATGCACCATTTAAAACGAATGGAAAGGAAAGAATTCCTTCGCTGGGCCTGGGAAAGTCTTGAACCTGATGGAACTCTTGAGATTTTGGATACTGACGTGGAACTCCGAATTCTGCGTATGGCAGATGACCCTGAATTCAAAGAAAAATTGACTTCCGGATACTTAGAAACCCTCATAGAAATAGAAGATGATTTCTGCCAAACCCTTATGTATGACATCAAGCACTCCGGGTTTAAAGTCACACATTTCGACTCCAACGAATACAAAGATGAAACAGATGCATACAGCAAGTACCCCGGTTGCAATCTCTCTTTAAAATTTCAGGGATTCGAAATCGTGGCACAAAAAACGCTGTAATTAAATCCTCCTTAAGCATTGCAGTTGGCAACATTTTATTTTCTTAACAAAGCTGAGCTTAGCTTTGCAAAGTTATACCTCTAACTTTTTTAAATATTTATCACCGCTAAGTTCGCGGAGAACGCTGAGAAAATTTATTAATTTAATTTTCTCTGCTATCTCGGCAACCCTTTGCGACCGAAGAAGTGCCGTTGGGGTATGGCAAATTTATTGCGGTTGCGGCGAGCTCGAGCAGCGATCCGCCCATGATTGAAGCCATCTTAAAAAAGGCTTGACTTGGAAATGTGATTTGATATAGAGTCTCGTATATTAGGAGGGAAAAACCATGGAAATAAGCGATGACCTCCTGGAAATTAACCCCAATTTGCAGAGTCAAGTCGCGTACGTTGGGAAAGGGAAGCATAAGGCAGTTCTGGTTGATAATTTCTATAAGGATCTGGAAAAGATTCTCCAGGCCACTGCCAAGCTGTCCTACACCGACCATTATGATCTCACCGGAAACTTTCCCGGCGCTCGAGCGCAAATCAATATTAGTACCCAACCCGTTATCGATGCCATAAGTAAGCTCTGGGGGTCGCAGCTCTATTCGTTTTTTCAACCCCAGTTAGCCGTTTTTCAAGCCCTTACTACCAGAGACTACCGCTTGAACATCGGGCAGCGAGCACCGCACATAGACCCTGATATTACCGCCTTGATCTATCTCAATCCTGAACATTCCTGTACCGGAGGAACCGCGCTCTATCGCCATCGTCCGACAGGTTTAGAACGGCTACCAAGGCTCCCTATCACGCCGGACCAGGAGGTCTGGCAATTGGCCGAGAGGCTCGAACTGAGCAATGAATTCTTTCAAACAGAAGAGGGCTATGAAAATTTCCAGCGTAGTATGATCTTCAATCCCTTGTTCGCCGCCAAGGGGAATAACTATATTAACGATGGAAATGAGTTTTGGGAACTCCTGCAACTCGTGGAGATGAAGCCCAATAGATTAGCCATCTTCGACGCCCGGGTGTTTCATTCCCAGTACATCAAGGAAGATCCATATGATAAGGTCTTTCGTATGAATCAGATCATCTATCTTACTGCAGAGCAGAACACCATGCGAACAGGGAGTTCACTTGCATAGGTCTTGCGGGAATCAGCTCCTTTATCCATAGCGATATTTGTTGCTTTTAAAAAATCGTAACTACTCGGCCTAAACACCTGAATAACTACAAAAAGTTAGAAATTAGAAATAGCGCAATTTACAACTTGCCAGAGATTGACTCCATAAGTGTAAAATATTTTACATATTGGTAATAATTTCAGCTCAACGTGCAAAATATTTTACCATCATAAACTTTTATCCTCGTTTCTCCTTATTTATCAATAGTTTTATTTTCTTAGTATTTGGCAGGGATTTTGCAATTAAATATAAATAGGATAAATTAAAGTCTGATTAATAGAATTGCCGTTAAGTAAATAAAAAGGCTTTATGAAAGGAGGGGTTAAAATGTTTAGAAAACTTGCCCCAATTTTTACTTTATGTTTTTTCTGGACTGCAAATATTGTTAATGCAGAGACGGCAGAGACTAACTTTGCTAATGCTAAGGAGATTAGCAGCAATAACCTTTCACTGGCTGGTGATTGCCCAAGTTTGGATGTACTGAGGAAAAACAGGGAATGGATTGAACATACCGGGGGATGGAATAAATTTTTAAACAGCGTTTTGGCAACACACTTTAGCCTTCCTATTGCTCCTAAGAAACCTTCCGTTTCATTAACTCTTCTCCCTGTTAACGTGGATCGTGGCATGGGGATTACCCAATGGAGAGAGATCGTTTGGGTAGTTCATAGAACCAACCAAACGAATTTCATCGGTAAAAACAATAATTGCTATGTAATGGGTACAGTAGCGTATTATGCGGAGGTAAAAAATAAAAATGGCTGGCCTCCTGAGGTTAAGCTTATTAGCGAACCAGAAACAGAAGAAAAGTGCCTGCAAAGAGGAGATACCGGTCTAATCGAGCTTCGCTGGTATGATCCGGTAGAGAAAAAGAGACATCGGTGGTTTAACCGTCGCCTGGCATCATTTCTACAATGGACAGATAAACATGAATATAGTCCAATTCCCTTACCCAGGGTAATTAACTCATTGGATTAATTTCGCCGATTATGTTCAGATTACTCATATTTTTTACATGAATCAGCGTAATCCTAATCAAATCTGAGTAATCATGTATGAACATTGAAATTCCCATCCACAAATTTAGAACCAATTATTTTCTTGACTAGTTGTTAAAATACACGGTATATTAACAACTATGTATAAAAGAACCCTGGACAACAGACTACCTGAAAACAGTTTCTTTCTCTTTGGACCACGTCAAGTTGGTAAAAGTACTCTCTTAAAAAAAGAGAAGGCAGATTTAACTATTGATCTGCTGGATCCTGAACTTCAACTTGCCTACAATAAAAACCCTAACCTTCTCCTTCAGCAAATAGATGAAATAAAATCATCAGCCATAATTTTTATTGATGAAGTCCAGCGTGTTCCTAAAATTCTTGACATTATCCATTCCCTTATGGAACAAAAACCAAAATTAAAGTTTATTCTATGCGGTTCGTCAGCCAGAAAATTGCGACATGGTGCAGCTAATCTTCTTGGAGGGAGAGCTTTGTATCGAACAATGCATCCTTTAACATTTGAAGAATTATCTGACACTTTTAACCTCAAGTGGATTCTTGGATATGGTTCTCTTCCAAAAATCTATAGCACACTTAAACAAAAGAAAACTAAAGAGGCCCGGGATCTCTTAAGGGCTTACGTAATCACCTATTTAAGAGAAGAAATTAAAGCTGAAGCTTTAGTACGCAACCTCCAGGGTTTTCAAAACTTTTTAGATATAGCAGTTGCACAGTTTGCCGAGCAAATAAATTTTTCCGGTGTATCTCGCGATTGTCAAATAGCTCTATCAACTGTTCGTGAATACTATACAATATTGGAAGATACCTTAATTGGAGTCTTCCTTTATCCATATTTAAAAAGTCAACGCAAACGCATGAGTCATCAACCAAAATTTTACTTCTTTGATAACGGTGTAACTCGAGCAATATTAGGAACTCTTCAAGATGAACCCGGCCTTAAAGAACAGGGACGACTTTTTGAACAATGGATCCTTCAAGAAATTATCCGACATAATGAATATCATCAAAAGGATTGGAAACTTTCCTTTTGGAGAACAAGCCATGGCGCTGAAGTTGATATATTGATAAGTCGCGGCACAGAAATTTTATATGCTATTGAATGTAAACTATCAGCAAATCCATCTTCAAGTGACTTATCCGGCTTAAAATCATTTCATGAAATCTATCCAGAGGTTTCCTGTTTTATTGTAGCGCCGGTTAAACAACCACTAAAACTATCATTTGTACGCGTACTTCCCCCAATCAAATTATTCAATGAGCTTAAGTAATATGTCTTCTCTTATTTAAGTCGTTAGAGAACACAGTTCTCTAACGGGATTTACTCCTTTTTAATACGATATTTCTTCAACCTGTAAAGAAGCTGGCCTCGTGAAAGCCCTAAACAAGAGGCGGCTTTAGACTTATTCCATTTGTTTCCATCCAGGGAAGCAATAATTTTATCGCGTTCAATATTTGAAATAATTGAGGGAATAGTTTTTTCTGAAGCCATGATTTTTGATATTTCTTTTTTTCCGGAAGGTTTTGAGATCATACCTTCAAGAATTTCTTCCGGCAGATGTTCTTGAGAAACTTGCTCCGTCTTGCTTGAAAATACAGCATAATCTATTGCGTTTTCAAGCTGTCTCACATTTCCGGGCCACGAGTAGTTAGTGAAAACATTTTGCGCGCTCTCGCTAAAAGATAAAACTTTTTTATTATGGAGCAATGCAAACTTCCTTAAAAAATGATTTGCAAGCATCAGGATATCACTTTTTCGCTCTCTAATCGGTGGTATATGTATACGAAGCGTGTTAAGACGGAAGTAAAAATCTTCCCTGAGCCTGTTATTTTTAATTTCCTCTTCTATATTCCGGTTTGTCGTTGAAATAATCCGGGCTAATAGTTCAATGGTATTATTTCCTCCAACACGCTCAAATTTCTTTTCCTGTAAAACTCTTAGAAGTTTAATTTGAATTTGGGGCGGCAATTCCGCAATCTCGTCGAGTAAAATTGTTCCATTCTTTGCCGACTCAAACCTGCCAATTCTTAGCCTGTCTGCGCCGGTAAATGCTCCCTTTTCATGGCCGAACAACTCGCTTTCCAACAATGTCTCAGCATAAGCGCTACAATTCACGGGGACAAAGCTTTTTGGATTTCCATTGCCCACTTCATGTATTATCTGTGCAACAACTTCTTTACCCACGCCTGTCTCGCCTGTTATTAAAACCGGCGCTTCCGATTTAGCAAATAACTGGATCTTTTCCCGAATTGAAGCGATTTCTTCCGATTTACCTATCAGTTTTCTTTTTCCATAACTATCCCGCAGCAAATCACGCAAAAACCTGTTTTGGAATTTCATCCCCATATGTTTTCTTATACGCTCCATAGCCACTTGAAACTCATTCTTTCCAAAAGGCTTGGTTATAAAATCAAATACTCCTGTTCGTATGGCATCAATCGCTATTTGCAATTCTGCATGACCTGTCATCAGCAGGTAATATGAGTCCCCCTCATTTTTCTCCAGTTTGCTAATTAAATCCAAACCGTTCATTTTTGGCATATTGTAATCTATCACCGCAATATCAACGGGATGAAACTTCGCCCAGGTTAATGCTTCATGAGGTGAACAAAAACCGTGAAACTCCAAAAAATCTATTGTAGAAGCATATTCTTCAACAAGGTTCACGACTTCTTGTTCATCGTCAACAACTAAAAGCTGAAAAGTGAGCGATTTTTCAAGCATAAAAAAATACCTGCTAATACATTAGAAAAAATACCCTTTTAACATTGAGATTTTGCAAAGCCTTCTCTTAATTATAAGATATTATATTTAAAATATGTGATAATTCCTTGAATAATATTTTCAAAACGGCAACTACCTGCTTTTTTCTTGACAGGTTTTAAACAGTTTTCTATACTGAAAAATTAGTGCTTAATTATGAGAATAGTTTTTAACTAAGTTATTAACATGCCCTGCCAATATGAGATACAAAAATCCAGATGCACAATATGACAATTAAATTCCAATTTTCAAAAATCTAAAGTCTAAGCAAACTTCTTTTAAACTGAGGTAAGGAGAATATTATGGCTTCAATAAGCTGGGAAAAATTATCGGGAAAAGAATATGTTGGCCTTTTTCCCTGGGCGTGGGTAGAGTTTGAGAGTTCCAATCCGCTCGGTCCATTCCCTTTTTTAGGGGGTGTAGACCCGAAGGTTGTATCCTGTCTGGATGAAGTACACCGGCACCTCGGCGGAGCTCTCGACATAGTTATCAGCGATCTGTTCGCTGGTCGTGCTCCGCTTAATGATCCTGCTCTTCCAGAGCGATTGGAGAACGCTTATATGGAAGTAGTACACTCGCGGCCGCACCTTCGCAAGGTCATCCGCTGTGGACGGAAGCCGGACGACTCCTTCGAGTGGGACTATCCATTGGATGAAAATAAATCTTCGCCACTCAGCTATTCCAGGATGCAGATATTAAATTCACACAGAAGGCAGTCTGTACCTTTTGAATTAGAACC
>CEQE01044921.1_pt1 | contig 10628 bp, 8 predicted proteins | sample 356201 | NCBI WGS metagenome assembly CEQE01 (sample SAMEA2619970, study PRJEB7988) | marine metagenome | biome: marine biome (ENVO:00000447); feature: mesopelagic zone (ENVO:00000213) & marine oxygen minimum zone (ENVO:01000065); material: "saline water (ENVO:00002010), including plankton...
AATTATTCAGATTTTATAATTCAGGTTAACAGCTTTCTTGATAAACATTCCATTTTTTGGAAGAGTGGCAATCTTGAATTTATTGATAAGGATCATGACGCTATATTAGGTATCTTGCGCTATTCCGATTCCCTCAAGGAAAACGACTTTATTATTTTTTCAAACCTTGATACTAATTCGAGTCAAAAAATTACTTTAGATTGCGACCTTGGCAGGGTTTCGCTTTTTAAGAAAAAACTCAGAAATGCCTTATCAGGTAAAGAGATTATTGTAGATGATCGGGAATTTTGCTTTGACTTGGAACCATGTGGTTTCAGAATATGGGAAGTTATATAGGATTTTAATCTTTATTAAAGAGCAATAACAGAGTTTTCACCTCCGTAAGGGTTTGGCTCATATTTATCCGCGTACTCATCATTTATCCATTGAGAATTATTGGTAAGATAGCGGAAATGATATTCTTTTCCTAGTTTAAGATCGAGAGTAATCGTAAAAACTCCACTTTTAAGTCTCTTCATAATGTTAGAATTGCTATCCCAGTTATTAAATTCACCAACAAGACTTATTTGGATGCTGTTGGCGCAGCTTTTTGTGGCAGCCTGAATGTAACTCTGCATATATTTTTGGATTTTAAATATTGTTTTTTCAGTCCCTCTGACGTTGTCTTCTTTGCCGAACCGGTTTTCTTTGTTTTTCCGGGAAATGGAGATGTTTTTTTAACGACTTTTTTCTTAATGCCTGACTTTTTTGTAACAGATTTTTTCTTTTTGGATGTACCCATTTTATTTTCCTTTAAATAAATTAAAAGCGTTTGGCCACTGCATAACGTGGTTTGTACTGATTAAAAGCTATTTTACATGGACAGGTTTAACACCCCAGATTTCCCTGGCATATTCACGGATAGTGCGGTCACTTGAAAATTTTCCCATATTAATGGTGTTAAGGATTGACATCCTGTCCCAAAGATCTTTGTCCTGGTAAGCGGCAGAGACCCTTTCCTGGCAGTTAACATAAGAACTGTAATCGGATAAAATCATATATTGATCACCGCTATTAAAAATAGTATCTACAACAGGAGAAAATTGAGTTGGATTGGAAGGGGAAAAAATCCGTCACGAATCATATTAAGGACCTTTTGTTGTAACTACCAGTAATCTATTTTACATAACGTTTCATCTTCTATTAGAGGTTTGTCTCTTTAAAATTTTAGAAAGTCTTGTCTCTTCATCCTGCGTGATGAATTTTTATAAGGTATTTGTTTTTTCGCATAATTCTTCTTATTAGATTGCCGATGGCCTAACCCATAATTTTCAAAGACACGGGTTTTCCTGAGATAAGTTTGACCTCCTTATCCCGATGTTTGATAACCAGCTCAGAACCCATTTTTAGAAGATAGGTGACCGAATCTTTATTTATATCCACTCCCAGTAACTGCCCGTGAATTGTAATGGGAAACCGGATTTCTGAAATCGTTTCAGGTAGTTTTGGATCGAAAGATAAACAACCATCGTAATCTCGCATGCCGGCGAATCCGTAGACGAAGGCCATCCAGGTACCTCCCATAGCCGCAATATGGGCGCCATCCTGCACGTTTCCCCCTATATCCGCGAGATCCATGAGAAGCGCGTACTTGAGATGTTCCGATGCCTTTTCCACGTATCCCACTTCTGATGCGATGATGCTTTGAATGCAGGCGGAAAGGGATGAGTCGCCCGTGGTCAATGGTTCATAATAGTCGAAGTTACGTTTCTTCTGTTCCCTGGAAAATTCCCTGCCGAGTAAAAACATTGCTAATATTACATCGGCTTGCTTGATGACCCTGGATCTATAAATAACCAATGGATGGAAATGGAGCAGGAGCGGATATTTGTCTACCGGAGTATTTTTGAAATCCCAGGCTTTCCTGCTCATGAAATTATCGTCTTGAGGATGGATGCCACTTTCCGGCTCATAAGGAATATACATGTTGTCTACGGCTTTTTCCCATTCTTTTACTTCGGAAATTTCTAAGTCGGTTTTATGAGCCAGCGCATTAAAGCTCTCCTTGTTTTTCTCCATAAGCGTCTCTATTGTTCTTACTGCATAGCTCATATTCTCCCTGGCCATCATATTAGTAAACATGTTGTTGTCCACAATGGCGTTATATTCATCGGGACCGGTTACGCCATGAATACAAAATTTGTTGCCTTTTGCCTGTGAATAGCTTCCAAGGTCCAGCCATAGCCGAGCTGTTTCAACAAGCATTTCTGCACCAAAACTGTACAGGAAATCCTCATCTCCTGTAACTTCAACATATTTCCTTAAAGCATAAATTATGTCCGCATTGATGTGATATTGGGCTGTTCCAGCTGCATAATACGCCGATGCTTCATCACCATTAATGGTCCTCCAGGGAAAAAGAGCGCCCTTCTGATTCACCTCTTTAGCACGTTTTTTTGCCTTGTTCAGATAGCTGTAACGGAATTTCAAGAGGTTCCTTGCTATTAGTGGTGAAGTATAAATCAAAAAAGGAAGGAGGTACATTTCTGTATCCCAGAAATAATGACCATCGTAGGCCGATCCGGTGAGCCCTCTTGCTCCAACCCCGGTGCCTTCCGCTCTCCCTGATGCCTGTAGAATCTGAAAAAGATTGAAACGGATGAGCTGCTGAGCTCGAGGAAGGCTACCACTGACCATGATGTCACTTCTGCTCCAAAAATCGTCCATAAACTCTCGCTGAGTTTCCTGTATATTATCAAATCCCTCGTCTACCGCGCGATCCAGCGTTCGTTCTGACCTGGAACAAAGCTCATTAGGAGAGGAGCTTCTCGATGTGTGGTAAGATATGAACTTCGTTAAGCGGATAGGCACACCTGGCTGCGCGTTTATAGAAAAGTCTACTTCACCCTTGTTTTCCGAGCACTGGTCTGTATAAGAAAAAGAGCATTCAGTCTCTATCTTGTGGTCTATGCCACAGGAGATTGCCATCTTGCTGTTACTTGTGGAATGACCCAATAAAATACGCAGGTCCTTGTTATAGCTTTCTACAGGAATAAGCGCCCGATCGCTCACCCTCCTTGCTTGTCGTGGGTCTTTCCTTTTAGCCCGATTCTGGTTTGAAGAGGGACTGAGCATTTCCGATATAAGCACAACCAGCGCCCCTGCATTTAAAATGGTAAGCTCATAGGAAATTGCAGCAAGATGTCGATGCTTGAAGGAAACGAACCTCTCTGATTTGATCAACACCTGTTTTCCAGACGGGGTTTCCCACAAAATTTCCCGCTTGAGTGTTCCAGATTTCATGTCGAGAATTCGTTCGAATTGAAGGAGGTTTGCTGTGGGAATATAAAATATTTCGTCATCTACATACAGCCTGATAATCTTGCTGTCTATCACATTCAACATGGTCTGTCCGGTTTTCGCGAAACCGTAAGCTTCTTCTCCATAAATGATTGGCCAGGTTTCATGAAATCCGTTTACAAAGGTCCCGGTCTGAAAGGCAGGTCTTCCTTCCTCAAAATTTCCACGCATCCCGAGATAACCGTTGCTCATCGCAAAGATGGTTTCGGCCTGGGCGAGAAAAGAGGGATAGAATTCTTTCTCTATCATCTTCCATTCATCCACTGGATAGATGTGTTCGGGTGGAAGGTGAATGTCACGTTTAATCATGTTTATTCAATAAATTATTCAGGGTTGAAAGTGCTTAGCGAGTGCATTCCTCGCAGTTCTACTGCGGGGAGCTTCAATATTCAATTAATATTTTTTCGCAATCTTTATCCGCATTGAAAATAGCCGACAGGATCGGTCTCGCTTACTTTTAATTCATAAATTCCTTTAATAACTTTGTCGGCTTTGGTTAATATATTTGGATCTCCAACCCCCACACATTTCATTCCCGCTTTTTTTGCAGCTTCCACTCCTGCCAGGGCGTCTTCAAATACCAGGCAGTTGTCCGGTGGCACTTCCATCATTTCCGCTGCTTTAAGAAATACTTCTGGATCAGGTTTTGCTTTTGAGATTATTGTTCCATCAGATACAGCATCAAAAAACTCAAGAATTTTTAAACGCACTAATATTTTCTTTGCGTTTTTACTTGCAGAGCCTATAGCCAGCTTAATTCCTTTTTTTTTTAATTTAATAAAATAATTTATCACACCCGGAAAAATTTCGTCTTCTTTCAATTTTGAAATATATTCTACGTACCATTTGTTCTTTTTGGCCATAAGTATTTCTTTTTCTTCTTCTGCAATCTTCTTTTTCCCTGTTTCAAGAATGATTTCAAGAGACCTTTTTCTACTGACGCCTTTTAATCTTTCATTATCCTTTTCTGTAAAGTCAAATCCCAGTTCGGCTGCAAGTTTCTTCCATGCGATATAGTGATATTTTGCCGTGTCAACAATAACACCGTCGAGATCAAAAATAATTGCTTTAATATCAGTCATTTTAATGTTGCAAAACTATTCAAGCGATTTCATTATTCTGTATAAACCACTACTAATTATTTTGCCGCCGGAACATTCACGCCGTCGGGAAGCCCCTTAAAACCGGCAACAACAGTTTTTATCTTTTTAGCGCGCATCTCCTCCTCGGCCCTTATGAGCGGGTTGTAGTTTTGGAGGTTGCGCTCGCCATTGGGAGCGCCAGCTTTGAACCAGATCTTGCGCGATACAGCGCCGTACATGAGCGGCATGTAAGGAAGAAATTCCGATGTGCCTTCCGTGGAGCGGTGAGAGAAGAATGCCGTAAAGCCGCCTTTTTTGATGTTTCCGATAGCCTCTTTCAGGCTGTTCACGCCAAGCCCCTTCAGCTGCTTCAAAACATTTTTTAGGTCCTTTCGGGCAGCCAGAAACTGCTCAACCCTGGATGGGTCGGCTAAACCGAGGGTAATTTCGGAGGCCAGGCATGTTTCAGTGAAAGTCCCGGCCTGGTTCAGCTTGATCAGGATGGAGTTGCCGGCCCGGTGCTTGCGCACCGGCGCACCCAGGAAAGGAATGATAAAGCGCAGTTGGGTCACAGCCGCATCATCGATAACGATCTGTACCCGGTCGCCGTACTTTGCATTCATCAGCTTGTGAGCTTCCACGTCGATCTCGGAGCCCGGGTCCTCCATGGTCACAAAGTTCGCTGCGCTCTTTACTACTTTAGCGTTGAACTCGATTAGTTGCTCGCGGGTTTTGATGCCCATGCCGGAAAAGCGCATGTCGTATTTACCGGACTTGCGCAGCTTTTCGCCCTTCTGGATTTCTGAGAATGCATTGTCGGTCCCGACGGCATAATCGGAAGGCTTCAGCCCGAGCTGTCGGGCACATTCCCTGATGCGCTTGAGACCTTCGAAGTTGTCCTTAACGGGAAATACAAAGCCACGCTCCTTTGCAGTGCCGGTGGGTAGCTTGTCGCGCACGAGGTTCTTCTCGAACTGCTTAAAAAATTTGACGCCGGTCTCAAATACACCCTTAACAGAATTTTCTTTCATTGCAAAAAAGAACATCTCCTGAATATCCTGCCTGGTGCCGGGCACATGCTCACCGCCGCAGACCATGTTGAAGGCGATATTAGGCATGTAGAAATTCTTGAGACCGCCCCGGGGACGGTGAAGCTGCCAGGGCTTGAAGCCGGTCGCCTTCAGCAGAGTTTGAAAGAAAACCGTGGAGGCTGCCAGGCAGGCGTTGCCTCCCCAGATCTTCTTGTTGGGGCCGGCCCTTTCAACAAGCTTAAGATCAAATTCAGCGCAAGCGTCCAGAATATCCTTTGGCTTGCCAATGATGACTTTTGAGGGGAGGAGGGGCGCTATATTTTTTTCAATGGACTTTAAGGCCTTATCGTTGGCTATGTAGATTGCCTCTGCCTCGCCGTCGGAGGTGCCTTTGGCTATACCGTTACGCTCGGTAATGGTGAAGGTTTGACCTGCGCGCTGTACGCGGGCTGTCATTTCACCTTCAAGGGTAAAGGCGGCATAGGAAGAAAGGATTTCTCTCCCTTTGAGTTTAAAATTGGATACAACAGTTGTTCCCATAATGCTCTCCTTTGAGATATTTGGTTAAAAACATGACGACTTCATTAAATGTGAATTCCGAATTTATTTAACCGTATTCATGTGAATGATAAGGTCGCACACCTTGTGAGAGTATCCCATTTCATTGTCATACCAGGAGACAACCTTTACAAAGTTATCGCTCAGCGCAATGCCCGCGCCCGCATCAAAAATAGATGTACGCGGGTCGCCGATAAAATCGGTGGAAACAACGGCATCTTCTGTATAGCCGAGGATACCCTTGAGCTCACCTTCGGAAGCGCTCTTCATAGCAGCTTTAATTTCGTCGTATGAAGCCCCTTTTTCAAGACGGCAGGTGAGATCAACCACCGACACGTCTGGTGTTGGAACGCGGAAAGCCATACCGGTGAGCTTTCCATTAAGCTCAGGAATAACTTTACCAACTGCCTTCGCAGCGCCGGTAGAGGACGGGATGATGTTCTGGGCTGCGCCCCGGCCGCCCCGCCAGTCTTTCATTGACGGGCCGTCAACTGTTTTCTGAGTAGCTGTGGTTGCATGAACGGTTGTCATAAGGCCTTCGGAAATCCCCCAGTTATCGTTAAGCACCTTGGCAATCGGTGCCAGGCAGTTGGTGGTGCAGGAAGCATTGGAGACGATGTCCATGTCTGCGGAATAAGATTTGTGGTTTACCCCCATCACAAACATGGGGGTTGCGTCTTTTGAAGGTGCTGACATTACAACGCGTTTTGCCCCGGCTTTAATGTAAGCTTCAGATTTATCACGGGTAAGGAAAAGTCCTGTTGACTCAACTACATACTCTACGCCCAGCTCGCCCCATTTAAGATTTGCAGGGTCTTTCTCTGAGCTGACCCTAACGGTTTTTCCGTTAACAACAAGGTTCTCGCCTACAACTTCCACCTCACCATCAAACCTGCAGTGAGTAGAGTCGTATTTGAGCATGTATGCCATGTAATCAACCGAGATAAGATAATTGATACCGATAATTTCAATTTCGGGCTTGCTGCTGGCAGCACGAAAAACAAGACGCCCGATTCTGCCAAAGCCATTAATTCCTACTTTTATTGCCATAATTAATTCCTCCCGGTTTTAAAAAAAATTTAGGCAAATCCCTTTTATCGGTTTTTGCAAAGTATCTTTTGAAATGTGAACGCATCGTACTGAAGAGCAAGCTGATACAATTCGTATATACCCATCAAATCTTTGTTGATGTCAAAGGAATGAGACTCAGAGATTGCAAGTAACTAAGATTTTATAAAAAAAAGCATCACTAAAAGGGTGCTCATTTTTAAAAGTGCATCACAACCGTCTAAATTAGAGCAAAACCAAAAATTTTACATCACCTATGACATCCCGATAATTTTCAAGTCTCATCATGATTTAATTCTCCACTTTTGGACCGGCGGCCAACACTTTGTCCGGGGTTTTGTCTTTAAACTGGTTAAAATTCTTATGGAACAGGGTTGCAAGCTTTCTTGCCTGGGCATCATAATCGGATAGATTGGACCAGGTATTGCGTGGATTAAGTATTTGAGTTGGAACATCCGGGGCTTCAGTTGGAACTTGAAATCCAAATATCGGGTCAACCTGCATCCGGACTTTTTCAAGCGCGCCACTGAGGGCAGCATTTAAAAGCGCGCGAGTATACCCAATCTCCATTCGAGATCCAACTCCATAAGGTCCTCCTGTCCAGCCGGTATTAACAAGCCAGCACTCTGCTTTATGTTTTTCAATTTTTTCTTCTAATAACTGGGCATACACAGAAGGATGGCGCATCATAAAGGGAGCGCCAAAACAGGCGCTGAAAGTAGCTGTCGGTTCGGTTACGCCTTTTTCAGTACCCGCAACTTTAGCCGTATAGCCACTAATAAAGTGATACATGGCCTGCTCAGGTGTCAACTTGGAAATAGGCGGCAGAACACCAAAAGCATCGGCCGTCAACATAATAATATTGCGTGGGTGACCGGCCATTCCTGAACTGACTATATTGGGAATATGCTTAAGAGGATATGAGGCGCGGGTGTTTTCCGTTAAACTATCATCATCCAGATCAATTCGTCTTACCGCAGGGTCAATTGAAACGTTTTCCATAATGGTACCAAAACTTCGTGTACATTCATAAATTTCAGGCTCAGCTTCGCGCGAAAGCCGGATTACCTTGGCATAGCAACCTCCCTCAAAATTAAATATCCCGTTATCAGACCAGCCATGCTCATCGTCGCCGATAAGCAGTCTCTTTGGATCAGCCGAAAGAGTGGTTTTACCGGTACCTGACAATCCAAAGAAAATGGCTACATCATTGGGATCACTTTTGCTCACATTTGCCGAACAGTGCATTGAAAGCACATCCTGCCCGGGCAGCAGAAAGTTTAGAGCGGAAAATATCGATTTTTTTATCTCACCGGCATAAGCAGTGCCGCCTATAAGTACCAGTTTACGGCTTACGTTGAGAGCAACAAAGGCGCCGCTGCGTGTCTTGTCTTCATCCGGGTCAGCGTTAAAGTTTGGACACTGAAGAACCGTAAAATCAGGCTTGAATTTCCGAATAGCTTCACGCTCCCGTGGCTGCTGGATGAACATATTGCGTGCAAACAGGTTGTGCCAGGCGTATTCAGAAACAACCCTGACCGATTGTCGAAATTGCTTATCAGCTCCAGCATAGCAGTCCTGCACGAAAATTGTTTTGCCGCGCAAGTAGGCGGCCATGCGGCCAAGAAGGGCATTGAACCTCTCCTCAGGGTATTTTACATTGACCTTACCCCACCATATATCTTTGCTGGTTTGCGGCTCATCCACAATGTATTTATCTTTTGCGGCACGACCTGTGTGCTGCCCCATGCTCACCACTAAAGGTCCCAGGTGGGCTACCTGACCCTCATAACGCCGAATTGCTAATTCATACAAGCCGGGTGTTGAAATATTCCAGTATACTTGTCCTAGTTGGTGCAATCCCAAATAATCCAGTTTTTGTTCCGGCACTAAATCATTAATTTCCATTTTACTCCTTTCTAAAAATTAGATGACTCTATGTGTTAATAGCAAATATTGTCCCAAAATCTGCTTTTATACTGCAGCAACCCTTGCACCTCAACAATTCAGAACAACCAGAACATGGATGCATTTGCTAAATGCCATCAGCAGTTTCAACTGACGTCTCACATTATACTTTACTTGGAGATTGCAACGCTACAAAATAAATAGTGCTTTGTGCTGTTTAAAAGCTATTTTACACGGACAGGTTTAACGCCTCAGATTTCCCTGCCATATTCACGGATAGTACGGTCACTTAAAAATGGGGGGACAGTCAACAACATCTGGTACAATAACCGGAGGCAGATTAGTTACAGATTGATTTGCAAAAAATATGCTTGAAGTACAATCATTTCTTATGCTTTAATTTGTGTTAGATGTGTGAGGATGCCTGCCTATGAATAAAAAATATTCTTACAGTTTATTGATTCCCCTGATTTCTGTTTTATTTCTGTCTTTAAGTTTCCCCGGTGAAGCATTAAAAGGTAAACATTCTGCCGATAAACGTTTTGTCGACCATGGAGACGGAACAATAACCGATATCAGCACGAATCTAATGTGGACAAAAGAAGATAGTTATGCGGATCTTGGGAAATGTCTTGATTGGAACGCTTCATGGAGCTATGTGAATTGGTTAAGCACAGGCGGTTATAACGATTGGAGAGTGCCAACGGTAAGAGAATTAGAGACGATTTTTGAGAAGTCGAAGATTAATAAAGATTATTTTGGGGACACCACTCATATTGACCCAATTTTTGCTTCTGGTGGTGCATATTCGTATTGGTCGTCAGAGACTGCTGGCACCTGTTGCGCTCGTTATGTTTACTTCACTAATGGCGGAATCGACGAGAGCTTTCGAAGCACCTGCCGCTACAAAGGAGTGCGTGCAGTACGTCTCTTACAAGATTGATTGTTTGATAAAAACCATCCCTGGTTTTGACCCTTCGGGCAGCTTCCCTTTGGGAACCGTCCAATCTTACCATCGTGGTAAAATTGTGATCATTAAAATGGGGAGGTCATCACAGGTAGCTACATAACCACCTTCATATTTCAAGTACATTTTTAATATCTCTTTTCAATATTTTTGAAAGTGTTTAGCAAGCGCAGTCGCAGCTCTGCTGCGGGGAGCTTCAATTTTAAAAAGTTCTCCTTCCAAATCTTCAATCAGTCATGTAACAATTGGTGGTTAATTATTGAATAATCGTAGCGGTGTCCAACATTGCCAGTTGGGTAGCTCGAGTGTAGTTGAGGAACTGTAGTTGGAGACCGTGGACATGAGCGATAAAACGTTGCTTTTCATCTTCAGCTATAGATTTGGCCTTTGGCAATTTTTTCAAAATAGTTCGAGGATTTCTGTGTATACCATTTACCAGAAATTCGTAATGAAGGTGCGGGCCAGTTGTATAGCCGGTTGAACCTAAAGTTCCAATGATTTGGCGTTGCTTCACCTTTTGGCCACGTTTAACATGACGTTTGTGCAGGTGCAGATATTTGGTCATATATTGTTGGCCGTGCTCGACAAACACATAATTACCACTTGCCTTGCTGTAACCGGCACTGATAACCCGGCCATCACCTGCAGCAAAAATGGGAGTTCCCCGTGGTGCAG
>CEQE01004379.1_pt1 | contig 10620 bp, 9 predicted proteins | sample 356201 | NCBI WGS metagenome assembly CEQE01 (sample SAMEA2619970, study PRJEB7988) | marine metagenome | biome: marine biome (ENVO:00000447); feature: mesopelagic zone (ENVO:00000213) & marine oxygen minimum zone (ENVO:01000065); material: "saline water (ENVO:00002010), including plankton...
ACAATGCCAAAATGCTCATGACTTAGGTCTTTGTGATGAAATAGAAGAATTATTGCCAGGTTCAAAATGTTGTTGTGATTTGAGATATGAATTATGCAGTCCATAACCAAGTAAAAATGATAAAAAAACTGATAATATTTTCTTTTCTTAATTTTGTTTTATTCTCAAATATCGCTTTTTCCCTTTGCCCAAATGAAATAGATACATCTAATGAACTAAGGAGTTGGTTAAGAACAGTAACATTAAATTTTTTGTCTAATCCCACATCAAGTCCTTATTATACTAGTACTGCTCCTTATACTCAAGAAATTCAGGATTTATTGAATTTCTACAAGAGTGAGAAAGACAAGTCTTTGATAACCAATTGCGAGGCAGAAGGCAGCATAACTAACATACAAGTATACACACTAATGGAAAAAACAATTGTTTTTCAAAGAGATTGTACACCTGGGCAAACAAGAACGTGTGGTCAAAGCGATGTTGGTGTTTGTAAGTTTGGTACTCAAACTTGCCAAAGTACTTATCTATGGGGAAACTGTGTTGGAGAAATACAATCTTCTCCAGAAATCTGTGATAATCTTGATAATAACTGTGATGGACAAGTTGATGATGGTTTGACTAGGTCTACTAATGAACTTGGTGCGTGTTCTGTTAATACAGAAAGATGTGTAACTGGAGTTTATGTTCCAAATAATGAATACACACCTGTTGATGAGCCTGTTTGCGATGCTGATTTAATAGATAATGATTGTGTTGGGGGTGATGCTCCAAACTGTGTATCCTTACCCTTATCCGCTAATCCAACATCAGTAGTAGCTGATGGCGCAACAACTTCAACAATAACAGCAACAACACCTGACACTAAGAGCGATGTTATGATATCATTTACAAGCAGCAGAACTACTTCAGATGCTTTTTCATCTTCAATTTGTACTACCGATGCTAATGGTATTTGCTCTGTAACAGTTAAATCTTCAACAGCCGGAACGCCAACAATAACTGCAAGTGCTTCTGGTTATACAGATGAAATTGCTACAATTACTTTCTTTGCAAATACACCACCCACTACTCAACCAATAACCTTTACAGGCTCTAAAACCAAAAGTTCTGAAATTGAATTGCAATGTATAGTAAATGATATTGATGTCCATGATAGTCCTATTAATGAAAAACTCACAGTAAAAGTTTGGGCAGGACAATGCGATACTAATGATTGCTTTAACACAAGAAGCTGGGCTAGTGGAACTGGAGTAACTTACCATGATGGTGTATTAATGGATGCTCCATCAACTGGAAGCACATTTACAAAGCGACTTATAATTAATCAAGATGTAGGAAATGGCTTAGCAGCTACATGTCAAGCAACAGATTCAACAGGTGCAGAAGGAACATGGGGTGATGCTTATCCTTTATTGACTGTGGGTTGTCCTGCTACTTCACCGACCTTTAGTTCGATAACAGCAACTCCTGATCCAGCAAAAGCTGGAACAATAACTATAACATTTACTGCATCAGACACATTGGTATCAAATCCAACAGTTACCTTAAAAAATAAAGCAACTGACACTGTACTAGGTACTGCAACTTTTGTATCAAAGGGTGTTAATGGTTATGCTTACTCATTCACAATTCTTAACACACACGCAAACGGACCAACTAAAATAGAGATATCTGGTCAAACAGATGTAGATTCATGCTCAATAGGCTCTTCCATAGCTGAATTTAATATTGATACACAACTACCAACTGTTTCAGCAACACACTCTCCATTAAATTCAATAACAACTGACACAGTGACAATTACAGCAACTGGAAATGATGTTGATAAGGACACATATCAAAGTGGTATGAAGCAAATAAAGATTTTTGTTGATAATATCTTAAAGCAAACTTGTACATCATCTCCATGTGTTTACTCATCTACTTATTCATCTGGTACACGTAGTTATTATGCAACTATAAATGATAATGTAGGTAATTTGGTAAAAGATCCATTAACTGGGACAAAGAGTTTTACCGTTACTGCACCATTGTATGATTTGGATGTAACTTACATTAGCAGGACACCTATGTATGCGAGGTATAATGTAAATTACAACCCTTCGGGCTACAATCCATATTTAACCGGAGGCCAGACAGGGTCAGATCAGAGATGGCCGAATCCGGGAGAAACAGTGACCTTTACAGCGCACGTTAAAAATATTGGTGAAGCAACTGTCCCTATATTCGAATTCCAATGGTTTGTTGATAACATATTGGTGAGTTCAGGTACACATTCTAACCTTGCTCCAGGAGACACTATACAAAAGACATTGGAATGGTCATGGATAGATGGAAATCATGATGTGAAATTTGTTGTCGACCCTAACCACGTAATTGCTGAAAGTAGTAAGGCTAACAATGAAAGGGAAGATAAAACAAATGGCCCATATCTTAGGTTGCATGTGGAGCAAAGCGTTTATGATGCCTTTAACAGTATTCAAAATATGGTTGGAACTTTCTCTTTTGAAGATTGGGCTCAAGCTCATATGGATGCCTTTAATCAGAAAATTATTGATGCAGGAGGATTTGAAACAGCACGAATAGATGAAATAGTTGTTGAACCAGATGGTTCTTTACCAGAATGGGGTACTCATGCTCCCGATAATTGGCTATGGGATGGAAGCTGGGGATTTAGTTACGGTCCTAATTCTTGGTGTGATGTGAACTGTGATAAAAATGAAGGGCCTGCTCATACTTGGCCCAGCAACCCCATTTCTTATTGGGCTACTACAATACAATTAACTCTTCTACATGAATGGACGCATCAATTAGGGATAATAGATTCCTATCAACTTAATTATGATTGGAACTACGCTGCAAATAATGAGGTTATAACCCATTGCTCAGAGTTTATCATAGGCGTAACGCCGCAGCAAGGATATGAGGATTGTGTTTATTACAACCCCGATTTAGCAGGAATGATGAGTGGTGCTTATCACTTGGGTTATACTCCATTTTTTGTTGGGGCTCTAAATAGTAATTTAGGTTATAGAAGAGGTTATTTTGGAGAATACCTCTACGACATTCCAGTGCAAAATAAAATAAGAGTTTTGGATGTGGCCACTAACCCGCTGTCAAATGCAGAAGTTTATTTCTATCAGGATACTGGCTGTAATAGTCTGCCTGATGAAGTCATATTCTCTGGCACTACTGATAATAATGGTGAATTTACATTGCCAAACAGAGCAGTTACTCCAATAACAACAGAAACAGGTCATACATTAAGAGCTAATCCTTTTGGAGATATTAATGTTGTTGGTTGCAATGGAGTGTTCTTAATAAAAATAATTGCTAATGGCCAAACTGATTACCAATGGATGGATATAAGTATGTTCAACCTTGCCTATTGGAGTGGTTCTGAAACTACAGCTACATATGAAATTTCAACTAATTTGGTAACGAATGCTGATCCAACGAATGCTGATCCAACGAATGCTGATCCAACGAATCTGGCACTAAATAAGCCCACTACTGCCTTATGTCAACTTGGTGGCCAACCTGTATGTCAATTTGACGCTTCACACACACCTGAAAAAGCTGTTGATGGAGACAAATCATCTGCAGATAGCTATTGGGCACCATGGAACAATCAGGGAAGTTCTGATGATTGGTGGCAAGTAGACTTAGGAAGCAATAACAACTTGTACAAAGTTAATGTTTATTCTTGGATTACTAATACTCATGATTGGTATAGCAAATTTCACATAGATGTATCAACAGATGCAAGTACGTGGACAACAGTTGCAACAGAAACAGATTGGGATACTTCTAGAAGTGGTGGACAGGTTGTTTCATACACCTTTAATCCAACACAAGCTAGATATGTCCGAATAGTATCTGATATTAATCAAAATTGGGTTAGATTACAGGAAGTAGAAATTTTTAGAGTATTACCAGCATAAGTCTGCACTCCTGATTTAGAAATTCCCGGAAGCAGCGTCTGTACTGATTATCTAAAAAAAACCATAACAATGTGCAATGCAGATGGTACAGGTACATTTGTAAAACTAAATCAACATGCAAGTGAATGTGACATTAGATTTATACCAGTTCTTGTTTTGAAATATTTTCCTCCTGATAGCAGCGGAACCAGGCTTGATTCATCTGTAACTGGACTAGATTATGAATTATCCTTTATTCAAGATAAAGTTATTCAAATGACTGCAGAAACAGTTAACACTTTGACACAGGGCAGTATTTATCACGGATATAAAGATGCAACAGCAACACCTTCATGAGAATATAGCGTTTTTGCTGATATTAAATTTCCAAAAGCAAAGCCAATTTCTAATAATGCATATGGATCAGCTTTCAGACCAGATTACATCAAAATGTTGACAGAAGATGTATCTGTTTGTGATTATGTTGATAGACAAGGTGTTAAGGAAGTGTGGATATGGGGCTATCATTATGGGTTGATTGAGCCTACAGAAAGTAATTTACAAATGGGAACTATATCAAGTGCTTATTGGAATCATGGTACATATGGTGACATAAGTAATAGTGAACAAACAAACGACCTCCCACAATGTTCTAAGACTTATGCAGTATATAATTATAATTATGGACGAGAGACTGAACAAGCGGTTCATAACCATGGCCATCATCTTGAAAGAATATTGGGGTGGGTTGATAATAGTTTATTCTGGGATGGATTTGTTGGTGGTAGAACAAGGGGAACATCGAGCGGTTGGGTAATTGATTGGGAGAATCGTGGTTGTGGATGGACACACCATGCTCCTCAAACAGCTCCTGGAAATGATTATGGTTTGAATGCAGCTGGTTCAGAACTATCTGATTGTGAAGATTGGAAACCAGATAGGTCCGGTGTTAAGAACTATGTAAGTTGTAATGATTGGTCATGTTTAGAATTAGAATACTATCGATGGTGGATGCAGAATATGCCAGGAAAAGATAACAATCTGATTTATAATGGAAATCCAGTCAGAAACTGGTGGGATTTTACAGCAGATTTTGACGCAGCACTTACACCCCCTCAAGGAAAAAGCCTAACATCCTAATCAAACATAAGGTATGTCCCTCTGAAACTTAATCCCGTATACAAATACATAATTCCAAAACAATCCTTTTTTTCTTGTAACAAATACAGAAAATCCTGCTTCTCTGAATAGTTTTTCGATAGTTGCATCATTACTCAGCCATGCAACATTGGGTATCATCTTAAAAAAATCAGCATAATCCACAAAAACAATTTTTCCTCCGTACGGCACCAATTCTTTCATCTCTCTCAGGACTTTTCTTACATCCTGCAGGTAACCCATCATTCCTATGCTTACTATAGCATCAACCGGGGGTATGTCAGGATGCACGCGGTTAACCTGATGCTCATCGTGGATAACAATAACATGTCGATGTCCTCTTTTTGTCATCCTTTTATGTGTGATCATCAGGTCTTTTTCTGAGAGGTCAGTTGCATAAACTCTGCCCCCAGGTTTTACATTCTCTGCCAGGTCTAATGTCAAAGTTCCTACAGAACATCCGAATTCCAGGAGCGTCTTGTTTCTTATGTTTCCTAACGAAGCGAGTATTTCTTTCCTGACGGGTTTAGGCAATATAATTTTTTCAGTAAGCAGAGTAAAATAAGCCAATGAGTCGTTAACCTTTACGATAAAATCAGGATCATAATAAATTTCAAGCAGTAGGTAAATTGGTATTCCAATAGAAACAAAAGATAATCCTAGCTTCAATATTTGCCAGGCGTTTGGCTCTGCTACAATCCATAACACCATGAGAGAGAATAAGAATCCAACCACCAAGTAAGGGCCAATCTTTACGAAAGGAACCTTAAAGCTTCTTTTTATATCAGGATATTTTTTCCTTAAAATGGGTATTGTCAAAATAATAAAAATGTACATTATCAATCCCAGGGGCAATAATAAGCTAAGAAGTGTCCTATACCTTCCAAAAGCCATTCCAAAAACAATCAGGCTTATTGCTGCTTGAAATATTATAGCTTTGTAAGGGGTTTTATACCTTGGATGTATATCGCTTAGTTGAGAAATGAATAACTTGTCTCTAGCCAAAGCAAGAATAAGCCTGGGCATAGTAATTATGCCACCAGCAGCAGAGCCAATCAAAGCAATGAAAACTCCATAGTTCAAAATTTGACCAAAAGCTCCGTAAATGCGTTCAAAAACTAATGACAATGGAGCTGGAGTTACAGTCAGGATTTGGTAGGGGGCAATCCCCAATGAAACTACAGCCAGTATTGTTGCTAATATGCCTACAATCATTGTTCCATAAACAAGGGCTTTTGGGATTATTTTTTCAGGATTTACTGTTTCTTCTGAAAGGTAGGTTACTGACTCCCATCCAAAAAAAGACTCTGCTATGAAGAACATGGTTATGAATACAGGTATTGTTCCAAAAGCAAAAAATGGTGTCAGGTTGCTTAAATCCATAAAAAACATGCCCGGAAAAATTACAGACAATATTATGCTGATTGACAATATCGCCAATACGGTAACAATAAAGCCGCTTGCTTCAATGCCATGGAAAGCGATTATGTTAAGAATTATTATTAGGATGACGCTTATAATCATCTTAATGATATATTGAGAGGGGTCTGGGATTAAGTAGTCAATAGCAGCAACAATAAGCAAAGCAGTTGTTAGATTTCCAACAAGCCACGCTAACCACCCTATCATAAATGATGTAAATCTGTTATATGTTTGTTTTGAGAATTCATAAACACCGCCTGCTCTTGGGAACATAGCTACAAGCTCTCCAAAAAAGGTGCTTATGTAAACCGCAACAATTGAAAGCAAAACCCATGATAAAATGGATGCGTTGCCAGAATAAGATGCACCAACAGCAGTGCCAAAGAACATTCCAGTACCCATTATAGAAGCAATCGCTAAACCCAGTATGGTACCAAAACCCAATACCCTCTTTAGCTCTGTCATTTTGAATACTTATATGCTTAACACTAACTAAATCCTTACGCTAATTAGAAAATTCTTATTTCAATATAAAAAGAAGTGTTTATACTTTTATGTGGTGACGCAATTTAGAAACAGTTTTATAAAAACAAAAAAAGAATTAAATGATGCTTAAAGCTCTCCAACAGTCAACACTGAAACTCTTGATTCATTCGGCCTTACTTTTGAGTCCATGCCTACAAGGAATTTTACATTTGCGCTTTCAGCAGCTTTTGCAATATCTCTGTCAACAATACCATCAAACACAACCGCATAAGCAGTGTTGTTAAGACTCTTTATTGTTGTTGCTAGCTCGCTTATAGGAACTTTTCCAAGAGTGTTCAATTTTTGATCTAAAACTTGGGCTCCTCTTGTTCCTATTAGAGTTTCAAGCATCTCTTTGAATTTTTGTTTTTGCTCTGGGGCTACAAACACTTTCCTATTGAATTGCACCGGTCTTGTATAAGGTCTTGGAGCAATTCTTGAAAACTGGGGTCTTCTCTCAAAATGTGAATTTTGTGCACCCTCTTTGGCAAATTCAAGCTTAGCCTGTTCACCAGAAATTCTGCTTCTTAATGCCTTATGGATTTCCTTCTTTGTTATTTCCTCAACTTCCTTCCCATCAGGAGCTTTTGTGACAAAATCAACATCTGCCAAAGATGTAAGTTCCTTAATAATTAGATTTCCGCCTCTGTCACCATCAACAAACATAGTAACCACTTTCTTTTTGCATATGTCTACAATTGTCTCTGGAACAGATGTTCCGTTCATAGCTATAGCATTCTTAAAGCCGTGCTTTAACAGATTTAAAACATCAGCACGTCCTTCTACAACAATTATTTCATCACTATCATCTATAGCGGGCCCTGCTGGTAACCTTTCCTTACCATACTCTTGTATGTCCATGACCCTTACAGAATAAGCTACCTCATCTGCAAGTTCTTGAGAATCTGGCATTGATGTGGTCTGTAGATTCTTCAATAGTTCTTTAGCTCTTTCTATGACAAAAGTTCTCTTGCTAACTCTGACATCCTCTATGCTCTTGGTTTGTATCTTAGCAGTACAGGGGCCTATTCTCTGGATTATTTCCAAAGCAGCTGCTATAATTGATGTTTCTGCTTTATCTAAAGAAGAGGGTATATCAATAGAACCATGTGTCTTTCCTGATCTTGTATCGGTATTTACCTCGATTCTTCCGATTCTTCCAGATCTTTGAAGTTCTCTTAACTCCAAATCTGATCCTAGCAAACCTTCTGTCTGTCCAAAAATAGCTCCAATGACATCAGGCCTGTCTACTACACCTTCAATGTCAATAGTAGCATGAACTATATATTTAGCTGCGACTGGGCTAATTTTACCCATTTTAATCATCCTCCAATTTGTTTTAGAACAAGCTTTTATCTTATCTCTAATTAACCTAATTTGACCTATTTCTGCTTAATTATACTCAATAAAGCAAAATAAAGTGATAATAATGAATTTTAAAGTCTAAAAGCTTGTTCTTTTCTTTTTTGGGCTTATTAAAGGTAATGTAGCCCGTAACACTAACTCCCAGGTTCATCGCTTGCATTTAGCGACAGCTCCCACGGGTACTCTCGTGACGGGCCTTGAATATGATAACAAATGCTTTAACAAACCCCAATATAATCTCTTTTTCCTAGCATATAGATAAGCTGGGGGGGTATTTAATTGTTATGTTTTAGAAAATAACTATACCTTACTGCCCCTTTGGAGCAGTAGGCCTTTGCTCAACTTGTTTTGGAGCTGCCATTGGTTGTGGTGCTTGCTGTTTTGGCATTTCTTTCTTTAATTCTTTTAATTCTTCTTTTTCTGCTACTTTTGCTTGCTCTTGTTTTATTTCTGGAACTTTTTCTTCTTTTTTAGCCTCTGGCTTTTTAGCTGCCTCTTCTGCTTTCTTTTTCTCTGCTTCTTTTTCCTCTTTCTTTTTATCTACAGTTTTTTGTTTTTCGAGCTCTCTCTTAGCTTTTGCTGGAAGTTCAGCTAATTCAACAACAATTTTCCCTTTTTCATCTTTTTTTGCAGAAATCTTAACATGATGCGGTGGATTTTTGATTCCATGTTTCCACAATTCCTTATTAACATATTTTCCAAAAAAAACATTATCTGATTTCATATGCTTCACTACAAATTTCCTTAAGGCTGTGACTGCTTTCTCTGTCTTGCGCCAGCTAGCTACTTTCTGGAATTCTTTTCTTAGGGGAACATTATAATTCCTTTCCAAAACAATTTTTGCTGTTTCTTCCTTTTTTGCCATTTTTTCAAATGATTTTTATTCAATATTTTAATTTCGATAATTATTTTTAAAAAATTTTAGTATATCTATTATTAATTTTTAAATTGAAAATAGTTTTAATTGAATTTTTGGTTATTGTACTATGCTTTTGATTTTGTCCTTCTCCAGCTCCTTTTTTGTTTAGTATGCCTTCCAGGATGAATTCTTCTTGTTTTGCCATATATTTTAGGCACTGACCAAAAAGGCGCCCATTTAGTCCTTTTATGTAATTTTGCTAATCTTTTCTTTCTGCTTGGGTGTTTGTATCGTGCCATTTTAATTCAAATTCTTTTGATCTTAATATCTTTTTTCCCAGGACTTAATTTTTTCAAAAGTTCCTTTAATGTGTTATCATCAACTTGTGTTATCTGTCCAGACTGTATTGATTGTGCTAAAATTACAAGCAACTGAACTGCCCTGTCTGGGAAAGCCGCTTTTAAGTTTCCATACCTTTCCAAAGCCTCTTTAGTTAATGCCTGCTTTACAATCATCTCGAGCTGCTGCAGCTGCTGCTTTAACTGCTCTTCTTCCTGAGCCTGCTGCTGCATCTGCCCTACCTGGGCTTTTTTTAATTCTTCAAGTTTTTTTTCCTTGATTTTTTCTAATTCATCCATTTTTTACATTATTTTATTAATTTTGAATTATTTTTTAATTATATTTTATTGGATTTAATTTATTGTACTTTTTTTGTTGTTTCTTTTTTCTCTGTTTGCTTAGCTTTTTCTTCTTGTTTTATTTCCTTCTTTGGATCCTGTTTTGCCTCTGCTTTTTTCTCTGTTTTTGTTTCTTTTTGCTCAGTTTTGTTTTCTGGCTTTGCCTCTTTCTTAGTCTCTTCTTTCACTTCCTTAACAGGCTCTTCTTTCTTTTGCGGAACATTAGAAATTTTAACAGCGATATCATTCAAAAATTTCTTGCCTTTGGCTGTTATTAACCTTCCCTTATGCAGGCTTTTCAAATCTTTTTTTACAAAACCTTCTTTTTCAAGCTGCTGTATAATTTTCCTTATTATGCTTCCTGAGCCTTTGTAGAAATGCTCTGGTTTTGCACCTCTGTTTTTCTTACCCCCATACTTTACCCTTAACTTAGAAACTCCAATCGGACCAAACCTATAAATCTGTCTCAAAACAGAAGCTGTTCTCACATACCACCAATCATTTTTTAATGGAGGCCTTTCCTTATGCATACCAGTCTTAACAAACATGGCCCAATCAGGCGCTTTTATTGATTCTAATTTCTTTAATCCCTCAGATGCTTTTTCTATTAATTCTGATGGATTATGCTCATCTATTGTTGGCATTTTTTATCAAATCCTTATTTTATTCTTTCTTGCCTTGCGGCAATAGA
>CEQE01044422.1_pt1 | contig 10598 bp, 9 predicted proteins | sample 356201 | NCBI WGS metagenome assembly CEQE01 (sample SAMEA2619970, study PRJEB7988) | marine metagenome | biome: marine biome (ENVO:00000447); feature: mesopelagic zone (ENVO:00000213) & marine oxygen minimum zone (ENVO:01000065); material: "saline water (ENVO:00002010), including plankton...
TAAATCTGAACGAAAGTATGGGTTTTTTGTTTGTGGATTTAGGTCGGGTTCATAACCCGATGGGTATGTACATTTAGTTTATATTAATTATAAGCCAGAGTAGCTCAGTTGGTAGAGCAGTTGCTTCGTAAGCATCAGGTCAGGAGTTCAAATCTCCTCTCTGGCTCAATTTTACTCTTTAGTAAAAAAGAATAAAGCAAGTTACATAAATCCCGATACTAAAATTTTGAAACCATATAATTATAAAACGTTTTTCATCGATTTAGTTATTTATATATCTGTAATGTTTTTAGTTAGAGAAATAAGTATACCTAATGCTGGATTTATAACAAATGGTCTTATTAATTCATTTACCACTTTAGTTGTAGCATCTTTGATAATGAGGATAAGAGGAGTGACATGGAAAGAATTGGGTTTGACCAACCCCAAAAACCTTAAAACAACATTAATGGTCACTGGCTTTATTCTTGTGTTTATTCCTGTATCTATAATGATTTTTGAACTTATTAAAGACCAATTACCATTTTTATTAGAACCAGACACATCCGAAAAGAGTGCGGTTTCTAAATTTGGAGACCTTAAAGGAAATTGGACACTTTTCTTCTCGATTATTACATTTATTTTGGTTGAATCATTTTTAGAAGAGCTATTAGACAGAGGCTTTTTGATGAATTGGTTCGAGCGTTTGTTTTCAAAGACGTCTTTAAACACAATTCTCGCTGTGATATTTCAGGCAGCCATTTTTGGATTTAGACACTCGTATGATCTTTCAGAAAGATCAATAACAGTTGGTCTTATTGGTCTAATTATGGGAATAGCTTATATGGCTTTTGGGCGTAATTTGTGGCCATTAATTATAGCACATTGCATACTTAATACTATGTCTATGCTAGAGAGAGTTATTTAATAATTACGTGAAAACGTCGCACAAAAGATATAGCAACGTTTTCGTAAAGCACAGGCCGTCAGTTCGAATCTGACCCGTGGCTCACTTACCAATGGTCCGCGGTTCCCTGCCCGAAAGATGTCAGGCAGGGATTCCGCAAGGTGGCTCAGAATTTCACTTTGAATTGTAACATCATTTCCACCATATTTCATTTGAATATAAATTCAGAATTGTAAGAATGATTGAAAATCTAATCAACGAACTATCGCAAAATCCCATGTTTCTGGCAGTTGCCATTGTGCTGGTACTCCTTGTTGTATATTCTATGGTAATGCGGCTAATGAAGTTGACCATTGTCATCGTAATACTTTTGGCAGGTTATATTGGTTATCTCGTTTGGAGCGGGCAGGAAGTACCATCTACCATTGAAGAAATGATGGAACACGTTGGGGAGAAAATGGATGCTGTAACCACAAAAGCAGGTGAAGTTGTGGAAGGTGTGAAGGAAAAAGTATCTGAAACTGCGAAGGAAATAGTAGAGGAAAAGGTGGATAGTTTGTTTAAGGATTTGCCTTAACACACCCCCTTCCACCAGCCAGAGGATTTTTTTTTAGAAAGGAATGCTCCAAAGGAGATCTCTTTCGAGACAATGATAGAATCATTGCGAAATATTGTAACTTTCAACCAAACTTATTTTTAAAATGATTTCATACCATTCATTATTTTACTCCAAATCAATTTAAAAAATTACAATTTAATGAAAATTCCCCTCTAAAAAGAGGGGTCTCGATTTTTCGAGGGGGTGTGTTACGGTAAAATATTAATCACAAAATCTTCTGTCACTTCCTCAAACATCTCCCAGAAAAAAGAACCGGTAACAAAAATAAACACAATTGAAATAATTAGCAGAATCATAAACAAAACCAGAAAAAGTCCATTCAGAAAAATATAAGATTTCAGGTTTCTGAATGCTTCAGCCAAATTTTCAGGATTCCCCTGAATCATCATTCCCTGCAAGTGTTTACCGCTTTTTAAGAGTTTCAACCCGGATACTAAAAGGCAGATTCCCATGACAAAAGTCGGAATCATAAGCGCTACAATAGTGAGCATTAAAAATGTCCCCGCACCAATATTTAATAAACCCACAATTTTGCACCACAAAATCAGTTTCACCAAAATTTGCTGAAGGTCTGGATTCAATGTCCCCGATGGTTCCTTATTTGGCTCCATCATTAATCCTCTTTTCTCTTCTTTATTTCCTTCAGCATTTCTCTTTTCCATTCCTCAACCTCAGAAGGTGATAGGTACTGAGGTTTTTCTTTTAAAATTGATTTGGGTATTTTTTGCCTTTTTGATTTGATGAGCTTATAAAACTGTTCAGGACTTGTAGTTTGACAATCTGCCTCACGGACTCCCCGAAGAATATATTTATCCGCAGTTACCACAGTTGTTTGACCGCCGGGGAATTTACCGCATAATTGGATAATGGTATCATCAGCACTTCTATTATCGCCGCTGAAAATGACTTTGAGTTTCGTTTCATCTTCCGGGTCCCACGGCGGATTTCCGTCAAAAACCAGAATTATAATTATCTTTCTTGTGTCTGAGTAATGAAGAAGGTCATTTGTCAGCATTTTCTGGCACTGAATATAGTCTTTGTCCAGAAGTTTCAGATAATGCGGGATCTGATGAATGAAATTATGCCCGTCTATGATGTATCTGTTCAAAATCGGTAGAAGAAAAAATAAATTGTTATCAGTAGAATAGAGAGTATCACGATGAACCTCATGAGCGCTTTATTATGCGAGGCGTAAAATGCCGGCGGAGTGCTTTTCATTTTTACCAATTCTTTTTTCGTCGATTTTGAAAGGAGGAATTTTGCACCGAAAACAATGAGTCCGAAGCAAAGTAAAAATAACCCGAGACTTCTAATAATTTCCATGCGGAGAGATTACACTTTAGAGAAAAGAAAGTCAATAGTTACAGAAATAAATAAGTCCCGCCAAGTGACGGGACCTATTTTAAAGCAGTAATTTTGGTTTGTTTTTATTTCAACAGCACCAATTTCTTGGTTAATTGAGTATTGCCTGATGTCAGTTGATAAATATAAACACCGCTGGAAGCATCTATAGCATCCCATAACACCGAGTGAGTACCGGCTGTCATTCTACCGGTTACCAGTTCAGCAATCTCTCTTCCTGATAAATCATATACGTTTAATGTTACATCAGTATCTTCCGGAAGATTGAAATGGATAGTTGTAACCGGGTTGAATGGATTAGGGTAATTCTGGTAAAGTGCAAAGTGCTCAGGTGTTAAAGTTGTTTTGTAAAGTTTTAACCGTTCAGTCGGTTCGGTGATTTCAATTGAACCGTTTTCATTCAACATGTATTCCTTACCATTAATTCCATCTACCAAAACCCAGTTCCCTGTTCCATGCTCCTTGTTCCAATTTACAATTAATGGCCACGATTCATTTTGTACCAAAACTTCACCGCCATTTTCAGTCACTTTTAAATCGTCCGAAAATCTGACATCAAATCCGCCAGCTGGAGGAAGGGGAGGAAGAGAATAACTCATCATTTCATCTTCAGACAATAACACTCCCGCATAAAGTGAAGTAGTTAAACCTTCGTTGTTTGAAAAGATAAATGTATTAGCATCTAAATTATTTAATTGATAATTCTTTGAGACTCTTGCCTGTCCTGAGCTGGAAAGTGACACACTACCCGATGAATAAGCCCGAACCCAGTATCCTTTCCCGGATGTAAGCGCTGAAGTGTTAATATATTGTGTGTCATATTCATAAAGTGTACCATCAATAAGAATATTTCCCGGGTCATTAATGTCATTAAACTGAACAGTTGTTGACAACCCTGAAATCATATTCCACCCCTTATTGAGATTAAGTGTGAGAGATTCAATGGGAGTTCCTGAAATTACATTGCTACCGTAGTCGGGGAATCTCAGCCAGTACCCTTTACCGGGGTCAAGATTTGATTCTTGGATATAGGTATCACCATAGGAATAAAGTGTTCCGTCCCAGGCGTCAGGGAAGAGTGTGCCATAGTAACTGTCGGACACATTCAAGGGTAAACCAACCATATTCCATCCATCATTATGATTCATTGTTTGAGTAGTGTTGTCATTAGGGAGATCATTCAATAAATTTTGAATTGTGCTTACAATAGCGCCCTGGCTAAAACCTGAATTACTGTAGCGCAGTACCATGTTATGATCAATAATGATGTTGTATGGGATATAACCATTACCAAAATCCCAGTACTGTCCTGCTGCATCATTGCAAATTGGGTAATTAATGCCAAAAGTATTGGCCCATCCTGTACAACTGTACGGATCATTCCATTGATCTCCTAAGCCGATGGTGATGAGTCCTTGATCTTGGTATGTTTGAGAAATGGTTTCTGTAATCGGAGCCTCCGATTGACAGCTTGGTCACCACGAAGTAAAAAAATTGATCCAGATAACATGATACTCGCCGCCATTCTGATCGCCAAAATAATCGTAGAGGTTGAAATTTCCTGAACCATTTGCGCAGATGGGAGATGAAAAATTACTGATTACATCACCCACGTTATAAGTCTGCCCGGAAATTATTGCTGTGAAAGCAAAAATTGTTAGAATTGATTTCATGTATTTTGCCATGGTCTTTCTCTCCTGTTATAGAAATTTAATTTTTATTAGCATGATTTAAAAAACATACGATTCATTTTTGAATTTCACTCTATAATCTATTTCAACAGTAACAGTTTTTTCGTCATTGAATTGTTACCGTTTATCAATCTGTAGAAATAAATACTACTTGCATGATTTGAAGCATCCCACACCACTGAATGAGTACCAGATACCAGTTCACCACTCACCAGTGTCTCCACTAAACGACCTTTGACATCGAAAATGTGTAGATACGTTCCGTTGGAACGTCTTGAGACGCCCGAACCGGACGTCCCTACAGGAATGGTGAAATGAATTGTTGTAAAGGGATTAAACGGATTGGGGTAATTCTGATGCAGCTCAAATTTTACCGGCAGGAAAGTTTCATCCACAGAAAGGGATGATGCGTCAACATTAAGTGTAAATATCCCATTGTCGGCGTAAACGGTATCTTGCCCACCAGTCGCTGAAACATTCCAGTCAATGATGCTGTGACTTCCGGAAAAGGTTGAAATATCTTCAAAAATTTCATCATAGAAAATTGTGACGGATAAATAGGACAGCGATGTATCATGAAGAATGGTTTCCAACCATTCTTCCCCACTATAGATTGAGTGTTCAGCGGAAAACTGGTAAGTCACAGAATCATCCACATCATATGAGGATTGCCATGAAAAAGTGACTGTATCCGTTTCCAGGTTTTCTTCATTAATTGTTATTTCGGTGGAATCTTCCGGCGTAAGGAGTGAAAAAGCTTCTGGAGAATCATTCACTTCATTGATGGTAATAAAAACCAGTGCTGAATCGGATAATGTTCCATCAGTCACAGCAAAGATGAGGGAATCCTCACCGCTGAAATCGGATTCGGGAGTATAGGTAAAATTGCCTGTTGTTTCATCATCGAGGATAAGGGTACCATTTTCACTTGGTGTTAAGATTGTAAAGGCCAAATCTGTATTGTCAACGTCTGTAGCCGGCAGTACAGCGCTTATAAATGAATCTTCATTGATTATTATTTCCAGATCGGTTGCGACCGGAGCGTCATTAACCGGATTGATGGTTATTGTTACTGTGGCTGTATCTGATGTAAAGCTGTCTCTGGCAGAAAATAAAAATGTATCAATGCCGTTGTAATCTGCGTTTGGGGTGTAAGTAAACGTACCCTCATTCTCATGGAGAATTATAACAGAACCGTTAGACGGAATCTCAGTGATAGAAAAAGTTAAAACTGCATCATCAGGATCTGATGCTGACAGAGTATCAGTGACTGCTGTATCTTCATCCGTAACCAGTTCCAAATCGTTTGCTACAGGTAGTTCATTGGCAGTTCCAACCGTGAAATCCACAACGATGGTTACCATTGACTCATCAGGATCGTCTGATTCAATGAAAATAGAACCGGAATATTCACCTATCTCCAATTCTGCCGCGTCACATAAAATGCTGATTTCCTCGGATTCGTCAGCGGGAATTGATCCGGTCATTGGATTTACACTTAGCCACGCTTCCTCAGCTGTAAGAGCAGAAACTGAAAGGACGATTTCAGTCGCCTGATGTCCGCCGTCTCCAAAGGTGTCCTCGAGCCAGAATCGCCAGTTCCCAGTCAATATTTCTCCATTGAATTCGGTTAACTCTATGGTGTAATCTCCATCTTCCGCTCCGGATATTATTTGTGCTGCTGTCCCTGAAGGGGACTGAACATGGAAGGTCCCCTCAACGGGCCACCAGTCTGAATCCCATGTAAAAGTGATACTCCACCCATTAATCGTTCCACTATCAGAAATTTCAAAATCAATCCACCCTGCATCATCGAAGGTGTTGCTGTTCCATGAATTTGGTTCCGGACTGTCATCGATGTTATACTCATAATCGGTGCGGCTGGAAGATGCGGTATAAGTAATTATGTAATTAAGGTCTGCTTCACCTGTATTTGAAATGGTAAAACTGTCTTCCACTTGAGCTCCCGTTCCAGCGCTCAAATCAATCGAATCAACATTCACAGAAATATTGGGGTATGCAGGAGGCCCCATCACTGCCGATACTGCAGAATGCAGATTCAATCTTCCACCCGTAACAGTTATTCCATCTAAAGCTGGCAAGGGATCAACATTATCCAATATTGCCTGTTTAATAGTAAGTGCTGTTTCTCCTGGATCAGTCAAATAGAGCTGCGCCAGTTCAACTGAAGCGGCAGCATGGAGGAGCCCAACAGCGCCGGCTACATGGGGTGTTGCCATGGAAGTTCCGGTTAGGGTGGTTGTTCCACCGCCGTTGGCTGTTGAAAGTATCTGTGTTCCGGGCGCGCCCAAGTCAATGGAAAGAGCACCATAGCCGGAATTGGCTTTTTCATCATCATCATTTGTGTTTGTCACTGAAATGATATAGTCACTGTCACATCCTGTGGGAACATCACCGATGACATCCACATTTTGATTGGAATTAATAGTGGCTGCCGCGCTGAGGATACCCACTTCCCCCATGGCGTTGTAAAGGTCGTTCCAAACGGGGTAACTGCCTGAGGTGCAATCGGCATAATCAATTCCAAAACTGCTGTTTGTAGCGACAACATTTGCTCCAAATTCACCGTCTGATTCGAGCCAGATTGTTTTCTGATCCAGAGCGTATCCATAAGCGATACTAATGGTGGAAGTCGAACTGGATGAACCGGCGATTGCCATAATTTTTACATCCCAGTTTACACCGACAACACCCAAATTATTATTTCCCCGGGCACCCACAGTCCCCGCTACGTGAGTCCCATGGTAGTGGCTTGGTATGGTTCCATCATTGCCGTAAGCATCCCAGCCGTTGATATCATCAACATATCCATTATTGTCATCATCAATTCCATTGCCCGGTATTTCATTTTCATTAATCCAAATGTTGTCAATTAGATCAGGATGATCAAGGTCTACTCCCCCATCCACCACAGCAACTACAATGTCATCTCCTAAGGCCGTTATTCCGCCGGTTGTAAAATCCCACGCTTCCGGGGCGTCTATGTCTGCATTAGGAGTGCCGCCTGTTTGTCCCGTATTGTTCATACCCCACATGTCGGGATATTCAGGATCATCGGGTGTGTTCCTCATTGTTACGAGATGGTCCAATTGAGCATAAACAACTTCAGGTCTTAACCAAAGGACTTCCAGGGCATCTTCGGTGTAGGTGAACTTTCCATTGTCACTTGAAACCAGCCAGATATTAAGTTTTTTTACCAGCTGCTTTTGGAGAGTAAATCCCGAATCTTCCAGGATTTGTTCAATTCCGCTTCTGCCATAATCATTTTCAAATTTTACAATGATTTGGTTTTCAATGTGACTGATTTCACGTGCTGATACCAATTGCATCAGTAAAAAGAAGTATATCATGTGTTTCATCATATTATTTATATGTTCCATAATTAGTTAGGAAAACAAATTTTATTAGATGACATCAAGGTATTAAATCTAAGGAATATAATCTATGACATTCATCACGCATATAAAAAGAACGCATTATAGATTGTTATTCCTCAAAAACTAAAGAACTCGCCCGGACACATAAGATGATACTGTTGAAATAAAACATATTAACACACAATGCAAAAGGGTAACAACCGTTGCCCTTTTTTAGTTAAAGGGGTAGATTTGGGGAAGGTTATTTTTCCTACTGCAAAGGAACGGATAGAAGCAAGTCTCTCAAGTAAGTTATTGACTTTAGACTCAGAGAGTTTAAAGTTGATAAAAATTAAATTGGAGCAAAAACATTAACACGTAATCAATTTAAATTTTATCTTTAGATTGGTTATGAAACAATAAAAACAGAGTAATAATCATGAAATTATCAATTGATAGACTAATAAAATTAATTCCAGAATGGAATGGAAAATTAATTAAAGTAAATCCAATAAAAAGTGGAATTACAAATATTAATTTTGAAGTTATTGTAGGTAAAAAATCATTTTTTCTTTCTATCCCACATTCAAAATCGGAATTATTAAATATAGATTATAAAAATAAATATTATAATAATAAAATGTGCGGGGAAATTAATATATCTCCCAGAGTAAATCATTTTATAGAATCAGAAAATTTATTAGTAACTGAGTTTATAAAATCAAAGCCCTCAACAATAGAAATGTTCCAAAGTTCTAAGGCAATTGAAAAACTGGTAAAAAATATTAAACTTCTTCATAATGCTAATCCATTTTTGAGAAATTTTAATATGTTAAGTCTAATTAGTTATTATCAGAATATCCTAAAAAGAGATCCCTTACCAAAAAAACTATTTAAGTATGTAAATAAAATTAAATCGCTAAAACAGAAACTTTATCTACCAAATGATAAGTTAGTACCCTGTCATAATGATCTTTTAGCAGAGAATATAATAAATAAAGATAATCAAATATTTATAATAGATTTTGATTATAGTGGGAATAATGACCCTTGTTTTGAATTAGGAAATCTAAGTGTTGAAATGGAATATGATGATGAACAAATTAATAAATTAGTAAGATCTTATTATGGAGAAATAAATGAAAATATAATTTCTAGAGTTTATTTACAGGGTGTAGTTAGTGATATTGGGTGGTCTTTGTGGAGTTATGTACACGCTAAAAATTCTAATCTTAATTTTGATTATAGTACGCATGCTATATATCGCTTAGAAAGAGCTATTAATAAGATGGAGTCAAAAGAATATGAACTTTGGATAAATAATATTTAAACAACTAACCCATCCTGCTTTGGGAGCAAGGGGTCGCGAGTTCACCGCAGGACCCTGTGGGAAATCTCGCCACCCCGACACCAACTTTCTCTGATGGAAAGCCCTGTTTCACAACGGGGCTTTTCTATTTTATGGAAGTTGAAACAAACATGAGCAATGTGGTCAAATGTGGTCAGATGTGGTCAGATGTGGTCAAATATACCCAGAAAGTGGACACACTTTAGATTGGATGTTTTTTTGTTTGAGGGGTAAATTCGGGGGATGAAGATAATAGTTTTGAAAGTAATGACAGATTCCGTGAATTGAGGGTATATTAATTTCATAAAATGAATCATTTTGAAGAATGAAAGCCACATCAATGCACTTAGCACGGTCAATCATTTTGTGTGTAGTAGTATCATTTCTCAGTGGCGGTGAGCTTGAGCAGATTGTTCAGCGCTACAAAGAGGATGCGGATAAGATTATATCCACCTGCCTGAAAAGCGACGAATCCTTCAACCGGCTGGCATATGTCTGTGACACCTTTGGACCGCGGCTCAGCGGCTCTCGGAATCTGGAAAACGCCATTGACTGGATCCTTGCAGAGATGGCGTCAGATGGATTGAAGAATGTCCACGGTGAGCCGGTGATGGTACCCCGCTGGGTTCGGGGAGAAGAATCGGCGCGGCTCTTGGAACCCTACGAAAAGAATCTGACGATGTTAGGATTAGGAGGGTCTATTACCACACCTGAAGAAGGAATCGAGGCCGAAGTACTGGTGGTTTCCAGCTTTGAAGAGTTGGAAGAGATGGGAAAAGATGCTGCCGGGAAAATCGTTCTGTTCGATGCCCCTTTTACGACCTATGGTGAGACAGTAAAGTATCGATATGGTGGCGCTACTGCTGCCGCAAAGCACGGGGCCGTCGCGAGTTTGATCCGATCAGTAGGTCCCTACTCAATGAATACCGCACACACCGGTGGAATGGGTTACCAAGATGGAGTCCCGAAAATTCCCCACGCCGCTATCACCATTGAAGATGCGGCCATGCTTCACCGATTGCAGGAGTATGGTGAAAGAATTGTCGTCATGCTGAAGATGGACGCTCACTTCAAGGAAGATGCGCCATCGAGAAATGTCCTCGCTGAACTCAGGGGTTCGGAGAAACCGGAAGAAGTGGTTGTGGTGGGGGGGCACATAGATTCCTGGGATGTGGGTCAGGGAGCTCACGATGACGCCGGCGGATGTGTCGCTGCATGGGAGGCAGTGCGGATTCTCAAAGAGATGGGATTCCGGCCGAGGCGTACAATCCGTGTTGTTCTCTGGACGAATGAGGAAAATGGCGGGAGAGGGTCG
>CEQE01132618.1_pt1 | contig 10596 bp, 9 predicted proteins | sample 356201 | NCBI WGS metagenome assembly CEQE01 (sample SAMEA2619970, study PRJEB7988) | marine metagenome | biome: marine biome (ENVO:00000447); feature: mesopelagic zone (ENVO:00000213) & marine oxygen minimum zone (ENVO:01000065); material: "saline water (ENVO:00002010), including plankton...
AAGTTGATTTATTGGACTCAGCCGTGCGAGCTGTCAGTTCGCAAGATGAAACCGAGCATGACAATCCCCTCGCGGCGCAAGCCCAAAAAGACCAAGCGGCTTTCATGGCTGCAGGTGCGAGCGAAGAAGACGCCAACCGCCGGGCCGGCTTCCGGGTTTTTGGCTCCAAGCCGGGTGCCTATGGGGCCGGGCTGCAGACGCTCATTGATGAAAAGTGTTGGGAAACCGACGAAGATTTATCCCGCGCCTATGTTGCTTGGGGCGGCTATGCCTATGGCAGCGGCGCCGAAGGGGAAGCTGAGAACAGCCTCTTCGAAGCCCGTCTTAAAGGCGTTGAAATCGTCGTCCACAACCAGGACAACCGCGAGCATGATCTGTTGGATAGCGATGATTATTATCAGTTTGAAGGGGGCCTTACCGCGACCGTGCGAGAGCTATCCGGCCAGCAGCCCACCATCTATCACAACGATCACTCCCGCCCCGACACACCGAAAATCCGCACCCTAAGTGAAGAGATTGGCCGGGTGGTGCGCGCGCGGGCGGCTAATCCGAAATGGATAGAGGGCGTCATGCGCCATGGCTACAAGGGCGCGTTCGAGATCGCCGCGACGGTGGATTATCTCTTCGCCTTTGCTGCGACGTCACAGGTGGTTGAAGACCATCACTTCGATCAATTGTTCGATGCTTATTTGGCCGATGACAAGGTGCGTGATTTTATTGAACAGAACAATGCGCCGGCTTTGCAGGAAATCGCTGACCGGTTTGACGAAGCGATTGAGCGGGGCTTTTGGCATCCACGCGCCAACTCGGTAGGCGATTTATTGGCGCGTCTTAGAAACAGGGTTGAGGAGGAAATGGCATGAGCGAAGAGCCATCGGAAGAAGAATTAAACGCCCAAATAAATGAGAGGGCCAACGAAAAACGCCGGAAGCACAAAGAGGCCAAAGACAAAATTTTGGCGACCAAGACCAAAGAAGGCGGCTTGCTGGTGGTGCATACCGGCAAAGGCAAAGGCAAAACGACGGCAGCGATGGGGATCGTCGCCCGCTGCATTGGCCATGGCAAAAAAGTCGGCATCGTTCAGTTTGTTAAAGGCAAATGGGAAACCGGTGAGCGCGTGGTGCTGGAAGCTTTTCCCGATCTCGTGACTATTACCGCCATGGGTGAGGGCTTTACCTGGGAAACCCAGGACCGGGCGCGCGATATTGAAGCGGCCAATGCAGCCTGGGCGCGGGCCAAAGAAATGATCGAAGACCTGGAACTAGACTTGGTGTTGTTGGATGAGATCAACATTGTGCTGCGCAACGACTATATCGACATCAAGGAAGTGGCGGATTATCTCGAGAATAAACCAGCCGATAAACATGTCATCTGCACCGGCCGTAATGCCAAGCCGGAATTAATTGAGGTTGCTGATCTGGTCACCGAAATGACCGAAGTAAAGCATCATTTCCGTGACGGCTATAAAGCCCAGGCCGGGATCGAGTTTTAATTCATGCCTGCTTCCCTCATGTTTCAAGGTACCGGGTCCGATGTCGGCAAATCGCTTGTCGTTGCCGGTTTGTGCCGGGCCTTGGTTAAGCGAGGAATGACCGTCAGGCCGTTCAAGCCGCAAAATATGTCAAATAATGCAGCCGTTACACCAGAAGGCGGCGAAATTGGCCGGGCTCAAGCCTTGCAGGCCAAGGCCTCGGGTGTTGCGCCTCATATCGATATGAACCCGGTGCTGTTAAAACCGCAGTCCGACGTTGGCGCCCAATTGGTGGTGATGGGAAAAGTTGAAGGCAATTATCCGGCACGGGATTATCAGGCCAAGAAAATTGAATTGCTGGAGGTGGTGGTCGCGGCCAGTGAACGCCTTCAAGCCGAAGCCGATATTGTCTTGATCGAAGGGGCGGGCAGTGCGGCGGAAGTAAATCTGCGTGAGAATGATATCGCCAATATGGGCTTTGCCGTGGCGACCAAAACGCCGGTAGTGCTGGTCGCCGATATTGACCGGGGCGGGGTGATCGCCAGTGTCGTCGGCACCTGGGAGCTTTTGCCGGAGGACGAGCGCGCGCTGGTCGCCGGCTATGTTATTAATAAATTCCGGGGCGATGTTACTTTGTTCAAAAGCGGCATCGAGATCATCAACCAGAAAACCGGGCTCACCTGTTTTGGCGTAATCCCGTATGTGCCTGAGGCCGCCAAACTGCCCCAGGAAGATGCACATACATTAGAGAATACAAAACGTGAGGTATCGAACGGCTCTATCAAGATCGTCGTGCCAAGACTGGCGCATATTTCAAACTATGATGATTTTGATCCACTGATCGCCGAGCCCGATGTTGATCTGCAGATTATTTCGCCCGGCGAAGCTCTGCCGGGCAATGCGGATTTAATCATTTTACCCGGCTCCAAAACGACCATTACCGATTTAGCTGATCTGCGCCGCCAAGGCTGGGATGTTGATCTCACCGCCCATCTGCGCCGTGGTGGGACAGTGTTGGGGGTTTGCGCCGGCTATCAGATGCTGGGCTCCCGCATTGATGATCCGGAAAAGTCTGAAAGTGATATCGCGTCCATTGATGGGCTAGGCCATCTCAGTGTGCATACTGAAATGGGCGGTGATAAATCCTTGGTCGAAGTGACGGCACAATCCGCACTCGATCTCGGCAGCTTCCAGGGTTACGAAATGCACATCGGCACCACCACCGGCCCCGATTGCGACCGGCCTTTTGCGGCGGTTGATGGCAAAAACGCCGGCGCTGTTTCAAATGACGGCAAAGTGATGGGCTGCTATCTGCACGGGCTGTTTGCCGATGATACTTTCCGCCGCGCCTTTCTATCGCGCCTTAAAGACCGGCAAATCTCCGGCGTCGCTTATGACCTTGAAGTTGAGCGGGCTCTAGATGCGGTTGCATCCGCTTTCGAGGCTGCGCTCGATATTGACGAGCTGATAAGCGCAGCGCGCTAAATAAAATATTGTCAATTTAAAAACCCTCCCCATCCCAACCTTCCCCCGCCCAATAAATTGGGGAGGGAAGGAGCTTATTGTTGCAACACATTTGATCTAATCCCCTCCCTCCTTGCGGGGGAGGGTTAGGGTGGGGGGGTAACTACCCCAACGCCTTCAGCACTGCGTCAAACGGTAGCAGAATCGCGCCGTGGCGGGGTTTGGCGTCTTTGGCCGGAGCGAGCGCTGAAAGTTGAGCCCAGTCGCCATCTGGCGCTGCCGAGCCTTCCTTGAGCATCGCTTCGACCTGATCACGCACGCTTTGAATATCGTCTTTTGATTTGCCGATAACGACGTTAGCCATCACCGAGGCGGCTGCCTGACCGAGCGCGCAGGCCTTAATCTTCTGGCTATAAGCGGTGACGACGTCATCATTGGTATTTAAGGCGATTTCGATGGAACTGCCGCAGAGCGGACTGCGCAGCGAAATCTTCGCATCCGGATGTTCCAAGGCCTCCAGTCCGCCAATATTGGCAGCAAGGCGGAGCACGTCTTTATTATAAATATCGTCAATCATGATGGTAGGAATATAGTCGCCTAGAAGTTTGCCCGCCAGCATCTAATCCGCTAAAGCACAGACATGAAAGTTTCGGATTTTGATTTCGACCTGCCCCAGGAATTGATCGCGCAACATCCCCTAGAGCCGCGGGACGCTGCGCGGCTGTTGCATATTGGCGAAAGTCTCAGTGATTTCACCGTTAAAGACCTGCCGGGGTTGCTCAATCCAGGCGATATAATGGTCTTTAACAACACTAAAGTCATCCCGTCGCGCTTGACCGGCAAACGCGGTGAAGCCACTGTCGAAGTCACGCTTCACAAGCAAGAAAACGACAGCAATTGGTGGGCCTTTGCCCGTCCGGCCAAGCGTTTGCGCCCGGGTGATGAGTTGATCTTCGGCGAAGATTTTGGCTGCCAGGTGGAAGATAAGCGCGATGGCGGCGAGGTGCTGTTATCCTTCGGAGGCGGCTTGAGCACGCTGATGGCGGGGCTCGATCACTATGGCTATATGCCGCTGCCACCTTATATCAAGCGCGATAAGGGCGGCAGCGCAGAAGACAGGACAGATTATCAAACGCTTTATGCCGAGCGTGATGGTGCGGTCGCGGCCCCCACCGCCGGGCTGCATTTTACCGACGAGCTTATGGCGACGCTTGATCGGAACAGCATCGAAAAGGTCTTCGTCACGCTTCATGTCGGGGCAGGCACTTTCTTGCCGGTTAAAGTCGAGGATACCGACGAGCATGTCATGCACGCTGAATGGGGTGAGCTTGATCAAGCCATTGCGGATAAAATCAATGGCGTGCGCGAAGCCGGCGGCAATGTTGTTCCGGTTGGCTCGACGTCGTTGCGCTTGCTCGAAACGGCCGCAGATGCCGAGGGCGTGCTTCACCCCTTTACCGGTGAGACGGATATCTTTATTACCCCAGGCTATACTTTTAAAATTACGGATAAGATGGTGACCAATTTTCATTTGCCGAAATCGACCTTGTTTATGTTGATCGCGTCGCTCGCCGGGACGGAGCGCGTCAAGGCGGCCTATGCGCACGCCATTGCAGAAAACTACCGGTTTTTCTCTTATGGCGATGCGTGCCTTATAGAAGGTGTCCAGTGACGAATTTTTCTTATTCGGTCAGCGCAACGGATGGCGCCGCGCGTTTGGGCCAAGTCAACACCGCCCACGGCGTGATTGATACGCCGGCTTTTATGCCCGTAGGCACGGCAGGCACGGTCAAAGCCATGATGCCGGACTCGGTCGCTGAAACCGGGGCGCAGATTGTCTTGGGCAACACCTATCACTTGATGTTGCGGCCTGGTGCCGACCGGGTTGAGCGCTTGGGCGGCTTGCACAAATTCATGAACTGGCCGGGGCCGATCCTGACTGATTCCGGCGGCTTTCAAGTGATGTCGCTATCGAAGCTCAGAAAAATGACCGAGGACGGCGTGACCTTTCAGTCTCATATCGATGGTCGCAAACACGAACTCACCCCGGAAACATCGATCGATATTCAGCGCAAATTGGATGCTGATATCACCATGCAGTTGGATGAATGTCCGGCGCATACGGATGATAAAGAAATTATTGAAACGTCGATGCAGCTTTCACTGCGTTGGGCGGAACGTTCCAAGGCTGCGTTTGACGATCGTCCTGGATATGGCGTGTTTGGCATTGCCCAAGGCGGTGTCTTCGATGATCTCCGGGAACAATCCGCTAAAGGCCTGACCGATATTGGCTTTCACGGGCTTGCGGTCGGCGGCTTGGCGGTTGGTGAACCGCAAAACGTGATGTTTGAGGTGTTGGACGGGTTGATGCCGCATATGCCGGCAGAAAAACCCCGCTATTTGATGGGTGTCGGCACGCCGGCGGATATCGTTGGTGCCGTGTCGCGTGGTATCGATATGTTTGATTGCGTGATGCCGACCCGCTCGGGCCGCACCGGTAAAGGCTTTACGCGGCAGGGTGAAGTTAATATCCGTAATGCCCGCCACGCTGATGATCCGCGTCCGCTCGATGAGCATTGTAAATGTCCGGCTTGCACAAATTATAGCCGCGCCTATATCCATCATCTGGTTAAAGCGCAGGAAATTCTCGGACCGATGCTGTTGACCTGGCACAACATCCAGTATTATCAGGATTTGATGTGGTGGCTGAGGAAAAGTATCGGCGAAGGTACCTTGACCGAATTTATCGAGCGCTTTCATAAAGACAAAGAGCAAGGCGATATCGAGCCGTTGTTAAAGGAGAGATAGATGATCACGATTAGAAAAAGTGAAGATCGCGGCTTAGCGGAAATGGATTGGCTCCATAGCCAACACACGTTCTCCTTTGCCGATTATAGTGACCCTGAGCAAATGGGATTTGGTAATCTCCGGGTGATCAATGAAGATCAAATTCAGCCCGGCACTGGATTTGGTACTCATGGTCATCGCGATATGGAGATTGTCTCCTATATTCTGGCAGGCGAGCTTGCTCATAAGGATGACATGGGCAACGGCTCGGTTATCCGGCCGGGCGAAATTCAGCGTATGAGCGCTGGTACCGGCGTACGCCATAGCGAGCACAATCCGTCGGAAGATACCCGCAATCGTTTTTTCCAAATCTGGATATTGCCCGAAAAAGGAGGCATTGAGCCGGGTTACGAACAAAAAGAAATCCCTGCAGGGGCGCGTGAGGGCAAGTTATTTCTCGTGGGATCGCCTGATGGCCGCGGCGACAGCGTTACCATCCACCAAGACGTTGAGCTTTATGCCAGCATTCTGTCTGACGGCGACAACGTGACCCATGAAGTGGCCCCAGGGCACGGTGTTTGGGTCCAATTAGCGTCGGGTGCCATTGACGTGAATGGCACTGCCATGGCGGTTGGTGATGGCGCCGCAATTACCGAAGAATCTATTCTCGACATTTCAGCTTCTGAACAGAGCGAATTTCTGCTTTTCGATCTCGGCTGAATTATTGAATGTTTAACCTTTGCCGCGTAAGTGATACCTAACAATAAAATTGAATTGGTGGACCGAATGGTTTTTGCGGCATGATGTATTTTCTCGTAATCGGCGGCTTTGTTCTGCTCCTGGTTGGGGCAGAAATTATGCTGCGCGGCGCGGTTGGTCTGGCGGAAAAATTCGGCATTTCAAAACTCGTTGTCGGTATGACCGTAGTTGCCTTTGGCACTTCTGCTCCTGAATTACTTGTTTCATTAAATGCGGCCTTGTCCGGGTCTTCAGGTCTGGCGATCGGTAATGTCGTCGGCAGCAATGTCGCCAACATTTTGCTGGTCCTGGGTGTTGCCGGTCTGCTGATGCCGATTGCCAATGAACCGGGTGCGCTCAAGCGGGATGGCTGGATGCTGCTGGTCGGCACTGGGCTTTTTATGGCGCTCACCTATCGGGGAGAGATTGATCTAATTGGTGGTTTAGTGCTGCTTGTCTATTTCACCGGCTTTCTTGTGTATTCTTATATGCGCGAAAAACAGGGCGCCGATGCGGCCGGCGAAATGTACGAACACGAAGTTGATGATATTGAAGGCGTGCCGCATAGCCTATTGAAAATAATGACTTATTTGGTGATTGGCTTTGCCGGATTAATTTATGGCGCCGATATTCTGGTCGAAGGTGGCGTCGCCATTGCGCGAACTTTCGGCGTCGACGAAGCGGTCATCGGGTTGACGGTTATTGCCTTTGGAACCTCATTACCGGAACTGGCGGCATCGGTTGTCGCGGCGATCCGTAAACACGCCGACGTCGCTGTCGGCAATGTCGTCGGCAGCAACATCTTTAACGTTGTCGGCATCGTCGGTGTCGTTGCAGTGATTACACCGATGGAAATTCCGGCGCGGGTGGTTAATTTTGATATTTGGATTATGGCGGCAGCAACGTTGATCCTGATGCCCTATATGATTGGCCGCCGCGAGCAGCTTGGCCGCCTCGAAGCCGGCTTGTTCTTCGCCGCTTATCTCATTTATATCGCCGCTATTGGTTATGGGGTCGAGACTCTAATTCCTGCATAGCTTTTTCGTTCGGGCTTGCCATCTCGGGGATGATCTCTCATTCTCTGCTCATGAATGATGGTTCAACCGGCACAGTACTTGTCACCGGCGGCGCCAAACGGATCGGCCGCGAGATTGCTTTTGCCTTGGCCGAAGACGGTTGGCAAGTGGCAGTGCATTACAACGACTCCTCCGTGGATGCCGACAAAGTCGTGCAGGAAATTTCAGCTGCCGGCGGAACAGCAATTTCCCTGCCGGCGGACCTTACCGATGAGTCAGCCGTGGCAGCGATGATACCGGCGATCGCTGACCAGCTTGGCCCGGTTACCGGCGTCGTCAATAATGCGTCCATTTTCGAGGAAGATAGCGTTTTAAGTGCGACAAAACAGACCTGGGACAGCCATATGGCGGTTAATTTACGGGCGCCGTTCCTATTAATGCAAAGTCTGGCAGAAAATCTGCCGTCAAACGAAAAAGCCAATATTATCAATATTATAGACCAGAGAGTCGAGAACCTAACACCCCATTTTACGTCCTATACGGTGAGTAAATCAGCGCTTTGGACGTTGACTCAGACGGCGGCGGCGGCGCTTGCGCCAAACATTCGGGTAAACGCCATCGGGCCCGGTCCAACCTTACCCTCAACGCGCCAATCGGATGATCAATTTGAACGCCAAATCGAATTGACGCCCTTGCAAATTCAGGTCGACCCCAAAGAAATTTCTGCGGCAGTGAGATTTATCCTTGCCACGTCCTCAATGACAGGGCAATTGTTGTCTTTAGATTCTGGCCAGCATCTCGGCTGGGCCCAGCCCGGCCAAACAAGATTACCTGATGAGTAATTAGGAAAATTTTTTATGACAAATTCTGACTCAAATGTCGTTCATGCTTTTCGCATTGCCGATGCACATACATCGGTTCGTCACGTCTTTATCCGGGATCTGATTCTCACCGGACTTATTGGCGTCCATACCCATGAAAAGAAAAAGCCGCAGCGACTACGCATCAATCTCGATCTGGCGGTGAAAGAAACACCGACCGCGATTGAAGACCGGCTGTCCGATGTCGTCAGTTACGAGGATGTTGCCGATAGGATTCGGTCCCTGGTAACAGACGGGCATGTCAATCTAGTTGAGACACTAGCCGAGCGAGTTGCCGATATGTGCCTAAATGATGAGCGCGTGCAAGCGGCCCGGGTTCGGATTGAGAAGCTCGACATCTTTGAAGATGCCGCCAGTGCCGGTGTTGAAATCGAAAGATTTCGTTCGGAAGAAGCCTAATTTTGCCAATCAGATTCTGTTACAAATCCGCCAAGTCCTTATTTCATTTGGATTTTTTCTGATTTTTTTTAGCTTTTACCGACGGCCAATTCGTTAAGTTTTGCACAACCTGCCTTTTTTTGCCTTATTTTATGCATTTTTAACTTTGTTACAGTTTGTAACAACATAATGTCAATTGAATGTGGTATTCTCCATTAGAAACAATGACTTACCGAACGTGCATATTTTATGATCGAATTAAAAAAATCGAAACGGAAATTGAGGAATTCCCTCGGTGGTGAATATTTTCAACAAAGTTATCCACAAGATTAGTGGATAGTGTTGGGGATATTTCGGGCGAAACTAAAATTAATTTACTAATCTGCTGGTTGAGATGATCGAAACAAACGAAAATATGGATCAAGCGAGCGCCGAAACCGGTTCGGCCGTGGAGGCTTCCATGCTGGGCGTTGAAGTAATTCGTGGCCATCTCAAAACCTTGCCCGGCAGTCCCGGCGTTTATCGTATGATCAGTGACAAAGGTGATGTGCTCTATGTTGGTAAAGCCAAAAATCTAAAAAAGCGGGTAGCCAATTACACCAACCTCAATCGGCAATCAATTCGGATCAAGCGTATGATCAATATGACACGCTCGATGGAATTCGTGACGACCCATACCGAAGCCGAAGCTTTGCTGCTCGAAGCAAATCTGATCAAAAAATTGGTGCCCCGTTATAATATTTTGCTGCGTGACGACAAATCATTTCCGTCAATTTTAATCACCGGTGATCACGACTATCCGCAAGTGCTCAAACATCGTGGCGCTCGTAAGCGCAAAGGAGAATACTTCGGCCCGTTTGCCTCCGCCGGTGCGGTCAATCAATCACTGGCCGTTCTCCAGCGCGCCTTTCTGTTGCGCTCATGCACCGATACGGTTTTTGCCGCTCGCACGCGGCCGTGCTTGCTCTATCAGATCAAACGCTGTGCGGCGCCCTGCGTCGATATCATGGACCAATCGGATTATCTCGGTTTGGTCGATCAAGCACGGGCCTTTTTAACCGGAAAATCGGTCGCCATTCAGAAACAATTGGCGGCAGATATGCAAAAATCCAGTGATGCGCAAGAGTATGAAAAAGCGGCGGAAATCCGGGATAGAATACACGCCATGACCTCTATCCAGGCGCATCAGGATATCCATGCCGCCCAAGTTGATGAGGCGGATATCATCGGCTTGTACCAGGCCGGTGGTCAAACCTGCATTCAGGTGTTTTTCCTCCGTGCCAATTGCAATTATGGCAACCGCGCCTATTACCCGAGCCATCCATCGGATGCCGACACGGGGCAAATCCTCGAAGCTTTTATCGGCCAGTTTTATGCCAACAAAGTGCCGCCCAAACTGCTGCTGCTGAGTGAGGCCGTGCCGGAAAAAGCCGTCCTCACCCAAGCCCTGACTAATCGGGCCGAGCGCAAAGTCCGCGTCGAAATACCAAGCCGGGGCGAGAAGAAAAATCTCATTGGCCTGGCGCTGGAGAATGCCCGCAAAGCACTTGGCCGCCGCATGGCGGAAAGTGCATCACAGCGAAAACTATTGGACGCGCTGGTTGAGCCTTTTGCTTTGGAAGCACCGCCGGATCGGATCGAAGTTTATGACAACAGCCATACCGGCGGCACCAATGCGGTCGGCGGCATGATCGTTGCCGGGCCTGAGGGCTTTATCAAAAACGCCTATCGCAAGTTTAATATCCGTACCGTCCTGCCGGATGCTGCGCCGGGTGAAGCGCAGGCTGGTGACGATTATGCGATGATGCGGGAAGTGCTGACCCGACGATTTTCGCGGGCTTTGAAAGAAGACCCCGAACGG
>CEQE01039625.1_pt1 | contig 10590 bp, 10 predicted proteins | sample 356201 | NCBI WGS metagenome assembly CEQE01 (sample SAMEA2619970, study PRJEB7988) | marine metagenome | biome: marine biome (ENVO:00000447); feature: mesopelagic zone (ENVO:00000213) & marine oxygen minimum zone (ENVO:01000065); material: "saline water (ENVO:00002010), including plankton...
GGCTCACACATAAAGCCCCCGGCTTGGCCGGGGGATATTTACTCTGGACATATTGGTCCCTCGGTTAGCGAGTGGTTAGGGTCTGGCGGGAATTAACCACTTTTCCCTCAGAGTGTCAAAACGCGCACGCGAAGGGATCGGTTCCTTGGGGCCGGAGCCTAGCGTGAGTTTATTATGAAATTTCGCAGAAAGGTCGATTACCCAATATAAATCAACAGGTTGGGGGGTCGTTAGATGTATACACCAACACCCTTAAGTTTGGGCCGTTGCTGATGCATATCTTCTATGTTTAGTGCCTGGAGGATGGCTAGGTCTGGCTCCGCCATCTGTTCGAGTTTGTGCACGGCTTTGGCTTTTCCTGGCGTCGTCGATGCTTCGATTAAGGTACCCAGACGGATGTTATTCAGTGTCCCCAACAAGCTGTCCAGGCTCCCAGTATACGCACACTCAGTTTTGACCTGTCGGTAGACAAGGACCGCTAACAAGTAGCCTAAAACGCAAATGAAATTGTGTACATGGATTTTCTGATCGGACCAATGGAATTGTGGCCTGAGCGCCAGGTGATGAGGATTCTTGAGTTCTTTGAAGGCCTGCTCCACCTGTGATTGACCGTGATAGGAGCGAATGATCTCCTGCGTTGTCCAATCGTGACGGTCGGTCATCAGGATGCGAAATCCCATGCGCGCTTCCAGTTCGTTTAGGACATCCTGCTTGATGCTGTAGTGCAGTTGAAACTTCCCGGCAGAAGGTTCGGCTAAAGACCAATCGATGAGTGATGCGATGAACTGGGCCGAGACCGTTTTCTTGATTGTGTCCGTGAGTTTCTCTTCGTTTCGCTTCCTGGCTTTGGGACGGTCGAGTTGCTGCTGTAATTCCTTGAGATTCTTCTCTGCGCTGGCCAGTGACTGATAAAGTCCGCGCAATTGCCCTGCTCTCAATTGTTCGGAGATGTACACGATCACAGTTCGCTCGGTTCCCCATATCTCGCGTCTGGCGCGGTACACTTGCCATGATGTGTGCTCATCCATGACTAACGGCTGGAAACTACTCATGGCATCTTTGATCAACTCCCGATGCTGATACGGGGTGAGGGCACCAACGTAATGGATCCGTTCCTGCTGCAGTAGCGCCATATTGTCCTTGGAGTTGTTACCACGATCGAATACCACGGTATGCTTGTCGATATCCAATCGGAGTGCCCGCATGCGTTTCTTCAGTGCTTTGACAACTTGTGAAAAGACCTTGCTGTCATGCAGGTTTCCTTCATAGCTCAAATGAAATAGCGGAATCATGTCTTGCCGCGAGACCGCCATGGCTAGACCGATTTGCCTTAAGTCATTGCGTTTCTGCTTGTTCTTGCCACGCTGTGCCAACTTGCTACGGGTATTGGTCGTGGCAATGTAGGTAAAGAAATTGGTGGTGTCGAAAAACAAACTGTCAGTTTCCACCTCATACAAGGAAAACACTTTCTTTAGCAGCGCCTGCTCAATCTTGGCAATGGCCTCGACTGGCAATGCGTCCATTAAGTCCCAAAAGTGCTGGCTGTCTATCTGACTCAAATTGCAGCGCAGTAGATACTCCAATGAAGTGGTCCTGGCCCAAGTCCACCAGCCACGCTTGCTCGTCGGCATGCAAACGCGTCCCATAGCAGCCAGCAAAAAGGTAACACCAGCCGTCAACTGGTTACGTACTGGCTTTTTGGCGACATAGGGTCGGGGAGATTCGATGTATTGATTAATGGTATTACACACATCGAGGTCGTTGGCGACCTTGAGTAATGCAGCCACTGCGCCATGGCTGTAGGATTTAAGGTGTACCCCTTCAGTAACCCCCTGCAAGCGTTTTAACAGATCATCAGCCTTTCCCAGGTAGGCTAGAACGATGGGTCTGGGTTTTCCGCCGATACGGCGCGATTCGACAATGTACCAATACTTGTGACCTCGGGAGGTCTTCTGCTGAATAGTTGCCATATAGGCCACGGTAGTGTATACGAACTACATATTAGATTACTTTATATACTATATATAAAGCATAATCAATACTTTACGATTATATATAATCAGTGTATACACAAATCTGATCCAAAAAAGAACCGCAACCTACAGTAAAATCAACAAGTTGCGGCTTCGTTAGTCGGGATTTACACTGGTTCTATAATAAACTCGCGCTAGATGTTGCACTCATTCGTGCGGAGCGGCCCCACGTTTATTCTGTAAAAGCGCCGTATGTCAGGACCTGCATGGTGCTGCGTAGGGGTACGACATTACCACTCATTATCTGAATCATCACCACAACTGCCAGATCCTCCTCGGGATCGATCCAGAAAATCGTACCGGCTGCACCGCCCCAATTGTAGGAGCCCTCCGACCCGACGATGCCCGACGCTGCCAGATCAGTGTTCACACCAAAGCCGAGACCGAATCCAAAGCTTGACCTAGCCGTGGGCTGCTCACCGAAACCACCGCGCATGTCCGCCGACAGGTGGTTGGTCGTCATCAGTTCGATGGTCTTTGGACTGATGATTCGCGCGCCATGCAGTTCACCGCCATTCAGCATCATCTGGCAGAAGCGCATGTAATCGGTTGCTGTGGAGACGAGGCCGCCGCCGCCGGAGAAGAAGGTGACCTCCTTTGTATACTGACTGGTGGCGGGGCTGTCCATAACGATCAGTTTGCCCGCCTCTCTGTCGTATCGGTGGTTGGTGCCGAAGCGATCATCCTTACTGTCGGGCACTTCAAAAAACGTGTCCGACATCTCGAGGGGATCGAACACGCGCTGCTGCAGGAATTCGTCCAGCGGCATGCCGGCTACCACTTCGACAAACCGACCCAGCACGTCCACGGAAACGCTGTAATGCCAACGGGTGCCGGGCTGGTACTGCAACGGAATCTTAGCAAGCAACCCGGTCATTTCCGCCAGGTCCTTGTTGCCGAGGATCTTTGCATCTCGGTATTGTCGATCCACGGTCGTGTCGCCAAAGAAACCGTACGTTAGACCGGCCGTGTGACTCATCAGTTGCTTGACCGTAATCTCCCTGTCCGGCGCGACCTCATTACCGTTCACCAGCACCTTGGTGTCTTTGAACTCGGGCATGTATCTGGAAATGGGGTCGTTGAGCTGAAACTTGCCCTCTTCATAGAGGATCATGGCGGCGACGGTCACGATCGGTTTCGTCATGCTGTAGATTCTGAATAGGGTATCGCGTTGCATATCTTTGTCGGCTTCAATATCCATCTTGCCGAACTTCTCGAAGTGGACCACTTTACCGCGGCGGGAGACCATGGTGACGATTCCGGCCAGTTTGCCGTCATCCACGAAGCCCTGCATGGCGGTGTTGATCCGCTCGAGCCTTGCCGAGGACATGCCTGCCCTTTCCGGTTTGGCGGTTGAAAGATTTTTCGCCAGGATCTGGCTGCTGTAGCTGATAATCAATAGGGAAATAAACAGTCTGCTGATAGCTCGCATCGTTGACTCCTGTTGGATATATATCTAGAACCGATCTTATCCACGGCTCTTCATGCGCCGAGTTCGGTGGGATCATAACTCATAACACGGTCACCTCACAGATCCGTTCTGGGAACAGTCGCAGGTCAAAGCCCATGAGTCCTCAGAGCAGCGCTGCAGAAGATCTGTATAACGCTTGACAGTAGCCTAGGAAGATATAGACTAAGTCTGTGGACTAAGCCCGAGGTTTTCTATGGCGACCATCAACATTCACGAAGCCAAAACCCATTTTTCCAAGTTGGTTGCGCGGGCCAACGCTGGCGAGGAGATCGTCATTGCCCGAGCCGGCAAGCCACTGGCGAAACTGGTTCCGCTGGATGCGGGCAAGAGGCGAAAGCCCGGCATCGCCGAAGGGCAACTCACGGATGCATTCTTTGATCCGTTACCGGAGGATGAACTGGATGTATGGCAGAGCTGATGTACCTGCTGGATACCCATGTAGTGCTGTGGTGGTTCTTCAACGATCCACAACTATCCTATCGAAGTCGCGCCATCATCGAGGATGGCGAGCAGAGGCTGTTCGTTAGTGCAGCATCTGCCTGGGAGATCAGCACCAAGCACAGAATTGGAAAACTCCCAAAAGCAGAGCAGGCAGTGCACCGATTCAACGAGCTGCTGCGGCAGGCCCGCATGGAGTCGCTGTCGATATCCGTACAGCATGGGTTGCTCGCGGGAAGCCTTGTAAGCGATCACCGGGATCCGTTCGATCGGATGATCATCGCTCAGGCTCAGTTGGAGAAACTGGCGGTTGTAACTGCCGATCCGGTCTTCCAGGGGTTTGGCATAGAAGTCCTGTGGTAGACCCCGTGGAACGTGCCCTAGATCCATGAAATCCGTGTGGTAGATACAGGCTGTGAGCCGGCGTAGAATCTGCTTGTTGACCGAAGACCAACCGAGGCCAAAGACGAGATGTCGTCCCTGCTGATGCCGCTGCTGAGCTGCAATGGCTGACTCTAACGCCAGCGCAGATATTGCCATGGTGATCCATGGGGGTGCGGGGAGCATCGTGAAGTCCAATATGGATCGAGCCACGGAGCAGGCCTATCGGGAGAAGTTGGCTGAATCGATCCGCCGCGGCTATGCCATTTTGGAAAGTGGCGGTAACAGTATCGATGCAGTGGTTGCGGCAATCACGGTGATGGAAGATTCGCCGCTCTTCAATGCCGGCAAAGGTGCGGTATTCAGCCACGACGGCAGGAATGAACTGGATGCCTCCATCATGGAGGGCAGGCAGCGCAACGCTGGTGCAATCGCTTCGGTGACGAGAGTAAAGAACCCGATTCAGTTGGCCGCCAGGGTGATGACTGCCTCTCCCCACGTTTTGCTCGTTGGGGATGGTGCTGAAGTGTTTGCTGCTGAGCAGGGAATCCCTCTAGTTGACAGCGATTACTTCCATACCGAGCGGCGCTGGAATCAGCTCCAGGAACTTCTGCGTCGCAAGGGCGCTGACAATAGACTGTCGGAAGACACGCATGACGACTTTGAATTGCACGACCACCATTTCGGTACGGTGGGTGCTGTGGCGTTGGACAGATGCGGTGACATTGCTGCCGGAACATCGACCGGCGGTATGACCAACAAGCAATATGGCAGAGTGGGTGATTCCCCGGTCGTCGGTGCTGGAACCTATGCGGACAATCGTAGCTGCGGAATATCGGCCACCGGTCACGGTGAGTATTTTCTGCGGGCGGTTGTGGCCCACGATATATGTTCCCGGGTGGCGTATAAAGGTATCAGCTTGCGGCAGGCGACGGATGAGGTGATTGGAGAAGAGCTGGTGCAGATGAATGGTGAAGGCGGCGCTATCGGGCTGGATCCGGCCGGCAACCCAGTGATGTCGTTTAACACATCGGGGATGTACCGGGCTGCCATCGATACCAAAGGTAATCTATCCATCGCGATCTTCAAGTAGGTTGGTGATATCTGTCTCCCTCACGTGATCCTTCCCGTGCAGCTCTTGTTAACGGCTGTAGATCCTATAAGATGGGCCGCTGGTGGCGCGGGTGCCGTGCCGAACATACGCAGCTGAGCTATTTCAACATTGGGAACCACAGAATGACAGTAAGTCCTGACGACGATCGACCGACTCCGCGAGCCAAGGTGCATCCAGCGTTCCGTCTGGTCACGTGGCTGATCACGTTCGGCTGCTTCTATCTGGTCTACGGGCGAGTCGAGGAAGCTGCCGCGCGAGTCGATCTGACGGCAGTCGAATATCTCATCAACTTCTTCAGGGAAGCGAATTGGATCCTGTGGCTCTCCTTTATGATTCCCTATTCGGTGTTCTTCTTCCTGGTGGATGCACATGCCACCTGGCGCGTAATTCGCTGGTTTAACGCACCGACGATTCGCCTCGTCAACATCCTGCCCATCCGAGCCAGTGCTTATATCCTATCGCTGGTCAACGAGCAGGTGGGTAAAGGTGCGATGTCGCTCTACCTGTACCAGCGATACAGAGTTCCGGGCTGGGAGGCGATCTCGAGCATGATCCTGCTCGGCATGGTGGAGATCTACCAACTTCTCATTTTCTCTGCGGTCGGCGTTACCTTGTACTTCGATCTGATTGGTGAGGCATCCACGCAACTGCCACTGGTTAACATTCTGATGGTTGTGTTTGCTGTGGCACTTGTGTATTTCCCCCTACATCTCCTCTACTTCGGGGGAACGTTGCTGCCGAAATCCGGCATTCGCGACAAGCCGCTGCTGCGCGCGTTTCGTCGCGCCCGTCCGCTTCACTACCTTTTGGTGCTATTGTTCAAGGCGCCCAATCTGCTGGTTGCCGTGATGGTGTATACGGCGGCACTGGATCTGTTTCACGTTGACGTCAGCTTTGGTCAGATGCTGGCATTCCTGCCGGTTATTTTCCTCGCTGCAGCGCTGCCGCTTCCCTTTCATGCCGGCGCACTGCTGCTGTGGACCGTGTTGTTCCCGGAATTTCCGGAGGTGGGTGCGTTCAGTTTGGTCATGCACACGTTCTTTGTCTCGTTTAACGCGGTTATTGGGTTGGTGTTTCTGCCTAAAGCCAATCGGGAACTGTTCGTTGCTGAGAGTGGGGAAACTGATGAAGTTGTGGCCGATACCTAGGACAGCGTCTCACTGATCAAGACCCGATTTCTTACCACAGAGAACACAGAGAAAGTCTTTACATTTTAACCCTCGGTGCTCTCTGTGTTCTCTGTGGTTGAATCCAATCCGTTTCTCTGGCGTGAATTCAGCAACGCCCAGGCCCGATCGAGCATCGACGTCACAGTAGTCGCGACGAGCAGCCAACCGAGTACCATAAGCCACCAAGATGGCCAGGGGATCTGCGTCAGTTGTGCCAGGATGGCTAATCCCGCCAGAATGAAGTAGCAGATACCGTTGCCACGTCCCAGCACACTTGCCCTCAGGGTGCTGCCAACGAGCGCCCTCGAATCCAGGACGTACTGCAGAAATGCGGCGGCGATCAGCAGTGGCAGGGGCGCGGGGACCAGACCCAGATAGGCGAACGCGGCAAGGGTAAGTGTCACGAAGCATGCGTCGCTGGTGTGGTCGAGCAGCCCTCCGAGCGCTGAGACTTCGCCGAGATTGCGCGCTACGTAACCGTCGATGAAATCCGACAGGACTGCGTAGATAAAGAGGACCGCGGCGATGACCCACACCCCTTCGATAACGGCGTAAGCGCAGGGGATGGCGGCTCCGAGACGAGATATGCTGAGCAGGTTGGCCCAACTGAACCAGCTCATGACTAATAGACCTCCAGGTCCTTTACTGTTTGCATCAGCTAATAAATAATCAACCCACTGACACATCGGATCATTGGAATGTAACATGTCAGACCGGACATCGGCATGGAAGAGATTGATCAGCGAAGCAATAGTGGCAGCCAAGAGCAGTAATGACAACTGACAGTAACCGCGCGGAAACTGGGGCTGTTCTGATCACCGGTGCCAACGGCCACCTGGGGAGACGCCTGGTGGAGCACCTTGCTGGCCAGTATCCAGTAAAGGCGGTGGTGCGTTCGGAAAGGGCGCGTCGCCAGTTGGAGGCGGCGCCCAAGGCCGCCGGCATCGAGATCGTGACTTTGGATTACGGCGATCGCGAGGCCCTGGCCGCTGCTGCTGAGGGCTGCAGCCATGCCGTACACCTGGTCGGCATCATCAAGGAATCGATGACGACCACTTACCGGCAAGCCCACGAAGAAGCCACGCAAGCACTCATCGCAGCCGCGGATGCTGTTCGCCTACAGCGCATCATCTATCTCAGTATCTACGGCTCTCACCCCGATTCCGGCAACGCTTGCCTGGCATCCAAAGGTCGCGCGGAACGATTGCTACTGCAGGCGAACACGGCGGCCCTCATATTGCGGGTGCCCATGGTGCTTGGCGAAGGGGATTACGCTGCAGCCGCGTTGCGTAAACGGGTCGAGGCGCCCGTGAATCTCCTGATTCGAGGCAGCAGCCTCGAGCAGCCGATCTATGCCGGTGATGTGATCAGCGCCATTGCAGCGGGTATAAGCAGAGCTGATCTTGACGACGTTGTGCTTGATCTGGCGGGACCGGAGTCGTTGTCGCGCAGCGACCTGACTCTTCGAGCCGGTGAGATAATGGGCAGGCGACCCCGGTCACTGTCGCTGCCGCTGGCTGTCGGCACGACACTCGCTTTCCTGTTGGAAACGATCAGCAGGAATCCGCCCCTTACCCGGGCCATGCTGGGTGTGCTTGATCACGACGATGACGTGGATACCGCCGGCGCCTGCAACCGGTTGGGAATCGAACTGACGCCTTTGGATGAGATGCTGCTCTATTGTCTCGACGAGTCTGATTGAAACAGCGGCAGGAGAGATCCATGGATTATCCGAAAGACGCTGATGGTAAAGCATTGCATATCGTCGCGGCTGACGGTAACGACATGTCTGAGCCGATGGACATTGAATATATTGTGGTCACCGCAACCGAACAAGCCGCCTTTCTTGCCGCCACGGTGGTCACGCAACGAGGCTACAGCTTCAGGATCTCATTCGATGAGGACTATCAGGACTGGATCTGTTACTGCACAAAATGCATGATCCCCGACCACGGAGCCATCGTCGCCTGTCAGTGTGAGCTGGATGCCATGTGCAAACCTTTCGGCGGATATTCCGACGGCTGGAGCACGGAGGGCAATCAGGACTAACAGCTCACAAAGGCGATTACTCCATCATCAGCTTGTCCCGCAGCCCGCTTATGCGGTTGGATGAGCGTGCAGCCATTTCTACCAGTGTAGCCTCGTTAGCGAACAGCGTGACTTTCTCTCGCGCTCGCGTGATGCCGGTGTAGAGCAGTTGGCGGTTTAGCAGATCACTGCTATGGGCGTCGGTCTGCTCTGGCAGCACGAGAGCGACCTTTTGGTATTCAGATCCCTGCGATTTGTGAACGGTCATGGCGAAACAGGTTTCGTGGGGGGGCAGGCGCGTGGGAAGAAAATCTCTGATGCAGCCGTCACTGTCCAGGAAGCAGACTTTCAATCTACCGTCGCCCGGATCCACCAGGCAGACTCCGGTATCGCCATTGAAGAGCTGCAAATTGTAGTCGTTGCGCGTAATCAGTATTGGCCGGCCGGGATAATAGGCACTTTCGTCGTCCGATTCCTGTAGCTGCAAACGCGACTCTATGCGTTTGTTTAGCTCGATGACACCTTGCTCACCCTCTCTTAGTGCGGACAGTACCCTGAATTGATCGAAGGCAGCAAGGGTCGCCCTAGTGTCTGCCTTGTCAGTGTCGAGACAGTCGAGAAACGGTCTATACCCAGTGATCATCGCATCCATCCCGGCGTCGCTCAGTGTCGAATCAACGGGCAACAACGCTATATCCCCTGTGCCGCCGGCTGCGATCTCCGCCAGCAATTCCTGTAAATCAGCAGCTTCGACGCGCCTGATCCCCTCGGCAAGCCGCGCGATACCGCTTTCCTTCGCGAACCTGTATCCGTGCGCCAGTTCGCAGCAGCTATCCGAGATGGCGTTTGCCGAAGGGGAGCGGCCGGGATCAAAGCCACACAGCTCTTTCAGTAGCTTGCCGTACGCTTTGCTATAGCCCGGTTGACCGCCATGCTCAGAGCCGCATGCAGACAGGTCGGCAAGGATACTACCCACTTCAACCGAAGGTAGCTGGTGTTGATCACCAATCAGAATGAGTCGCGTGTGATCCGGTAGCGCCATCAGAAGTTTCGCCATCATGGATAGATCCACCATGGATACTTCATCCACAACCAGCACATCCACCCGTAGGGGATTGTCACGGTTGTGGCGGAATCCATGGCTATGGCGTCGCACGCCCAGCAATCTGTGCAGGGTGCTGACCTCTGTCGGAATCTCGCTACGGATCTCGTCGCTGCAGGGAAGGGCATCCTCGTTCCCCAGAAACTCTTCGATCGACTGTGTCAGCCGCATGGCAGCCTTGCCGGTCGGGGCGGCCAGTTTTATCGCTAGCTGAGATTGCTCGGCTTGCTCCAGCAAAAGTGCCAGCATTCTGACTACAGTGGTTGTCTTGCCCGTACCCGGGCCGCCGGTGATCACGGTAAGACCCCGGGTTGCCGCTATGGCTGCGGCCAGCCTCTGCCGGTTTGCGTGTCCCGTCTCGGTAGGGAAATACCGCTGCAGGACAGTTGCCAGTGAATCTGTGGGGACGTCCCGAGTAGCCTTGGCTCTGCGCATCAGATCAGCAGCGATCACGGTCTCGTAAGTGAAGTAACGGCTCAGGTAGAGTCGCTCTGTGGCAAGAATGAGTGGCTTTGCGTCTCCGGGTTGACCCACCGCATCTGCCAGCCGTAGTTTCTGCAGCAGCTCCTCCAAAGGAGGCATGACCAGATCAGCGCTGCCAAAGAGCTCCGTTCGACCACATAGATCCGCCAGATCGATGCAACTGTTCATGCGCGAGAGTGCATGGCTTACTGCAGCGCTGACTAACAGGAGTTCTGCGTCCATGCCGGAGCGTGCGCCGATAAAGCGGGCAAACTGGTAGTCGAGTTCAGAGATCACGCCCGCATCGGCAATTGAGCGCAGCTTTGTCAAAGCCTTCGTCACGATGGATCACCAAACATCTGGTCCAGTTGCTGCAACAGTGGCTTGACCGG
>CEQE01135212.1_pt1 | contig 10558 bp, 12 predicted proteins | sample 356201 | NCBI WGS metagenome assembly CEQE01 (sample SAMEA2619970, study PRJEB7988) | marine metagenome | biome: marine biome (ENVO:00000447); feature: mesopelagic zone (ENVO:00000213) & marine oxygen minimum zone (ENVO:01000065); material: "saline water (ENVO:00002010), including plankton...
ATTAAAAACTCTGTGTTCGGCCCGCCTTTGCCGTTTCCCGTAACAGTCACGGTCAACTCACCGCCTGATAGCAACACGCAAGGCGCCTGATTTCGATATTCGCGTACAGTTTCAGCCATATCGCGGCCTACTACGCGTGCTTCACCTTCAAAACTGTCGCCCAGAACAATCGGCGTAATGTCAGCCTCTTGGGCGACCTTGGCGGCGGCGGCCAGCGAGTCCCGGCCACTGGCGATAATCTCTACGATATTTTTCTCGAAGATCGCATCGCCTGGTTTAGGTGTCTCGTCAGCACCTTTTTGCAAAACCGTCAACGCCGAGGCCGGCAACTCCATGGTGTATTTTCGGGTGACTTCCAGCGCATCGGCATAAGTTGAAGGGTCCGGCACGGTCGGCCCTGACGCAATCGCCGACAGATCATCGCCGACCACGTCGGAAATCACCAATGTATGAAGCCGCGCCGGAACGCAAGCGCGGGCCAGCCTGCCCCCTTTAATTTGCGAAAGGTGTTTCCGCACAATATTCATTTCATTGATCGTTGCACCGGACCTTAGGAGCATTTTATTAACGGCCTGTTTTTGCTCAAGCGTGATACTTCCTGCCGGCAGCGCCATCAGCGCCGAGCCGCCGCCCGAGATCAAACACAACACCAGATCATCCGGCGTGAGCCCTTGCACCAATTGGAGCATCTTTTCCGCCGCCACCTTGCCAGCCTGGTCCGGCACCGGATGAGCTGCCTCAATGATTTCAATATGGTCGCACGGCATGGCGTAATCATAGCGCGTAATCACCAGACCACTGACCTCACCGGGATAATGTTTTTCGACCGCTGCCGCCATCGCCGCACTTGCCTTACCGCCGCCAATAACCACCGTTTTTCCCTTGGGTGGATCCGGCAGATAATTTGGAATGCAAAGAGAAGGCTGCGCCGCCGCGACGGCAGCTTCGAACATACTCAATAGGAAATTTTGAGGCTCACCAGACATATATAAAGAATTAAGGGGTGTTTGATTTATCGTCCAGCCAATTTTTGAAGGCGGCGAGTTTCTCCGGACTGTCAAATCGAACTCTGCAGGTTACTTCACTGTCTGCGGCTTCATTGTCATTTGATCCAACGGACCACTGATCGTCACCATTTTCTATCAACCAGTTGATCATTTCATTGTAGAATTCTTCGTCCGGGCTAATGAGATTAACAAAATTACCCCGCCGATCCTCTTGCAATCGCTGATCTTTGTCTGTCGAGATTTCTTCTTCCCGCCGGTCTGATTGTTCATATAGGCTTTGATTGTCTGTGTTACGACCCACGTTAAAATAACTCCATATCAAACTTAGCGATCACCTTAACAGACTAACCAATAATACGACAGAAACGGACTATTTTATTTTGTTGCCGATTGTAATAACGGCGAAACGATCACGACGCGCTGTCTTTTTCATCCAGCCAAGTTTTAAAGGCGGTCATTTTGTCCACACTTTCAAAACTAACCCGGCAAGTGACCTCGCTTTCTTCGGGCTCGTTCTCATTTGGCCCGATATACCACTCATCATTACCATTTTGAAACAGCCAACCGATAACGTCATCAAAAAAATTATCACCGGAACCCAGCAGATTGACAAAGTGCCGGCGCCGATCATCCGGCTGGCGGCGCTCGTCAAGTTTACGTTTATCATTGTCTGTTGGTTTATCTTCGAGGCGGCGGTTATCGTCATTTCGCCGATCTGATTGACTATATAAACCTGATTTACCTTCTGTATTAGTCACGTCAAAATTACTCCATTCTTAGCTTAAGTATTACCTTAACAGATCATCTGACAATGCACTAGAAATAGCCTACTTAACGACACCACCAATAATAATATCGGCGTAATTATCGGCGATCTTTAAAATTTGTTTTTCTGATTTTCCGTCATACCAAATTGTTACGGAATTACACATACCGAGCAGAGCCAGCGTTGTAAGCTTGCAATCCAAATTTTGGCGAAACTCGCCGGCAGCAACGCCGGCCTCGAACAGCCGGCGCAACTCACGTTCATACTTGCGCGCCAGTTTATTCACCTCCGAGCGATTTTCACCTGCCAAGTAGCGGCGCTCAGACTGAAAAACTCGAACGTGATTGCGGATGTGGTGAAAGGGTTGCAAATGCTCTCGAATGGCGGCGCGAATTTTCTGATCGGCGGAAAGCTCCGATTGCGAGATCGTGACTAGCCGCTCGACATAGCCTTGCACACCCAATCGGCAAACTTCCGCCAGGGCTGAATCTTTGGACTTAAAATAGTAATATAATCCCGCCTGCTTAATCCCCAATTTATCGGCAATATCGGTCGTACTTGCCCCGTGATAGCCCTTTTCAGCGAATATTTCTGCCGCCGCATCGAGTATTTCGGCAAAGCGTTTCGGCTTGATATCAATTTTCGGCATTTAGTTAGACCCATTAAATTTTATTGACGTATAAAATAATAATCCGATACTACGTCACCATGCCCGGATGTGCAAATTTAGGAGGCCGAGCTCAGTATCGTTGCCCGAAAATCGCATTTGCGCCATTATAGCGCCGAGTTTTGCAGGAGCGCGAAATGATCAAAGTCACAGATGTTCAGTATGCGCGGATCAGCGTGCCTGATCTTGATCTGGCGGAAGAATTCTTGACCAACCTCGGTCTGGTGCGCTCAGCCCGGACGGTAAAGGCGCTCTACATGCGCGGCAGCGATACCGATCACCATTGTTATATTGCCGAACTGAACGAACAGGGCCAGCCGGGATATACTGGCATGGCGTTGGCGGCAGCCTCGGCAGAAGATTTAGAGACAATTGCCAAGGCCGAGGGTGCCTCCCCTATTGAGGCCATCGACGAACCCGGTGGCGGCAATCGCGTGCGTCTCACCGATCCGGCTGGGTTTGGTGTCGACATTGTCTTTGGTATCCAGCAATTATCGCCTATTCCGGTTAAAAACATCCAACCGCAAAATACCGGCAGCGATCGCCAGCGCCTCGGTAACCGTGCCCAATTTACGTCCGGTCCCGGTCAAATTAAGCGCCTCGGCCATGTTGTGCTGTTTGTTGAGAAATTCGAAGAATGTGTTGAGTTTTACGGCTCTCTTTTCGGTTTTATCAGCTCCGACAAAATGTTCGACGACGGCGATGGCGAAACCATCGTCTCAAACTTCATGCGCTGTGATCGGGGCAAGAAACATACCGATCACCATACACTTTATTTGAAAGCAATGACGGAAACGCGGTGCCATCACTTAGGCCTGGAAGTCGAAGATTTGGAAGCGGTGCAAATTGCCAGTCATTACATGGCCGCCACAGATCACAAACACAATTGGGGGATCGGCCGGCACGTTGTCGGCTCCAACATATTTGATCAATGGCTCGATCCCTGGGGGCTGATGCACGAATATTTCGCTGATATGGATATGCTCGATGCCGCGACGCCAACCGCGCTTACAGCGGTATCGGAATCGCTCGTCACCCATTGGGGGCCACCCCATCCCTATTTCTAAATTTATCGGAGGTCGTAATGTCGGAATCAGACACAGCGGTAGAAACGCTCAGACGCGGCATGCTCGGCAAGCAGTTTTACCTGATATTCATGCGCGTGGTTGAGCCGATGGAAAATCCGCGTGATGAGTATTTTGGCAAGCATCGCGAAACCTTCGATGCCCACACCAAATGGCTCCACGATATCGAGCAGAACGGCATAATGTTTGCTTCTGGACCTTTGCGCGATGAAACCGCCTGGGACGGCAGTGGCATGGCAATCATCCGGGCAAACTCCCGCGAGGATGCTGAGCAAATTGCCGCCAGCGAGCCCTTCCATCAAGCGGGCATCCGCAAGAACTCGGTCGAAGGCTGGACCATGAACGAAGGCAGTTTCACCATCGATGTTAAATTCATGAGCCAGGAGGCCGGCTTGAGTTAAAGGGAGTATCGATCAAATGAAAAAAGCGAAAGCTTTGGGTATCAATCACATAGTTTTAGAAGTCGGCGACGTCGAGGCAGCACTTGAGTTCTATGGCAAGATTTTCGATTTCTCACTCCGCGGCAAAGGCGAAACCAACGCTTTCATCGATCTCGGTGATCAATTTATTCAGCTCAGTCTCAATGATGTTCCAGCACCTGACGACAAACGGCACTTTGGTTTGGTCGTCGATAATCGTGAGTCTATTGGAGCAACATTGGAAGAAATGGGCGTGGAGGTGCTTGAACGCGGCCTTAATTTTCGCGATCCCTGGGGAAACCGTATCGAAGTCGTCCCCTATGACGATATTCAGTTCACCAAGGCACCCAACGTGCTGCGCGGCTTGGGACTGGAAGACCTCTCCAAGACCGCCGACGCCTTAGAGCAATTAGAAAAGAAAGGCATGGGTGCCTAAGCGGCTACATCCTCAGCAGACGCTCTGAGTTGCCGTGCAGGATTTTCGCCTTGTCTTCGGCATTGAGCATGATCGTTTCCATCCATTTCGGACCGGGTTCATTCGGCACAAAAGGATAATCGATGGCAAACAGAACACGATCGATGCCCATCTCCTGAATACAAAGTAATAATGCAGGATCCGAGAAAAAACCTGACGTCGTGATGTAGAAATGCGATGTAAAAATATCTCTAAACGCCACACCGTCATTACCCGGCCGGTTAAGTGCCAAATCTATGCGCCACATCAGGAACGGTAACGTCTCGCCCAGATGGCCAAGTATGATTTTGAGGTTGGGATATTTTTCAAACACGCCGGACAGCACCATTCGAATACCAGCTGTCGCAGTTTCCATCGTAAAGCCCCAACCGGCGTTTAAAAATCCCGGGAATTTTTTGATATAGTCTTTAAGATAAACGTCGATCACTTTTTGATGGGGAATGCCAGGATGCAGGTAAATCGGTACATCCAGCGCCTCGGCGCGTTCAAAAATCGGCCAGAACTGTTTATCATCGATAAACAGTTCACCCCCCGTCAAGCCATGGATCATCGCGCCTTTCATACCGAGCTTAGTGACTGCGCGCTCTAATTCATCGGCGGCCGCTTTGGGATTAGCCGTCGCAATTGCCGCAAATCCTGCCAGCCGATCCGGATTGGCCTGACAAATTTCGTAAAGATGATCGTTCGCCGCCGTTGCTACCGCAGGGCCGGAATCCGCATCCAATTTTTGAGTTGAGGGAGCACCATGAGATAGCACCTGAACATCAATACCACACTCGTCCATCGACTTGATCCGGCCTTCGCCAACATCTTGAATTTTATCTTTTATGAAACCACCGAGCTTGCCATCAAGTCCCTGAAAATGCTTGGTGACCTGATCATCATAATAGTGTTCTTCGATGGCAATGACGCGCTGACCGTCCAGAATAGACATGGCTTTCCTCCCCAGTTTTTGTCGTTGGTAATCTTTTGCTTAAATTTTCGAATTGTCAAACCAGACCGCGCCGGTAAAGCTTGCCGGTCGGGCCGGTCGGCAGAGCATCGTGGAAGTGAATAGCTTTCGGCACATGGGTCTTGGGTAAAAGCTCCTGGTCGAGGCAAAAATTCACCAACTCGCTCTCGTCAACAGCTTCACTCGCCACCAGATGCGCCTCGATGCGCTGGCCCCATTTTTCATCATCAACGCCCACCACCGCCGCCAATTGAACGGCGGGGTGCTTCAAGAGCGCCGCCTCGACCTCTTCGGCATAGACCTTGATACCGCCGGTGTTGATGCGATTATCGAGCCGGCCTTTGACATAGAGCAATCCGTTCTGATCGATTAAGCCGAGGTCACCGCTCCGCCACCAGCCATTGGAGAATTTGTCCTGGCTCATATCCGGATCACCGAAATAGCCGGCAGCGATCGACGCACTGTTAAGCGCGATCTCACCAATCTCGCCAGCGGGCAGCTCATCCTCAAACGAACCTTCTGGATTAATAATCCGAATGTTTGCATCTTTTACCGGCTTGCCGGTTGAAGCCGCCTGCCCTTCGACAGATAAAATATCGGAGCCGGCGATCACACCGGAGGCGCAGCCACCTTCTGACGCCAAATAAGAAGTCATAACGTTCGCGCAGATTTTAGTGCGCAAATCTTCGACGAGGCTTTCCGAGCCGGGCTCGCCTGAATAAAACGCGGACTTGAGATGCGAGAGATCATATTGTTCCGGCTCGGCCGCCATCACCATCCGCCACACTGTCGGCACCAGCGGCGCCAAGGTGATCTTCTCGCTTTCCAGTGTCGATAAAAAATTCACCGGATCAAAACCGGCGCCGAACAACACGCGGCCTTTGATGAAAATAAACGGCAGCACCGTATGGATCCAGGCGGCAAAGGACGGCGCCATAATAACGATGGTGCTGTCATCATGATCCCAGCAATCGTAACTAAAGGGGCCATATTCAGCTGTCGCGGCGAGGGTTGCCTGACTGTGTAAAATACATTTGGGCACCCCCGTCGTGCCGGAAGAGATTAAAATCAACGCCGGATCATCGGGCTCTAAATCCGCATTCGGTATTACTTCACTTACTGCGACATCATTTGAAAGAACGACAACGTTGTTAGCATCGATCAGCGCCTGCGCCTCTTCGACCAATTCAAGGTCAGCAAAAATTTTCTTAGCTTTGATAAACTCGATATTTTTGCGATTGCGCTCAGGCGTTTCTCGCACATGCAGACAACAGGGAATAATACCGCTGACCAGGCAGGCAAAGAACGTCACCGCATGGGGCACCGAACTACCGCAATAAAAAGCAACCACATCGCCTTTGGTGAGTCCAAGCTCGTTGAGATGCACCGCAACCGTGCCGATATTTTGCCAGAGGTCGGTTCCGGTCAGGCTTTGGCTTTCATCGGCAATAAAGGGTGCGCTCGCTTTCTCAGCGCAAGCCTGCTTGATGATGGAGGCGATAGTCGATGACGCCACGGTGGAAAGCTCCGCCAATTAGAGATTTTTGGCGATAATGTACTTCATAACCTCATTTGTGCCAGCGTAAATTCGATGCACTCTCGCATCCGCCCAAGCCCGCGCAATTGGAAACTCCCAGACATAGCCATAACCGCCATGCAATTGCAGGCAGTCATCTAACACGCGATCAGCTAATTCGGTCGCCCACAACTTTGCCTTGGCTGCCAGATACATCGAGCACTCACCTTGAGCATGGAGCTCAATACAACGATCTATAAACGGCCGCCCGGCTTCAACATCGGCCGTCATTTCCGCCAGCTTAAATTGCGTATTTTGGAAATCGAAGACCGTTTGACCGAAAGTTTTGCGCTGCTTGGTATATTCAATGGTTTGATCGACCGCCGCTTCGGCCAAAACGATCGAGCGCACTGCAACGACCAGACGTTCCTGCGCCAAGCCATCCATCAGGAGCGCCCAGCCTTGATTAAGCTCGCCGACCAGATTGGTTGCCGGCACGCGGACGTCATCGAAAAAGAGCTCTGCCGTATCCTGGGCTTTATTGCCGATTTTTTTGAGATTCTTGCCCCGGCTCACGCCCGGCAGCGATAAATCCACCCAAAACATAGAGACGCCTTTGGCGCCCAGTGATGGATCGGTTTTAGTCGCCAGCAATACATAATCGGCAATATGGCCATTGGTGATAAAGGTTTTGGCGCCATTGATGATGTAATCGTCACCATCCGGTTTGGCGCTGGTTTTGATCTCTTTCAGATCACTGCCGCCACCAGGCTCTGTCAAGCCAATCGCTGAAATCCATTCACCGGTGACCATCTTCGGCAGCCAGGATTTTTTCTGCTCCTCGTTACAGAAATTCTGCAAAATCGGCGCAATGATATAGGCGTGCATATCCCAAGCGGGTGCGGCCACGCCGTAGCGGCCGAGCTCTTCAATAACGATGGAGTCAAAAAGAAAATCGCCACCGATGCCGCCATATTCCTCCGGCGTGCTGGTGCCCAAGAGCCCAACTTCACCGGCACGCAACCAGATATCCCGGGGCGTCCGCCCGGCGTCTTCCCACTTTTCATATTCCGGCAGGACTTCTTCTTTTAAGAAGCGCGCTACGGTATCGCGAAAAATTTCATGCTCTTCGGCATAGATTGTACGTGGAATTTCAAACTGCATTTTCTTTTTCCCTAGGTGAAATTAAATTGCACATACTATTTAGTATGGTATATCCCAATTGGACTTTTAAAACAATACCTTTTAGTATGGTCAACATGAAAAACGTCAAGCAGAGACTTGGAAAAGAGCAATGGGCAACCCACGGCCTTAAGACGCTCGGACAGAAGGGTGTTGGCTCGCTCCGCATTGACGAATTGTGCCACCGCCTAAAAGTAACTAAAGGCAGCTTTTACTGGCATTTCAAAGGTCGTGCTGACTTTCTGAACGCGGTTCTCGAACATTGGAAACGGATAGCAACATTCGACATCATTGACCGCATCGAAGCAAAAGGCGGATTGCCGCAGGATAAAATATTGGCCTTATTCGATGAATCAAATTCCGGTGTGGTTGACTTCAGTGCTGAGCAAGCCATTCGTCATTGGGCAAAAACAAATAAACAGGCGGCCCAAGCAGTGCTTTATATCGACGATCAGCGCATGAAATTTCTCATACCTCAATTTAGGGCAATGGAGTTTTCCAAGTCCGAAGCTGAAACGCGGACCAGATTGCTGTATTCACTGATTATCAGCGAGGCAATCATTTATCAAAAGGAGAAACCCGCCAAACGCCGGCAGCGCCAACGCCAATGTTTCGATACGATAGTTTTTCCAGCCTAAGCTTACTCTGCCGCCGAGCGTTCGCTTAAATCCGTCGCCAGCCAGCTTTGCGCATTTGCACCCAACAATTTTGCTTTGGTCTGTTCATTTAGATTAGGCGCTGTTCTGATAAGCTCGCCCATTTTTATCTCGCCAAGCGGGAACGGATAATCGGTACCAAACATGACCCGCTCTTCACCCATAACATCGATTAGCAAATCCAAAGCACCATGATCGAAAACAGCGCTGTCGACAAAAAAGCGATCGACGTAACTTGAAGGAAGGTTCGGACAATCAACGCGGACGATATCGCGCTCCCGCCAGGCATTATCAACGCGGCCCAGGAGATAGGCAAAACTGCCACCACCATGAGCAAAGCAAATCCGGAGCGACTTATCGATGCGCTCGAAAGCACCTGACAATATCAGGGACAATATAGACAACTGAGTCTCCGCCGCCATTGAAACCAGCCACGGCAGCATGTATTTCTTCATCCGATTGCCGCCCATCATATCCCACGGGTGAACCAGGACAGCGGCGTTTTCCGAGGCGCAATGCTGCAGGAATGTGACCAACCCTTCATCGTCCAAATCTTTGTCACCGACATGGTTGCCGATCTGGACGCCAAGGTGGCCGTCTTTCATCGCCTGAGTTAACACTTCGCAAGCCGTATCGATATCCTGCAGGGGCACTTGGGCCAACGGCAGCAAGCGGCCACCCGAGCGGCCGCACATTTCCAGCGCCGCATCATTAAAGATATGCGCACACTCAGCGGCCTGATCGACCGGACGGGTCGTCGCAAACAACACCGGTGTTGAACACATAACCTGGATGTCGACACCGTATTGATTCATTTCCTCCAAACGCTTGGTGACATCCCAGCAGCCGGAATAGATTGGCCTGAATTCCTTGTCGCCGACCATCACCATCGCCGTACCATCGCCATGGTGTTTCATCCACGGCCAATCCGGCGTACCGAACTTCTCAGCTAAATCCGGCCAGGTTTCGGGAAAGAAATGGGTGTGCATATCGATGACAAGAGAAGTATCACTCATAATTGGATCCAGCCCTCCGGCGCCTGGCCTTTACCGGGATGGAGCGTGCCGCAATTGGGGCAGGTGCGCGCCTCCTCGTCTTCAAAAAACGCATCATAGATTTTTGGTAAGGCATCAACGATCCCTTGTGGTCCGCCCAGCGGCACTTCGACCCGGTGGACGCGGGTTTCGCAGTCAAAGCAATACCATTCAAAACCTTCGAGCATACCTTCCTGGCGCGGCGCTTCAACGACAATACCAACAGAGCCTTCTTGCGGACGTTGCGGTGCATGGATGGTGTGTGGCGGCAACATGAGCACTTCACCTTCACGAACAGTAATATCATAAATGCCGTCCTCATCGGCGATCTTCAACATCATGTCGCCTCTAATTTGGTGAAACCATTCCTCGACCGGATCATCGTGAAAATCAACCCGCGTATTGGGACCGCCAACGACCATAACAATCATATCAACGCCAGCATGCATGAGTTTGTTGTTGACTGGTGGTTTTAGCTGATCGGCATTATCATCAACCCATTTTTCGAAGTTGAAAGCTTGTAGTCGCGGATGTGCGGGCATGACGGCTCCTATTTATACTATCTTTAATTAAGGTGGAATCAGTTTAAAGGAATAGCCCTGCCTGTCTAACTTTTTAGAAGTATTATAAATATAATTTAATACTAGCTAAAGCGCACCGGCCGGCTTCTTGGAACCGAGTTGGCAGCAGACAATATGGCTTGGGTGTCGATTTCGAAATGCTCATAGAGATCGTCGATGGTGCCGGTTTGGCCGAAATGCTCAACGCCCAAGGGCAGCACGCGATGGCCATATATCCC
>CEQE01032686.1_pt1 | contig 10556 bp, 9 predicted proteins | sample 356201 | NCBI WGS metagenome assembly CEQE01 (sample SAMEA2619970, study PRJEB7988) | marine metagenome | biome: marine biome (ENVO:00000447); feature: mesopelagic zone (ENVO:00000213) & marine oxygen minimum zone (ENVO:01000065); material: "saline water (ENVO:00002010), including plankton...
TTGCCGGCGCGGCTGGTGCAAGCCTGCACCAGCGCCGGGGTCCAGCGCTACCTGCATATGAGCGCGCTACGGGCCGACATGAAAGACCCGCCGAGCGCCTATCTGAGATCAAAAGCGCGTGGTGAGGCGGCGCTGAACGCAGCGCCGGAGTCTCTGGCTGTCGATGTTTTCAGGCCCTCAATCATTTTCGGCGCGGGCGATAACTTCTTCGGGCAGTTCGCCGGTATGCTGCCCTGGCTGCCGGTATTTCCGCTGGTGTGCCAGAGCGCAAAGTTCGCCCCGGTCTGGGTGGATGATGTGACCCAGGCCTTTGCCAGCGTACTGGCCGGGGACGCAGCTCCCGCGACCCGCCGCTCCCATGACCTGTGCGGCCCCAGAACCTATACCTTTCGCGAGTTGATCGAATTCACCGCCACGGCACTGGGAAAGCGCCGGCTGATCGTTGGTGTACCGGATTGGGCAGCCCGACTTCAGGGGCTTGTGCTGCAGCATTTTCCAGAGCCGCTTTTTACTCTCGACAACTACTACTCGCTTCAGGTGCCGAGCACCTGTGAGTGCAACGCGCTCTTGTCCCTCGGCATCGAGCCGAGCACCCTTGAGACGGTAATGACGCCGTTACTCTCGAGTTGAGTCAGGAAAGCGCAGTCCGACGAGGCATGCTTGGGAGTTTCGCCGGCCGCTGTCTAGGGGCGATCAGCCCTCGGCTCGTGCCTCCCGCGAAAGCAGCGCAGTCACGGCATGTTCCGGGTTCAGGCCTTCAAAGATGATCCGGTAGACCTGCTCGCTGATGGGCATCTCGACGTCGAGTGCTTTGCTCTTTCGATAGAGTTCCCGCGCTGTATTGATACCCTCGGCCTCCTGGCCGATGGCCTTAAGCGCCTGGGAGAGATTCTCGCCCCGGCCAATGGCGAGACCTACCCGGCGGTTTCGGGATTGATCATCGGTGCAGGTCAGGATCAGGTCCCCCAGGCCTGTCAGGCCCATGAAGGTATCGGCCCGCCCGCCAAGCGCCTGACCAAGCCGGGCAAGCTCGGCGAGCCCACGCGTAATGAGGGCAGCTCGGGCGTTGGCGCCGAATCCGAGTCCATCGCTGATGCCTGCGGCAATAGCCATCACGTTCTTGATCGCGCCGCCGAGCTGGACGCCCCGCAAATCGGTACTGGTATAGACCCGGGTACGCTGATCCCGGAACCAGGCCGCAATGGCGGCAGCGTCATCGTGGTATTCTGCGGCGACGGTCAGTGCGCTGGGGAGTCCCCGGGCAACTTCTCCGGCAAAACTCGGGCCCGAAACCACCGCCGGAACGGCGTCCCCACCCATGACCTCCTGGAACACGTCGCTCAGCAGCAGTGAAGTCTCTGGTTCAAAGCCCTTGGCCCCCCAGCAGATATAGCGACGCTGATCACCCGGCAACTGTGCTTTCAGTCGTGTCAGGACTTCACGAAATGCGTGGCTGGGAACGGCGAGGACCAGGTGGGCTGCTTTTGCCGCCTGTGTGAAGTCGTCCGATGGTGTCACCCGTTCATCCAGCGGGATGCCCGGGAGATAGGCTTCATTGCTTCGGCTCTGTGCCATGGCTTGGGCGTGGCCGGGCTCGCCACTCCACAGCAGTGTCTGTTGTTCACAGCGCCCAGCGAGCAGGGCCAGGGCGGTACCCCAGGAACCGGCCCCAATCACAGCGACGCGGTAGGGCGAAGCGCTCATGGCGCTGCCCGACGCGTTGGGCGAATGCCTGGTGCTCGGCGCAAAGCCTCAAGCCGTGGTGGTCGGTTCTGCCCCACCGTTGGTAGTCTGGCCGGCTTCCTGGTTTTTCTTCTGCAGATACATGGCATCGAAATTTACCGGGCCGAGCAGGAACTGTGGAAAACCGCCCTTGGAGATCAGGCCGGCGACGGTCTCGCGCAGGAACGGAAACAATACGTTCGGGCAGGCCGCTTCGAGCATCATTTCGTGCATTTCCGGACTGCTGCCCTGGACCGTGAAAACCCCGGCCTGCTGAACTTCTGCTAGAAATATCGCCTGCTCCTCATGCCGGGCCGTCACCGTGGCTTTCAGGGTGACCTCGTAAATGTGCTGTTCGGCGTCGACAACGTTCTGCTGCACCTTGAGATCGATCTCCGTTTCGGGCCGGTAGTCTTTCCAGGTAAATACCTCGGGACTCCGGGGAGATTCAAAGGAGGCATCTTTGATGAATACCTGATGCAGTTGAAATGTGGATTTTGCGGATGAGTCGGCAGCTTGGTTCATAGGTTTTCCGTCGGGTTCAGCGCTCAAGCGGCAGGTTCTCTTTTTCCCACGCCGCGAGCCCCCCGTTCAGCGTGTAGACCTTCTTGAATTCGTTCTTGCGCAAGACCGCGGCAGCCCGGCTGGCGCGCTGACCGCTGCGGCACGACAGTACGATCGGCCGGTCCTTGGTGCGAAACTTCTCGAGTTGTCCGAGCTGGTCCTTGATCTGCGAGACCGGGATGTTGATCGCTTTGGGAATATGCCCCTTTTTGAACTCGTCCGGCTCGCAGACATCAACCACAACGGCGTTTTCCTTGTTGATCAACTGCGGCAGCTGGACGGCACTGACCTGATTGGCACTGCCGCCGCCTCGACGAACCGTGTCGAAACCGATGAGCAGTGAAATGACGATCAGGGCGGCGAAAAGATGCCAGTTACTGGTGACAAACGCTAGGTCCATGAGGGCTTACTGAAAGGGCACAGGGAGCGGTAGTCTACAACAGGCAAATGGCGGCGAGGTCGGCCAGTTGCCGTCCCGCCGGGCCTATTCGTGGGTGCTGCAGAAGGCCTCGCGCATCGTCTCCATCAGGGCCAGAATCTTGTCATCACCGATGCGATAGTAGACTTTGTTGGCATCTTTTCGTGCCGCCAGAATGCCCTTGTCGCGCAGGATGGACAGATGCTGGGAGATGTTGCTCTGCGACGTGCCCACAAGGTCCACCAGATCCTGAACACTGGTTTCGTTCCCTTCCGCGAGGATACACAGGATCTTAAGGCGCAGCGGGTGGCCCATCGCCTTGAGTGACCGGGAGGCTATGTACAGGTCCTTCTCGTTGGCCAGAAAAAGCTGTTCCACCCCGACTGCCTGATTACCGGGGTAGTCGATATGTTTCTCGGAAAGCGCCATGCGTTTTAACCTGTTTCCTTGGAATATTAAAGAACTATTATACACTAATGTTCTAAAAACCTGAAGTTTTCCCTCAGGATCGGGTGCTTTTTCAACGGCCAGAACCCCTTTTACGGTCACAGTCTGATCGCAGCCGGGCGGTATACTGAAGAAAACTTAGATAGTTGTTTTAACCCCAGCATGTTCTCCCGCGATATGAAATTAATCAAAACAGTCGGCTTTTTTGCCTCTTTAATGCTGTTCGGGCTGGTGGCAATGCCGCAAACGGCACACACCGATGAGGGTCCAGACGCAACGGCGCTGCCGATCGAGGATCTGCGGCTTTTTGCCGAGATATTCAGCATGATCAAAAGCGATTATGTTGAGCCGATCGACGATGCCACGCTCCTGCGCGACGCCGTGCGGGGAATGCTGGGCGGACTCGATCCACACTCGAGTTACCTCGACCCGGAGTCATTCCACGAGATCAACATCGATACGCGGGGTGAGTTCGGCGGTCTCGGGATTGAAGTGACTCTCGAAGACGGCGTGATCCGGGTAGTCGCTCCACTCGATGGCACGCCCGCCCACCGGGCCGGCATTCAAAGCGGCGACCTCATTATCCGGCTTGACGGCATGACCGTGAAGGGCAATTCGCTGGACAGCGCGGTGGAGCAGATGCGCGGCGAGCCGGGCAGTGAGATCACCCTGACCATTGTGCGCGAAGGGGTTGACCAGCCATTTGATGTCACGCTCAAACGGGCCATTATTCAGTTGCACAGTGCCCGGGGAGAATTACTGGAAGACAGTTATGGCTATGTGCGGGTCAGTCAGTTTCAGTCGGGTACCAGTGCATCACTGCGCCGGCAACTGGAGCGGCTCGAGGAGCAGGCAGGCAGGCCGCTCAGCGGGCTGGTGCTGGATCTTCGCAACAATCCGGGCGGGGTGCTCAATGGCGCCGTCGAGGTGAGTGATCTTTTCCTGCGCGACGGGGTTATTGTTTCTACCCGGGGACGCACCGCTGATTCTGATTACACCTTCAGCGCCACCGGCCGCGATGTGCTCGATGGCGCCCCGATGGTGGTTCTGGTAAACCGGGGTTCGGCTTCGGCCTCCGAGATCGTCGCCGGCGCGCTGCAGGATCATGGCCGGGCGCTGATACTCGGGGCCAAGACGTTCGGCAAGGGTTCCGTGCAGACCATCCTTCCCATGAACAACGGGGCAGCACTGAAACTGACTACCGCCCGCTATTACACGCCGAACGACCGCTCGATCCAGGCAACCGGAATCGAGCCCGACATTGTGAGCCGACGGCTGCAGTTTGCCGATGCGCCGGCCCACTCGGGAACCCGCGAGGCTGATCTTGCGGGGCACCTGGAAAACGAAACCGCGGGTAGCGACGACACAGCGGGGAAAGGCGGCTCTGAACGCCTGCAGGATCGGGACTTTGAGGTGGGTGAGGCGCTGAATCTGCTGAAGGGAATGGTGCTGGCCCGCCGTCCGGCCGGCTGACCGGTCCCCGGGTATGCCGGCTCTCAGGAGTCGACCTGACAGCGCCACGATGCGACCTCGACCTCGCGTCCTGCTTCAAAGAGCCAAAGTGACCCTGGCGTGATCAGTGTGGTGGGCTGGTTTTTGTTCGGGTCGCTGCGGGAGTGTTTGCCTGACCATCGCATGACCAGCGTCGCCTCATCGGGGCAGTCGTTCTCGGCAAACACCATGCACTCTGAAAACCCGATCTGGGCGACCCGGTGAACCTTGAGATCAAGCGGCATATTATGGCAGCCCGGCTCCTCACGGCCCGGAACGAGTGATAACTCGGACAGCTGGCCCATGCTGTTGATGCCGTAAAAGCGGATATGGGCGCCGGGAACTGTCTGTGCCGGCGTCTGGGCACACCCGCTCAGCCACCCGAGCAAAAGTGCGGCCACGATACGGTTCCAGAATCTCATTAGCCGCTTTGCCGTCTGGTCCGGGGTGGTGGGAAAAGGAGCGAGGCGCATGGGCAAGTTGCGAGTGCAAAAGACCGCGGGATTGCACAACGATCATCGCCCCTAAAAGGGTTGAGTGCAAGGCCTACAGACCCAGGTCAGGAAACGTATACTGGCCCTCGTTCAACCAGACCCCGTAGACCGCAACCTTAACGGATACGCCCGCACACACTATGTCGAAACAGCTGGTACTTGTTGACGGCTCGTCGTATCTGTATCGGGCCTTTCATGCCATGCCGAATCTCGCCAACTCACGCGGCGAGGCCACCGGTGCGGTGTACGGTGTCGTCAATATGCTGCGTCGACTCCTGCGCGAATATGACACGCCTTATTTTGCAGTCGTGTTCGACGCGCCGGGCAAGACCTTTCGCGACCGGCTTTACAGTGCGTACAAGGCAAACCGCCCACCCATGCCGGACGAGCTGCGCTCTCAGATCGATAAGGTGCACACGGTCATCCGGGCGCTCGGCCTGCCGCTGCTGTCAGTACCCGATGTCGAAGCTGATGACGTGATCGGTACGCTCGCCCGGATGGCGACCGCACACGGTATGGAAACCCTGATCATCAGCGGCGACAAAGATCTTGCGCAGTTGGTCGATGCGAGCGTACGCATGTGCGACAGCATGAAAGACGTGGTCTACGATGCGCAAGGTGTGGAAGCAAAGTTCGGCGTACCGCCGGAACGGATCGTGGATTTTCTGGCGCTGGTCGGCGACACCTCAGACAACATCCCCGGAGTCCCCAAAGTCGGGCCGAAGACCGCGGTACGCTGGCTCAAGGAATACGGCTCACTGGGCCAGTTGGTGGCGCAGGCCGACAGTGTCTCGGGAAAGGTCGGTGAGAACCTGCGCGCTGCGTTGGATCAGTTACCGCTGTCACACCAGCTTGCTACGGTGAAGTGTGATGTAGCACTCGAGCAGGGGCCCGCCGACCTCAAGGTCGGAACACCTGATGATGATGCATTGCGCCAGCTGTACGCCGAGCTTGAGTTCCGGACCTGGCTGGCAGATCTTGGCGGTCTTAATGAAGCGGACCAGGAAGACGGCAGGGACAGCGCCCAGTACGAGATCGTGCTGGATACAAAAGTCCTGTCCCGCTGGCTCAAGCGGCTGTCCGAGGCGCCGCTGTTTGCCTTTGATACCGAGACCACGTCCATCGATGCGATGCGCGCGCGGATTGTCGGGGTCTCTTTTGCGGTAGCGCCCGGTGAGGGGGCTTATGTACCGCTGGCGCACGATTATCTCGATGCACCGCAACAACTGAACCGCGAGGAAGTGCTCGAAGCGTTGCGCCCGTTGCTGGAAGATCCCGACCAGGAAAAAGTCGGCCAGAACCTCAAGTACGACTGCACCGTGCTCAGCAACCACGGCATCTCACTCGCCGGAATGCGTTTTGACACGATGCTCGAGTCCTATGTGCTTGACAGCACCGGATCGCGTCATGACATGGACACGCTGGCACTTAAGTACCTTGGGCACAAGACCATCTCTTACGAGGAGGTCGCGGGCAAGGGCAAGAGCCAGTTATCGTTCAACCAGGTGCCCCTGGAGCAGGCAGGCCCCTACGCCGCTGAGGATGCCGAGGTCACGCTGAGGCTGCACCAGTTACTGTTCGAACGGCTGCGGCAGGAGCAGGGCCAGCGGGAACTTTTTGAACGAATCGAGATGCCGCTGGTGCCGGTGCTGTCGAAGATCGAGCGCACCGGTGTGCGCGTCGACTGCGACATGCTGGCAGCGCAGAGCGCCGAACTGGCCGAACGGATTTCCGAGCTTGAGGCAAAGGCGTACGAGGAGGCCGGGGCCGCCTTCAATATTGCTTCCCCAAAGCAGATTCAGGAGATCCTGTTTGAACGGCTGGCACTGCCGGTACTCGCCAAGACACCCAAAGGCCAGCCGTCGACGGCCGAGAGTGTGCTGGTGGAACTTGCCGAGCAGCATGAACTGCCGCGGTTGGTTCTGGAGCATCGGGGACTCAGCAAACTGCGCTCGACCTATACCGAAAAACTGCCCACCCTGGTCAATCCCGATACGGGACGGGTTCATACCTCCTACCATCAGGCTGCCGTTGCGACCGGACGGTTGTCCTCCAGCGACCCCAACCTTCAGAACATCCCCGTGCGAACCGCTGAGGGCCGGCGTATCCGTGAGGCCTTCGTGCCGGCTCCCGGCATGCAGCTGATCGCCGCTGATTATTCGCAGATCGAGCTTCGTATCATGGCGCACCTGTCGGCCGATGAAGGGCTGCTGGGGGCTTTTGAGAAAGAAGAGGATGTCCACCGGGCGACGGCCGCCGAAGTGTTTGGCGCAGCGGTGGAGGAGGTCTCCGCTGATCAGCGGCGCAGTGCCAAGGCCATCAATTTCGGACTCATTTACGGCATGTCCGCGTTCGGTCTGGCCCGCCAGCTGGGCATTGAGCGAGGCCAGGCGCAGGAATACATCGACCGCTATTTTGAACGATACCCCGGGGTGCGTACCTTCATGGATACGATCAGAGCACGGGTGCGCGAGCAGCGCTTCGTCGAGACGGTTTTCGGCCGCCGGCTTTTTCTTGCAGACATCAGTTCGAGCAACCATGCCCGAAGGCAGGCCGCTGAGCGCGCCGCCATCAATGCGCCGATGCAGGGAACGGCCGCTGATCTGATCAAACTTGCGATGCTGTCGGTGGATGAGTGGCTGCGCGAGGACAACAGCGGTGCATGCATCATCATGCAGGTTCACGACGAGTTGGTGCTGGAAGCACCTGAGTCAGATACCGCCCGTGTGGCCGGTGCGGTGTCCGAACTGATGGCTTCGGTGGCTGAGCTGGCGGTCCCGCTGAAAGTCGATGTCGGCGCCGGTCCCAACTGGGCACAGGCGCACAGTTGACGCTGATGTTCAGCCCGTCTGCGAGAGCAGATCGGCTATCCGCTGACGCGCTTCATCGATACCGATGCCGTGGCTCGCAGAAAAAAGCTGCGCCGTGGCGAGCGGCATCTGGTTGAGGGACTGCTGGGCTGCGCGCAAAGCCTGCAGCCGTTTTCCCTGACCGAGTTTGTCGCTCTTGGTCAGCAGGATGTGTATCGGTAGGTCGGCCGCGGCACACCACTCGATAAGTTTCCAGTCAGGTGCGCTAGGCTCGCGCCGGCAGTCGACCGGCAGGACCAGTGCGCGAAGAGACACACGCTCTTCGAGATAACGCTGGACAGTCTTCTGCCAATGCTGCTGCAGGGCTGCCGGGACTTTGGCGTAGCCGTAGCCGGGCAGATCCACCAGACGAAAATGCGCATCCACCCGGAAGAAGATAATCTGCTGGGTCCGGCCAGGGGTCTTGCTGGTGCGGGCCAGCGCCTTGCGCGAGGTGATCGCGTTGATGGCGCTCGACTTTCCGACATTCGATCTTCCGGCGAACGCAACTTCTGCACCGGTATCCTCTACCCAGTCGCGCGGGTGGTGCGCGGCGCAGTGATACTCGGCCTTTCGCAGCAGTTGCGGTTCGCAGGTCGTTGAAGTCACAGGGTATAATCGCGCTTTCGTTTGATCGCGGGTACCGCCGGCATCAGCGCGGACCTGTGACCCAATCCTGCACAAGGCGTACTGGTCTGCAAGGCGCGCGCGACCCCCGGTAGCGGGCTCGTCAATAACAGGAGCAGTTTAATGAATCGGCTGGTATTCATCATTACGAGCAGTTTAATGACAGGCGCATCGGCTTCGACTGTTGCGGGTGATCCGGCAGCCGGGCAGCTCAAAGCGCAGGCCTGTGTGGCCTGTCACGGGGCCGATGGTAACAGCACCACCTCCGATTTCCCCTCCCTTGCCGGGCAGGTGCCCGGATACATTGCCGGGCAACTGGCGGCTTTCAAGTCCGGTAAGAGAGCCAACCCGATCATGATGGGTCTGGCACAGCCGCTCAGTGCAGAAGATATCGACGATATCGATGCATGGTATGCATCCCAGACCATTGTGCCGCGCAGCATCAATGAAGATCAACTTGCGTTGGCCAGCGAGGGCGAGTCGCTTTACCGTGCCGGATCGGCAGAACTCGCCATCCCGGCGTGTATGGCCTGTCACGGTCCGGCAGGACATGGGATTCCTTCCAACTATCCCCGGGTTGCCGGGCAGTGGCCGGAGTACCTTGAAAGCCAGCTGCTGGCCTTCAAGTCTGCTGAGCGGACCGGCAAAATCATGGGGCCGATCGCCCATCGACTTTCGGCACCGCAGATTCATGCTTTGTCCGTCTACATGTCGGCGCTGCAATAGCGAAACCGACCCGAATCCGGTTGTATGCAGCCGGCACGCCTGCTGACTGCCGGCAGCCAGGCGGTGGAATCCGGAGACGATTATGGCTACAGAAAAAATCTGGGGCGGGCGCTTTAGCGGCAATACCGACGCGACGGTAGAGGCATTCACAGCCTCCGAGCACATCGACCGGCGTCTCGCCGAATACGACATCGCCGGCTCGCGTGCCCACGCGTTCATGCTGAAGGCCTGCGGAATCATCAGCGATGCCGATTGTCAGGCGATCATCGACGGCCTCGACACCATTGCGCAGGAGATCTCGGCAGGCCGCTTTCACTGGAGTGTGGCGCTCGAAGATGTGCATATGAACATCGAGGCGAGGCTCACTGAACTCGTCGGTGAACCTGGCAAGAAACTGCACACCGCGCGTTCGCGTAACGATCAGGCGGCGACCGATCTGCGGCTTTTTACCCGTGATGCGATCGACCAGTTGCAAGCCGACCTCACCGCACTGCAGCGCCCGCTGATCGAACTGGCCGAGCGCGAGGCGGAATCGATCATGCCGGGGATGACCCATATGCAGACCGCCCAGCCAGTGACCTGTGGCCACCACCTGCTGGCGTGGAATGCCATGCTGGAACGCGACTGGCAGCGACTGGCAGACTGCCGTCGGCGGGTCAATGTCTCGCCGCTGGGCACTGCCGCGCTCGCAGGGACCGGGTTTCCGGTGGACCGGAAGATGACCGCGGACGCGCTTGGATTCGAGGCGGTCTCGGGCAACTCCCTGGATGCCGTATCGGACAGGGATTTCGCGGTGGAATTCTGTGCCGTTGTGGCGCTGCTTATGGTGCACCTTTCCCGAATTGCCGAAGAGCTCGTACTGTGGGCCTCCCAGCATCTGGGCTTTGTCGATCTTGGGGATGCGTTCTGTACCGGCTCCAGCATCATGCCGCAGAAAAAAAATCCCGATGTCGCCGAACTGGTGCGGGGCAGAAGCGGCCGCGCGGCCGGAAATCTGGTTTCTCTTGTGGTGCTGATGAAGGGCCAGCCTCTGGCTTACAATCGGGACAATCAGGAAGACAAGCAGCCCTTGTTCGACAGCTTTGACAATGCACACGCCTGCCTTGGTGTACTTGCTGCCATGGTGCCGAATATGACCTTTGACCGACAACGAATGCGCGAGGCCGCAGGCCGCGGACATGCCACCGCTACCGATCTCGCGGATTATCTGGTGCGTCG
>CEQE01081325.1_pt1 | contig 10552 bp, 10 predicted proteins | sample 356201 | NCBI WGS metagenome assembly CEQE01 (sample SAMEA2619970, study PRJEB7988) | marine metagenome | biome: marine biome (ENVO:00000447); feature: mesopelagic zone (ENVO:00000213) & marine oxygen minimum zone (ENVO:01000065); material: "saline water (ENVO:00002010), including plankton...
AAAAAATCAGGATGAGAATTCTTATGTGGTGTATAATGAAGATGACACCAGGATAAAAAACATTTTTCAAAATGCACGTATGAAACAAATTCCATTCAGTTTGGATCCTAAAAAATCGTTTCGATTTGGTTTAAATCAGACCAGAATAATTAAGAAGAACCATAAGAGTTTTATCACCCTCAATGAAATATCTTTGATAGGAAAACATAATTATTCTAATATCATCGCTGCAGCAACTGCAGCTCACTTATTAGATATTGAAGAATCCCAAATTTCGGATTCAATCCAAAATTTCCATCCGATTCCTCACAGATTGGAGCATTTCCATACAGAAAACGGGGTTAAATATATCAACGATTCCAAAGCAACCAACATTGATGCAGTTAAGTGCGCTTTAGACAGTTTTAATCAGCATGTGATTCTTATTCTTGGAGGATTATTTAAGGGTGGATTTTTTGAAGAACTCCTTCCACATACAGGAAACGTAAACGCTGTAATTGCGTATGGCGAGGCTCAGGAATTAATTAACACTGCATTGGGGGATGCGGTAAGACTGTACAATTTTGACAGTCTTAAACAGGCGGTGGTCCTGAGCCGCTCAATTGCCAATCCGGGGGATATCATTTTATTGTCCCCCGGTTGTGCAAGTTTTGATCAATTTAAAAATTATGAAGAAAGAGGTGACTGTTTTAAAAATTGGGTTTTAGCGCAAATCTAATACAGTGAATCATTTAAATCTCATTAAACGGCATATTGACCATATTCTTCTAGGACAGGTCTTACTCATTGCTGCGTTTGGAATGATCATGCTTTATAGTGCCAGTTCAGCCCAGTCCATCCATCTAACCGGAGGTAAAACAAACTCAATGTATTTGACTGCTCATTTAAAACGGTTACTCATTGCCTTATCTGCCATGACCGCATTTATATTCATTGACTATCGAAAGTTAAAACAGTGGTCGCCCATTTTGATTGGAATTTCATTTGGGTTGCTTTCACTTGGTTTGATTTTCAAGATTATATCCGGCAGTACATTTCCCGCAAGGTGGCTTCATTTAGGGTCACTTACTTTTCAAACATCTGACTTTGCCCGATTGTCTGTTATCATTTATCTGGCTGCTTATCTGGATACAAATCATCGTAAAATCACTGATTTTACAAATGGCTTGCTTCCTCCTGTATCTATATTAGCTGGAGTCTGCAGTTTGATTGTCTTACAACCAGATTTCAGTACAGCTATGGTAATTGCATTAATTGGATTTGTGATTTTGTTCATAGGCGGTGCGGAAGTGTCTCAATTGGGAACATGCGGATCAGTCGGAATCGCTGTCTCGATACCAGTTTTGATGTTGAAACCATATAGGTTAGAACGAATCTTAGCATGGTTTAAACATGAAGGCTCTAATAATTATCAGGCATCTCAATCACTCATTAGTCTTGGAAACGGAGGATTGTTTGGTTTGGGTCTGGGTCAGAGCATGCAAAAGGATCAATTTCTGCCTACTCCTCACACAGACTTTATTTTTGCGATAATTGGCGAAGAAATAGGTTTTCTTGGAGGGATGTTTTTGTTATTTCTGTTTATCCTTATCTACAGAAGGGGAATCAGGATAGCCCGAGAATGTACAGATCCCTTCGGAATTTTTTTGGCAGTGGGAATTGGTTTCAATTTAATCTGTTATACATTTATCAATGTTGCAGTTGTGACGGGAATATTACCGGTGACTGGATTACAAATCCCCATGGTAAGCTATGGCGGGTCCGGTTTGGTTATTACATTAATAGGATTTGGAATTCTGTTAAATATCAGTCAGAGAAAAAGATCACTAATTTCCCCCGATATTCGAAACAGGAGAATTTATGGATGAAATTAGAATTCTTATTGCAGGCGGTGGAACCGGGGGACACCTTTTTCCGGCAATCGCTATTGGAGAAAAAATTCGTTCCATGCATGAAAAATCTATTATCCATTACATGGGTTCAGAATTTGGAATCGAGTCAAAAGTTTTACCTGTGAAAGGGCTCTCTCATACTTTACTTCCAATGAAAGGATTGCAAAGAAAATTTGCTCTCCATTCTATTATAAAAAATATGAGTCTTCCCTATTTTTATTTAAAATCCATATCAATCGCAGGTGATGTTTTCAATGAGTTTATGCCTCAGGTTGTTGTTGGAACCGGAGGATATGCTAGTGCTATTCCCGTTAAAATATCCTTGAAAAATAATCTGCCTGTTGTTTTACAGGAACAAAATTCTTATCCTGGGCTCACGACTCGTATCTACGCTTCCAAATCAAAGGTTGTTTGCACGGCATTTAATGAAGCCCATCACTATCTTAATGCTGAGTGTGTTCTTACCGGAAATCCAATTCGTCCAGATATAATTCAAGGAAACAAAGTTGAAGGAGAAAGAAAATTTCATTTAAACTCATCTAAAAATACACTTTTTGTTTTTGGTGGCAGTCAGGGATCCCTTTTTTTAAACCATCTAATGGAAGATTCAGTTGAAAGGTTACAAAAGAACAAGATTCAGGTTTTATGGCAGACGGGAGATAATCATTACAACCATTATAAACATTTTGATTCAGAAACGATTCGTGTCACACCTTTCATTGATGCAATGGCAGATGCATATTCACTCTGTGACTTAATCATATCAAGGTCAGGGGCATTGGCAGTTTCCGAAATTATGGCAGTAGGAAAAGCAAGTATTTTAATTCCTTTTTCCGGTGCTGCAGAAAACCATCAATACAAAAATGCCAAGGTATTGGCAGATCAAAGAGCAGCAGTCTTATTGAGTGAAAATAATTTTGACTCGACAACATGTATGAAAACTATTATTAAATTAGTAAATGACAAAACCACATTGAAAGAAATGGGTAACAGGGCAAAATCTATGAGTAAACCAAATGCTACAGAATTAATTGCCAATAAAATCATCGAGTTGGCAACTGCCTGATGTTCCGCAAAGTAAACCATGTTCATTTTGTAGGAATAGGAGGAATAGGAATGTGTGGAATTGCAGAATTACTTATGAATTTAGGATTCAGGGTGAGTGGCTCAGATTTGCAGGAATCACCTATAATAATGTCCCTTATGAACAAGGGAGCAAAAGTTTATCTTGGTCACGAACGGGAGAATGTTACAAACAGTGATGTTCTAGTATACTCCAGCGCAGTTCATGATGATAACCCGGAAATTTTGGCTGCACATAAATTTGGTATTCCAGTAATTAAACGTGCCGAAATGCTGGGAGAATTAATCGCAGTAAAACCGACAAGTATCGCCATTGGAGGGACCCACGGAAAGACATCCACCACATCTATGGTCGGCTCTGTATTAACAGAAGCAAAAATGGAACCTACTTTAGTAGTTGGAGGGCATGTAAAAAATATAGACTCAGGTTCAATGCTTGGTAGTGGTGAGATAATTGTAGTTGAAGCTGATGAATTTGATCGCAGTTTTCTTGCATTGCGTCCAACAATCAGTGTCGTGACAAATGTTGAGTTAGAACATACCGATTGTTACCAAAATCTCACCGAACTTCAGGATGCGTTCCTTACTTTTTGTAATTCAGTCCCATTTTACGGGGCAGTTGTTGTATGTTCCGATTCTCCGGCATTGGTGGAAATAATACCGGATATTCGCAGACCTATCTTGACATATGGATTGTCTTCCGATTCACATGTTTCAGCTCAAAATATCAGTCATACAGGAAGTGCGAGTACATTTTATGTAACCAAGGATGAAAAATTCTTAGGTGAAATTTACATTGATGTTCCTGGAAAACACAATGTCACCAATTCATTAGCTTCTGTTACCCTGGGATTGGAATTGGGTATTCCATTCTCAGTTATATCCCGGGGAATTCAATCTTATTCAGGTGTAAAAAGACGATTTGAAATAAAGGGTACATGTCATGATGTGATGATTGTGGATGATTATGCCCACCACCCTACAGAAGTACGAGCAACATTAGATGCTGCAAGAGATGGCTGGAACCGGAGAATTATTGCAGTGTTTCAGCCTCACCTTTTTACAAGAACACGGGATTTTTATCAGGATTTTGCTGACTCATTTTCTAAAGCAGACATTTTAATTGTAACCAAAATTTTCCCCTCAAGAGAAGAACCTATTGAAGGGATATCGGGTGAATTAGTTGTCCGTGCAGCCCAAGAAAATAACCATCCACAACCATTGTATATAAACGAATGGGAACAGCTGAAGAAATCCTTAGATAAATTTATTAGACCGGGAGACATGGTCATAACAATCGGTGCAGGAAATATCTGGCGGTTTTGCCAAGAATATTTTGAGCATTTATCTGCTAAATCAAATTTATAATGAAGTATGAAAAGGAAATAAAGAGTATGATTAACGGAACCTGCCTCATTAACGAACCCATGTCAAAACATACAACCTATGGCATTGGTGGACCCGTTTCCTTCTATATCAAGCCAAAGAATAAGGAGGATTTAAAAAATATTCTATTATTTACCGAAAAAAATTCCATTCCGGTTTATTTTGTTGGTACGGGGTCTAATCTCCTTGTTTCAGACTCTGGAATAAATGGAATAGTTGTTTCTTTAGAAAAATCATTAAAGAAAATAACGTTTTTATCTGAAACAATGATTTATGCAGAGGGCGGCGCAATGTTGGGAAAACTGGTGAAATTATGCATCAGTAATAACCTTACAGGATTAGAAAGTTTGGTCGGTGTACCAGGCACACTCGGGGGCGCTTTGGTTATGAATGCAGGGGCATTCGGTGGAGAAATTTCCAAGTGTCTAAAGTCTGTTGATGTCATCAATATAGATGGCACAGAACATCAATATTCATCAGAGGATATACATTTTCAATATCGTTCCTCTAGTTTCTCAAAGGATGAGATTATTGTAGGCGCTACGTTCATTTTAAAAAAAGATGATCCGAATCACATTCAGGTAAAACGACAAAATGCAAGTCAGGGAAGAAAATCATCACAACCTTTGCGCATTCGCTCTGCAGGAAGTGTATTTAAAAATCCGGAAAATACAGCAGCTGGTTACCTTATTGATCAAGCCGGATTAAAAGGGACAGTAAAAGGTGGTGCAGAAATATCATCAAAACACGCAAACTTCTTTGTCAATAATGGTGATGCAACCAGTGATGATTTAGTATCTCTTATACGAATTGCTCGAAAAAAAGTATTGAAAATATTTGGGATTCATCTAGACTTAGAAATCAAAACTATAGGCTTTCCAGAGGGAACATTTGAAGCATGAAAATTAAAAATAATAATGTCTCAGCGATCATTATTCTCTCTCTTGCAAACGGACTGTTTATCCTTTTGATATGGAGTTCTTTCAAATGGGTATCTTTTTCACAGAACGTAAATATTACCAGTATAATAATTACAGGTAATGAACTAATTCCAGTTGAAGAATATCGCAAGTTAGTTGATTCTCTCACAGGGACATCCACTTTCACAATTGACTTGAGAAAAATATCAACCATATTAGAAAAACACTCTCATGTGAGTTCTGCAAGGGTAAGTCGTATGTTTCCAAACGGATTATTGATAGAAATTACCGAACGACAACCTATTGCAATGGTTAATGCATCTCCCCCCATGCTTTTGGATAGACATGGAATTTTATTTCCATTAAGGGGAACATTCAGTGATTATACCATTCCCATTCTTTCCCATTTTGTAGCCACTGAAAACTCTTATTATAAGATAAATAAAAATCAGTCAAAATCAATGACATCAGCAAAAATTATTCTTCACTTTTTAGCTGATGAATACCCCCGCTTATTCGAAAATATTTCTGAATTACGATTGAACAATCAGGATGACTTTGAAATCATATTACTGGAACAGCCTACCAAGGTAGTATTAGGAAAAAACCAGCTTATAAAAAAAATAAATGTATTAATAAAGTTTAAAAATCAGCTTCAATTATTCAATAAAAATATTACCGATTATAAAAATCTGGACCTCCGGTATGAGCGTCAGATTGTTGCCCAGGAATGGATATGATTAAAAAAGGAACGCTCATACAGAATCAGACAATCCTTGCAGGTATAGATATCGGCTCTAATAAATGTTGCTGTTCCATCGGTAAAATTAATCATGAAACCGGTAAAATTAAATTGTTGGGAATTGGGGAGAGTGTATCCACAGGTATGAAAAAAGGATCAATTGTGGACCGTGATAAAGTGATTGAAAATATTGAAAATGCAGTCCGGGATGCGGAATCAATGGCACAAGTTAAAATAGACCGGACGAATGTCACCATTTCTGGGAATCATATTCGGGGTTTGAATACACAGGGCGCCATAGCAATCCACACAAATGGACACGTTGAAATGCCAAATGCTCAACAAATCCGACCTAAGGATATTCATAAAGTACTGGATATGGCAAGGGCAATTTCATTCCCAATTGACCGAAACATCTTACACGTAATCCCACAGGAATATATCATTGATACAATGGAAGGAGTCATCAATCCAATTGGAATGACTGGGCGAAGACTGGAAGCTCGGGTTCATCTCATCACGGTAGCAATTTCTTCGCTGACAAATATAAAGGATTGCGTAGAGGAAACAGGAATTTCTATTGATGAAATAATCTATCAGGGACTGGCTTCCGCATTAAGTGTTATCACGAATGATGAAAAAGAAATGGGTGTAGCAGTGATTGATATTGGAGCAGATACATCTGATTTGGTTGTTTTTCACGATGGAGGAGTGCGACACAGTGCTGTTATTCCAATAGGTGGAAACAGTATCACCCATGATATAGCAATGATGCTACAGATCAGTACTGCAGAAGCAGAAAAAATAAAAAACAAATATGGGTCTGCCATTGCATCCATGGCCAGCGCGGAACTTGAATTTGAACTATCATCAGAAAATGGCCAGTTAAAAAGGTCGATTTCCGAACATGAATTATCCCGTTATATTGAAGCCCGAGCAAGAGAAATTCTCCAGTATATTTCCAAGGAAATGTCTAGAGCAGATTTGGACGGCCCTTTAACCTATGGAATTGTGCTGACAGGAGGCGGAGCGCAATTGAACCATTTTGCAAAATTATCCGAGAATGAATTGAATATAAAAACAAGAATTGGAATTCCTGCTAATTGCGGAAATGTAATCAAACTGGGGTCTGAACCTAAATACGCAGCATCCTTGGGATTATTAGACTGGCAGAATTTTATTCACAATGAACGGAATTTATTGAACGAAAATTCCGGATCAATGGGTGAAAGAATGAAGGGATGGGTTGAAGGAATATCAAACTGGAGTAAAGGGTTTTTTTAACAAAATTTAATAAATGATAATTTTTAAAACATACCAACAAGGAGAAAATAATGCTATTTGAATTTGACCCAAAAATGGAACAAAAAGCGAAATTAAAAGTCATCGGTGTCGGCGGAGCTGGTGGAAATGCCATCAATCGGATGATTAAGGCAGATATGACTGGTGTAGATTTCATCGCCATCAACACCGATGCCCAGGATTTGGAAAAAAATTCTGCTGAACATCGGATTCAGATCGGTAAAACCCTAACTAAAGGGTTAGGTGCGGGAGCCCGGTCTACTATAGGTCATGAAGCAATGACAACAGACAAAGAAGCCGTCCAAAACCTCATTGAAGGTGCAGATATGGTATTCATTACCTGCGGAATGGGAGGCGGCACAGGAACCGGTGCTGCCCCAGTCATCGCACAGATTGCCAATGAATTGGGTGTTCTGACTGTAGGAATTGTTACCTTGCCTTTCAAATTTGAAGGACCCCGCAGGTTGGAACGTGCTATGGAAGGAATTTCTGAAATTAGGAAGGTGTGCGATACGGTAATCATCATTCCAAATCAGAAACTAATGTCCATTGTAGATAAGAATACGACTTTACCTGATTCCTTCTTATTGGCTGATTCTATACTTCATCAGGCAGCAAAAGGAATCTCGGACCTCATCAATGTTCACGGAATGATTAATCTAGATTTTGCAGATGTTGAAACCATCATGAAAAACATGGGACAGGCAATCATGGGAACAGGCTGCGCTTCCGGGGAAGAACGGGCAGTACTAGCTGCTCAACAGGCAATCTCCAGTCCGCTGTTAGACAGTGCAACCATCAGTGGTGCTCAGGGTGTGCTGGTGAACATAACCGGAGGTGAAAACATGACTTTGCATGAGGTGGATGAAGCAACCAGCATAATCTTTGAGGAGGCCGGAAAGGATGCAAATATCATATTCGGTGCTGTTCTTGACCCTAATATGATTGATAAAATCCAGGTTACGGTGATTGCTACAGGATTTAATCAACTTACTCAGGTAGAGAAGGTTGAGGTCACCCCAAAGTATCATGAATTTTCAAACAAACATTCCAGAGAGTTGATGAATCATAAGAATGAAACCTTAATTCATCAGAAAACAAATACTACAAATGGAAAAAACAAAACCAATCCACTAAGAAAATCAAAATTTCATTTTGATGATACATCAACCAAAATCAATGATGAGGAATTCAAACATATTGAGAAAATCCAAAAAGAAATAACCGATCTAGAAGTTCCTGCATTTATAAGGAGACAACAGCAATAGATTGGAGGAAGTGGAATCCAGTTTTAATAAACTGGATATAAAAAAGGGATATATTTAATAATTAAATTTATAAAAGAGTAGATTAAATTTTTTTTCCTTGAGCTCTCAATTCATTCACTACCTTTCGGATACCTCTCTTATCAATGGTCCGCATTCCCCTGGTCGAAATATTTAAGGTGATATAACGCTTTTCATCAGGAAGCCAAAACTTTTTTTTCTGTAAATTTACATTAAACCTACGCCGTGTTTTATTGTGAGAATGACTCACGTTATTTCCAAACATTGGTTTTTTACCCGTTACATCACACACTCTGCTCATGATAAATTCCTATTATATCGTATAAATACTGATGCCAAATTTAATTTAATAAAACAGTGAATAAAATGGAAAGTTTAAATAATAGAATTAAGATACGAATAGCTGATATCTCCGACTTGCAGATTATTTTTGCAAATATTATCGAAATGGCTCAGGAAACCAAAAATAAGAAATTAAATCAATCGACCATTCGTAATGGTGTTGAAGAAGTATTGAATAACTCTAATCTTGGATGGTATTACCTGTCTGAAATTGATGGGCATAACGCCGGGCAACTCATGATCACAAGGGAATGGACCGATTTGAGAAATGGATATTTCTGGTGGATTCAATCTGTTTTTGTACAAAAAATATATCGACAAAAGGATGTATACACTTCTCTCCATAAACATGTTTTATCAAGAGCTAAAAAAAAGGGTGTTGTTGGTCTTCGGCTTTATATAGACTCTAAAAATAAATCCGCTCAAAAAGTACATGAACAATTAGGTATGAAAAAATCACATTACCTGTTTTATGAGGAAGACTGGTTGGAATGATTAACCCTGTAAAAATTGGTAATATAACCATTGATGTCCCAGTTTTTCTGGCACCCATGGCGGGAGTAACAGATCATTCTTTCCGTATTCTATGCAAGGAGATGGGAGCTGGTGTAGTGTATTCGGAATTTGTCTCTGCACACGGCATCATTCGAGAAAATGAAAAAACCTTTAATATGATACGGTTCACAGAGGCAGAACGACCTATAGGTATTCAAATATTTGGTGATTCATCGGAGGTCATGGCAAAAGCTGGACGGATGGTAGCAGACAGGTTTAAACCAGATATCATCGATATTAATTACGGTTGTCCAGTTCCCAAAGTAACCAAAAAAGGCGCAGGTTCGGCTGCGTTAAAAGATTTATGCCTCATGGATGATATTACCTCTGCAGTAGTGGAATCTGTACCTGAACTACCTGTGACGGTTAAAATGCGTGCTGGTTGGAGCAGTGACAAAATTGTTTCTACAGAAGCAGGACCACGGCTGGAAAAACTAGGTGTGAAGGCAATTGCCCTGCACCCACGAACTACGAAACAAAGTTATAAAGGCAGTGCTAATTGGAAACTTATAAAAGAGTTAAAAAATGCTGTGACCATTCCCATAATTGGTAATGGTGATATCAAATCCTCTAAAGATGTATTTAAAATGTTTTCCGAAACTGGATGCGATGCCGTGATGATAGCGAGAGCGGCTCTGGGTAACCCATGGTTTTTCAAAGAAACCATCGCGCATTTGAATGGCTCTCCCCTTCCGGAAAATCCCACTGTGAATGAAAAAATATCAACTTGCCGTCGTCACCTAGAATTGCTTATCCAAACCAGAGGGAATCACACTGGAACCAATCTCATGCGGAAACATTTTGGATGGTATATTAAGGGATTTGAAAGTGCTGGAAAAATCCGGCAGGAACTTGTGACCAGCATTGATTCTGAGGGAATGTTTAAAAGACTGGATGTATTGACCTAATATTTATCTGAAAGTATGATTCTATATAGTTATATGTTTGCTATCCCCAGATTTTTACAAAATTGATACGAATTTCAAAGAAATGAGGCATGTTGTTATAAAAAGAGTGAATTATTTTTTATTATCTATTAAATCA